>RCNF010000054.1_pt1 | contig 44307 bp, 37 predicted proteins | sample 2041311 | NCBI WGS metagenome assembly RCNF01 (sample SAMN09708228, study PRJNA481090) | Marine sediment metagenome, whole genome shotgun sequencing project. | biome: marine sediment; feature: ocean; material: sediment; isolation source: Sewage treatment plant 2 marine sediment (STP2) ...
GTGAAGGATCTTCTCGGCAGGGGATATACGAAGGATTCGCTTATACCCGTCGAGAACAAGACGGTGGTGACAAATCCGAGGAAGGGAGCCGTAAACAACCTGTGGATGCCTGTCCTCGATAAATACGGACTTCCGTTCATACCCCTTCCGGAGGTCGAATGGACAACCTACGAATTCCGCTCCGACCTTCTCAAGCTCGGCGAGATCTTTCCGGACGGGATCGAGATCCCGAAGATGTATATCGGCAGGGATGTCCTGCATCTCCCTACGGTAAAGACCCATGGCCACTCGACGACGACCGGCGCCATCAAGAACTCGTTCGGCGGACTGCTCAAGGAGGTCAGGCATTACGCGCACAAGTACATGCACGAGGTGCTGGTCGACCTTCTCCTGATGCAGCGCGAGCTTCATCCCAACATATTCGCGGTGATGGATGGGACTGTCTGCGGCAACGGGGCGGGACCGAGGACGATGGACCCTGTCGAGGGCGACCTGATACTGGCAAGCTCCGATTCCGTAGCGATAGACGCGGTGGCGGCGAAGATAATGGGATTCGATCCGATGTCGATCGACTACCTGAAGTGGTCGACAGAGAGGGGCCTGGGAGAGGCGAGGATCGAGAATATCGAGATAGTCGGCGAGGATATAGAAAAGCTGAATTTCGAGTTCACTGTGAAAAAGAGTTTCGTCATCTGGGGGGACCAGATGCTGAGGAAAGGACCGCTCCAGTTCCTCGAGAAACCGGCGCTCCACTCGCCCCTGGTCGGATGGGCCCCGATGGCCAGCAATATCTATCACGATTTCTTCTGGTACCCGATCGTCGGACGGTCGAAGATCAGGAAATTCAGGAAGACGAAATGGGGCGACCTCTGGGAGAGCTACAGGTGAGCGCCGGCGCCATCACCGTCAGATGCAACGCCAAGATCAATCTCTACCTCGAAGTGATCCGAAAACGCGATGACGGCTTCCACGATATAGAGACACTCTTTCAGCCGGTGACCCTCCATGACCTGATCCGTATCGAGCGGACAGGAGGCGGGATCTCTCTGACCGGCGATGATCCCGATATCTCCTGGGACGGCTCCAACCTCTGCTGGAAGGCGGCGGAGCTGATCCTCGGGGAGTACGCGAACGGTCCGGGAGTCTCGATCGATGTCCGGAAGCAGATTCCGGCCGGGGCGGGTCTCGGCGGCGGGAGCTCGGACGCGGCGGGGGTCCTGGCAGGCATAAACAACCTTCTGGGCCTTGGAATAGACCCGGGACGCATGATGGAGATGGGCCTGGAGATAGGCTCGGATGTCCCTTTCTTTCTCTTCGGCGGGCCCGCTGTTGGCAGGGGAAGGGGGGAGATCCTGGATAAGGTGGAGGGGCTGGGCAGCGGAACGCTGCTTATTGTCAAACCCGATATAAGCGTTTCCACGAAATGGGCTTATCAAAATCCCAATTTAATATTGACAAGGCACGAAGGCGGTCATAAACTGAATTGTCTGCTGGGGGGATTGAAGAAATTTCCGGAGGTCGCACTCGAGACCTGCAACAGCTTTCAGCAAGTCGTTGCCGGAGAGTATCCGGAAATCAACCGGATTCTGGTTCTCCTGGAGCGCGAAGGAGCGAGGCTCTCTTCACTGAGTGGGAGCGGGTCAGCATGTTTCGCGCTTTACGAAGACGATACAACGGCGTCAAGGGTGAAAGACCTCATGCTCGGTGAGGGGCATTCGGCCTTGATCGTATATCCCGCCGGACGGACACTGGTACTCCCAGAGAGGGAGTAAGAAAGAATTCAGGGGGGGCCACATGAAGATAACAGAGATCAGGGTTTCACTGAGAGACGACAACAAACTGAAAGCTTTTGCGAGCATCACCCTCGATGACTGCTTCGTTGTCAGGGGCCTGAAGATCATCGAAGGCGCCAAGGGCGTATTCGTTGCGATGCCGAGCCGCAAAAGGCCGGATGGTACCTACCAGGATGTAGCCCATCCTATCAACAACGAGACCAGGGACTGGATGGAGGATCTGATCGTTAAGGCCTACGAGGAGGAACTCGCCAATACCGAGTCGGAGGCCGGGATAGAAGTAGCCGAGCAGTAAAAAAATACAATAGAACTGCTTGGGGCGTCGTCAAGTGGCAAGACACAGGATTTTGGTTCCTGGATCGGAGGTTCGAATCCTCCCGCCCCAACCATTTATGAATGGATCGGTGGCCGGACAGGTCACTTTTTTTTCTGATAAACAGCGAAGTCGGAGGAACAGCGAAGATGGATCTTGTCACACTGATGAGCGGGAACGCCAATGCGGACCTCTCGAAAAAGATCGCGGCATACCTTGGCAGAGAACTCTGCGATGTCGAGGTCGGCAAATTTTCCGATGGAGAGATCCGTGTAAATATCCACGAGAATATCAGGGGCAAGGATGTCTTTATCATCCAGCCCACGCTCCCGCCGGCGGATAACCTCCTGGAACTGCTGATACTTATTGACGCGTGCTACAGGGCCTCCGCAAACCGTATAACGGCCGTCATACCCTATTACGGCTATGCCAGGCAGGACCGTAAGGACCAGCCCAGGGTACCTATCACGGCCAAGCTGATCGCCAACCTGATCGAGACGGCGGGTGCCCACAGGGTCCTGGCGCTCGAACTGCACGCAGCCCAGATACAGGGATTTTTTGACATTCAGGTCGATAATCTTTTTGCGGCGCCGGTGATGCTTGAATATATTAGAGGGAAAAAATTCTCGGACCTTACCGTCGTTTCGCCGGATGTCGGCGGGATCAAGATGGGAAGGGCCTTCGCCAAGAGACTCGACGCGAACCTCGCGATCGTCGATAAACGCAGGACCGGGGCGGACGAGTCTGAAGTCATGAACGTGATAGGCGAAGTGGCCGGCAGCGATATCATCATACTCGACGATATCATAAGTACCGCCGGCACGATAACGCAGGCGGCCCAGGTCCTCAAGGACGCCGGTGCCGGCAGGATAATGGCGATGGCCACGCATCCCGTATTCTCTGGAAAGGCTCTCGATAGGCTGGAGAACTCCTGTATTGAGGAGACGGTGGTCACCAACTCTATACCGTTCAAAAACAACGGGGAGTGCAGCAAGATCAAGGTTCTCGACGTGGCGCCCCTTCTGGGGAAGGCCATCAAGAGTATCCATACGGAAGAATCAATCAGCATGTTGTTCGTGTAGTACGGAGGAAACGATGAAAACAATCAAGCTGACCGCCCGCATGCGGGAAGAAGCGAGCAAGAAGAACGTTCACGAGCTGCGTCATGCAGGCGAGATCCCCGGTGTCCTCTACGGCCACAAGAAGGATCCCGTTCACCTGGCTATCCCTGAGCACGAGTTCTGGTCGATCCTTCACAGCGCGACGAGTGAGCATCTTATCATCAAGCTCGAAGTCGATGGCGTGGACATGGAAGACCATATAACACTCGTAAGGGACGTCCAGCACCACCCTGTTTCAGGTGATATCCTTCACGTCGATTTCCAGAGAATATCGATGAGCGAGAATATCAAGGTCGGTATTCCTGTCGTGCTCACAGGCGTTGCCAAGGGAGTCAAGGAGTTCGGCGGTATCCTCGATCAGGGTGTCCGCGAGGTAATGGTCGCCACGACCGCCTCGAGCGTTCCCGAGCAGCTCGAACTCGACGTCTCGGAATTGATGATCAATGATACGATCCACGTTTCCGACCTCGTAGCGCTTTATCCCGATATCGATTTTCTCAATGAGGGACATATCAACCTCGCGCACGTATCTCCACCGAAGAAGCTGGAGGTCGCCGCGGAACTCGAGGAAGGCGTGGAAGAAGGAGCCGAGGGCGAAGAGGGCGAAGGTGCCGAGGGCGAGGCTGCCGCAGAGGGCGGAGAGGAAGCCTGATAGCGGATGCCGGAGATCACTCTCGTTCTTGGACTTGGCAATCCGGGACAGGAATATGCCGGCACGAGGCACAATCTCGGTTACGATACTCTCGATGAACTGGCCCGGCGCCACAGGCTCGGATGGAAAGAGCACGGGAACCTCGCTCTTGAGACCCGGTGGCGGTTCGCTGGCCGGCACATCACGTTGATAAAGCCTATTACATTCATGAATCTTTCGGGGGACGCGCTGAAGATAACCGGCGCTTCCCCCGATTCTGTTCTGGCCGTATGTGACGATATACATCTCCCCGTAGGCATTGTCAGGATAAGGTCCGGAGGGGGCAGCGGCGGTCACCGCGGCCTCGAATCGATCACGGGGACGCTCGGGACCGAAGGATTCGCCAGGCTGAGGCTCGGGGCCGGACCTGCCCCGCCGGGGGCTCTCTGGAGCGACTTCGTCCTGGGAACTTTCAGCGACGAAGAAGCGAAACCGGTACGCTCAATGGTCGCAGAAGCCGTCGATGCGGTGGAGATGCTGCTTATAAGGGGCCTCGGCGCGGCCCAGGGGCGATATAACAGGAAAGCGCCCCGTGATGACGATAACGGTCCTGACGGGCCGTGATGCGCCGCGGTGGGGTTGACTCCGCCGGGTGTTTCTGCTATATTCCGTATCCGTGCCCCTTGAGGGGCGCGGTACATAAATCCCTACCTTCCCGTCCGCCCAGGACTGAGGAAGGTCGAATGAGTCCGAAGGGAGGAGCAACCCAATGCGTGCTTATGAGTGCGTTTATATCCTCGACCCATCCCTTGAAGAGCTTGCCGTTAAGGAAAAGACGGATAAGTTCACCGAGATCGTATCCTCCAGGGGAGGAACGGTCCGCAAGGTAGATCTGTGGGGCAAGCGGAAGCTGGCCTATCCGATCGCCAAGCGCTTTGAGGGCAGTTATATCCTCATGTTGTTCGACGGCGACAACGAGATACTCAATGAGCTCAATCGTGTCTACAGGTTCGACGACATGGTGCTCAGGCATCTCATCACCATCAACGAGGATCCCGTTATCGAACAGCCGGCTGAATCTGCCGGGGAAACTGAGGAGACAGGATAATGCCGAAGACATCATCCAAAGGAAAAGGAAAGAAGAAGAAGGAGAAGCGGACCACCAACAAGCCGTGCAGATTCTGTGCGGACAAGTTGTCGATTAACTACAAGGATGAGTCCCTTCTCAGAAGATTTGTCACGGACAGGGGCAAGATCACCCCGCGCAGGATAACCGGCACATGCGCCAGGCACCAGCGGGCGCTCGCTCACGCTATCAAGCGCGCCAGAGCAATCGCACTTCTGCCGTTCGTGAAGATATACTACCGGTAAGGAGACAAGAAAATGGATATCATTCTTACCTCGTCCATCGAAGGTCTCGGCAGCCGCGGGGATATCGTCAAGGTAAAGGACGGTTACGCGAGGAACTACCTGTTGCCGCGCAAGATGGCCCTTCCCGCCACCAAGGCGATGAAGAAGGTAATGAACGAAGAGAACAAGCTTCGTGACATCAGGGACGACAAGGATAAGCGGACCATCATCGAAACTGCCGGGAAGATGAAAGACATCTCGGTAACTGTCGTTGTGCAGGCCGGCGAAGAGGACAAGCTATACGGCTCGGTAGGCGAGTACGAGATCGCACGCGCCATCACGGAGCTTGGGTACGCCGTCGAACACAACATGGTGAAGATGGAGGAACACATCAAGCTTCTCGGTGTATATACGGTGTCGGTTCAGCTTCACAAGGATGTAGAGGTCCAGGTCAAGGTCTGGGTCGTAAAGGAGTAGTCCGCGGTCGTCCGGCAGCGGACAATGGTCCGAGGCCGTGCGTCAGGCGGATAAATGCCTCGTATCGCCCGTACGGGCGATACGGGGGAGGCCGTACGTAGAAAAGGGAGGCCGGTCATCGAACTACCTGGAAAGATATTCAGGGAATATGATATCCGCGGGCTCGTCGACGTGGATCTGACGCCCGAAGGCGTAACCGGCCTCGGGCTTGCGATAGCTTCTACATTCAAGCGTGAAGGGAACACCAGTGCGGTCGTGGGCAGGGATGTAAGACTCAGCGGTGAACTCTATTTCAAAGCGCTCACTGCCGGGCTTATGGATGGCGGTATCGATGTCATCGATATCGGCGTCGTCCCGACCCCGATATTCTACTTCGCCGCGAAGAAATGGGGGTTGAAGGCCGGGGTCATGATCACGGCCAGCCACAATCCCGCCGAGTACAACGGCTTCAAGATCCTTCGGGGTGAAGGCACGATATACGGCGAGGATATTACTGAACTCCACGGCCTCCAGGAAAGCTCCGTGCCCGCGGAAAAGAAGGGGTCACTGACCTCCCGCGGAGCGACTTCCGAATACATCGACTACCTCGTAGACAATATCGACCTCAAGAGGCCGGTGCGTTTTGCCGCCGACGGCGGAAACGCCACGGCAGGCCTTGCCGCTCCCGAAATCTTCAAGAAGCTCGGCTGCGATCCGGTCCTCATCTTCATGGAACCCGACGGAAACTTCCCCAATCATCATCCTGATCCTACGGTCGCGAAGAATCTCGTCGACCTGAGGAAGGCCGTCCTCGACGGTGGCCTGGAACTCGGGATAGGATTTGACGGGGACTCGGACAGGATCGGCGTGGTCGATGACAAGGGCGAGATCATCTGGGGCGATACCCTGCTCGCTCTATACGCGCGGGATGTTCTGGCGACCAATCCGGGCGCGGCCGTTATCTTCGAGGTGAAGTGCTCGAGGGCGCTTCCCGAGGAGATCGAGAAACTCGGCGGCAGGCCCATCATGTGGAAAACGGGGCATTCACTGATCAAGAAGAAGATGCGCGACGAGGATGCGCCACTGGCCGGCGAAATGAGCGGGCACCAGTTCTTCGCTGACAGGTACTTCGGGTTCGACGACGCGATATACGCGGCATGCAGGCTACTCGAGATCGTCTCGAAGAGCGAAAAGAGCCTCAGCGAGATGCTCGCCGACTATCCGAAATATGAGAGCACGCCGGAGATCAGGGTCGAATGCGCTGACGATAAAAAGTTCGGCGTAGTAGAGCAGGTTGCCGAGCATTTCAAGAAGACCAACAAGGTCAACGATGTCGACGGCGCGAGGGTCGATTTCGAGAATGGCTGGGGACTGCTAAGGGCGTCGAATACTCAGCCGGTACTCGTTCTCAGGTTCGAGGCTGACGACAGGGATTCCCTGGAAAAGATACGCAGGGCCTTTGCCGACGCACTGGCCGATCATATAGATGTTTCCGGACTGTTTAATTACTAGATCGCCTCTCGGGGCGTAAAGCATACGCTGCGCGTGTCCTGAACACGTTCTGCACGGGATTAAACAGGGGGTGGATGGTGTACGCTGCGATTCTCGCAGGAGGAAAAGGAAAGAGGTTCTGGCCGGCAAGTACTGCCGGGAAACCGAAGCAGTTCCTCGATATCACCGGAGAGGGCAGCATGCTCTTCCTCACCTGGAAGCGTATGAGGACCTTTCTCCCGGCGGAACGGATACTCGTCCTGACGGCCGCCGATCAGGCGGACGCGGTCAGGCGGGACCTGCCTGAACTTCCCGAAGAAAACCTGTTCGCCGAGCCGGTGTCGCGCAATACCGCGCCGTCACTCGCCGCGGCAGCAGCGATCATCCGGGCGCGCGGCAGCGACGACCCCGTACTCTGCTGCCCATCGGATCACCTTATAAAGGATACAGAAGGTTTTCGTGCCGCGGTCCAGTCAGCGGCCGACGCTGCAGCCGGCGGTGACGTTCTCGTGACATTCGGTATCGAACCGACAGGGCCAGAGACCGGTTACGGCTATATCGAATCATCGGGCAGCCCTACAGGCGCTGCGGGATCAGCCCTGTTGAAGGTCGAGAAATTCCACGAGAAGCCGGCGCGGGAGACGGCACAGCGATATCTCGAAAGCGGTAATTACTTCTGGAACAGCGGGATCTTCGTGTGGAGACCTTCTGTCTTCATAGAAGCATGGGATACCTTTCTTCCGGAAGGCAGCGAGCCCCTTCGCGGGCTCGAGTCAGCCGCGGCTCAGGGACGCCTCGGCGAGCTGGCAGGAGAGTATTACGGCTCGATGCCCTCCATCTCTGTCGATTTCGGGATCCTGGAGAAAGCGGGAAACGTCATCGTACTGCCCGTCTCTTTCGGATGGAGTGACGTCGGTTCGTGGGACGCTCTCTATGAGATCCTTCCGAAAGACTCCGCGGGCAACGCCGGAGCGGGCGAGATGGAGCTGATAGATTCGAAGGATAACATCATCTACAATCCGGATGGTTTTACAGCGACGATCGGTGTCGATGACATCATCGTGGCGGTCAGCGGCGGAAAAGTTCTCGTCTGCAGGAAAGGCGAGAGCCAGAATGTCCGCGAGATACTGGACAGACTCGAGAAACAGGATAAAAAAGAACACCTTTAAGGTCCGCTTGGAAAAGGAGGATTCGATGTCGAAAAGGATCATCACCGTTATAGCGTTAGCAGTCTTGACGGCCGCAGTCCTTGTCTCATGTTCGGAAAATGGCGACAAGATCGAGGTGAACCGCGACCTGGATGCGCGTGTGGGGGACTTGAAGATCACAACAGAGACGATCGACAACAGGCTCGAGTCGATGTCAGGTCAGCTCAAGACCCAGTACAAGGGCAAAGAGGGACGTGCCAAGCTCGTCGATGCGGTTATCGACGAGGAACTCCTCTACCTGGCGGCCGAAAAGACCGATATCAGGTACGATGAGGCCGTCAAGGCACAGATCAGACAGGCTGAGAAGAATATCCTGATAACAGCTTACTATGACCAGAATATAAGGCAGAAGGTCGAGGTGACCGACGCCGAGATAGAGCAGTATTACAACAACAACTGGGAAGAGTTTATGAACAGGGCGATCATGAAGGCCCAGCACGCTTTCTCTACGGACAGCATGAAAGTCGTTGAATGGAAAAAACGAATAGATGACGGAGAGAAGTTCAACAAGATAGCGAAGTACGAGAGTGAGGACCGTACGACCGCTCAGACCAACGGAAACATCGGGTATTTCAATCCCGGCGGATATATAAAGTTCTACGGCGAGTCGAAGGAGTTCTCCGATCAGGTCAAGGATCTCGAGGTAGGCGAGGTAAGCGGCATCATCGTTACGGAAAAGGGATACTCGATCGTCAAGGTATCCGACAAGAAACCTGAGAACATCAAGCCCCTTTCCGAAGTGAGGAAGGATATCCTCGACCGGCTCCGGAGCGATAAGGCCAAGACAACGCTTCTGCAGCAGATCTCCGCCCTCAGGGAAGAATATAAACCTCAGAACTTCGTTCGTGAGGATATCCTCAAAACGACCCGGACACCTGAAGAGCTCTGGGAGATTGCCCAGGAAGAGGACACGAACTATACGAGGATCCAGTACTACAGGAATATCGTGAACAGGTATCCCGATCACAAGTACGCCCCGCAGGCGCTCTTCATGATCGGATTTGTCTATGCCGAAGAAGTGATGGATCTCGTGCAGGCCAGAAGGGTATTTGACGAACTGATCAAGAAGTACCCTGATACTGAAGTGGCCGAATCGGCGAAGTGGATGATCGAGAACCTCGAAAAACCGCATCCGAAGTTCGAGTCGGTAGACGATATGAAGGAAAAGATGAAGGACGACTAATAAGGACCGGTAAGACAGCATGAATATGAAAGAGGTATATGTCAGCGGGATCGCTCTCGACCGAGAGAGGGAGTTTCCCGTGGTCCTGATCAGATCGGAAGAGGGCGAAGAGGTTCTGCCGATCTGGATCGGGGCGGCGGAGGCCACTGCCATATACACTGTCCTTGCCGGCAAGACCTTCGAACGTCCGATGACACATGATCTCCTCAAGCTTGTCGTCGAGGAACTGGGTGGCGAAGTGAAGGGGATCGAGATAACCGGCATCCACGAGGATACATATTTCGCGAGGATCGTTCTCGGACGCGGCGAGGAACTGTTCTACATCGACGCCCGTCCAAGTGACGCCATCGCTTTCGCCCTCAGGGCGGGAGCTGTCATCCACGTCGAGGAAGAACTGTTCGATAAATACAAGAGAAACCTCCAGATCGGCAGGGCCGAAGGTGAAAACGGCTCGAAGGGACTCGAGGAGATCGATCCGGGAGAGATCGACACCGGGGACCCGGATGGGCCCTGACGCTGCCGGGAAGGACAGTCTTGCTAGATGAATTCCAGGGGATATCCCCCGTTATTGGGCCGGACGTCTATATCGCGCCTACGGCAAGCGTGATCGGGGATGTCACTATCGGCGAAGGATCGAGTGTCTGGCACGGTGCGTCAGTAAGGGGCGACTGCTGGACGATCACGATAGGCCGATACTCCAATGTCCAGGACGGCTGTGTCTGTCATTGTACGACAGGCGGCCCCGAACTGGTGGTTGGCGACAATGTGACGATCGGTCACGGGGCGATTATCCATTCATGCACCATCGAGGATGGAGCTCTCATCGGTATGGGGGCCGTAATTCTTGATGGCGCCCGGATAGGAAAAGGAAGTATAATCGCCGCCAATGCGGTAGTACTCGAGGGCACGGTGATCCCGCCGGGTTCTCTTGTCGCCGGAGTGCCGGGGAAGATACGAAAGCAGGTCGACCCCGAGGTCATCGAGAGACTGACCGCGCAGTCGATGGAATATTACGAGCTCACACTTTCATATCTCGGCAAGGGGACCTTCAAACTGCCGCCGAAAAAGTGATGAAGATAAAGAAACTCATACCGATCCTGCTCCTGCTGGCTCTCGTTTCGTGTGCCTCGAAGAAGGAGCCTGTTGAGACAGAAATCTCTCCAGAACAGACACGTAACGAACAGCTCGATGAACTCAGCGCCTATGCTGCCAGCGGTGACGTTCGCGCCGTGCGCAAGGCGGGCAAGATATACCTCGACAGTTTTCCCGACGCTGAAGGATCAGACGATGTCAGGCTCGAAACGGGAAAGGCGAGCATTGAGCTCGGATTCCTTGATGAAGCCTCTGAGATCCTGAAGCCTCTGACATCCGAGGATACGGACCCGGCCATGGCAGCCGAGGTGAACATCCTTCTTGCCGGTATCGACAGTGACAAGGGAAACTTCCCGGAAGCGGCCGAACGGCTGATGATCGCTATGGCTCTCGATCCTTCGGTCAGCGGGCAGGCAAGAGGAAGCCTCTCCAGGGTGGTTCCCATGCTCTCGGCCAGACAGCTCGCTGATCTCCAGGCGGCCTATCCGGCGGCTCCGGGGATAGAACTCGTCTATGAAGGTTCCCTTCTCATGGCGGAAGCCGAGGGTGACACAGCCTCCGTGCGTGAGATCAGATCACATATAGCGGCCCTCGATACGATGGAGACTATGATAGCGCCGATCCCCGGCAGAACAGTGTCACCGGCTGTCGCCAGGCCGGCTGACAGAGGAGCGGGAAATGCTTCCGGTTCGATAGGCCTGATATGCCCCCTTAGCGGCAGGTTCGCCGCGCTCGGCAAGGAATTCCTCAGGGGAGCGACGGTGGCTGTCCGTGAGGCGAGAGAATATGGTGTGACAGGCGTCGAACTGGTCGTCGGGGATACCCGCTCGAACGCCCTCGATGCGAGAAGCTCCACTCTGGTCCTGATCGAAGAGGAAGGGGTCGATGCGATAGTCGGCGGCGTCCTCAGTTCGACGACGACAGCGGCGGCGCAGACCGCGCAGCACAGTGGCACGGTCCTCTACTCACCAGTGGCATCCGAAGAGGGGATCACGGGGATAGGCGATCATATCTTCCAGAGTTCCCAGGATTACGAGACGGAGATCGCCGCGATAGCGCGGGTAGCATGTCTCGAGATGGGCCTGACCAGGATAGCGTTTCTCGCGGAGGACTCTCAGAGATGGCATGCGCTTGCCGATCTCCTCAGGCGAGAGGTGGAAGGGCTCGGGGGAAGACTCTGTGCCATCGACTTCTACGAGCAGGGCAGCACTGATTTCAAACTGAACATAGACCGGATACGAAAGACCGATCCAGAGGCTCTTTTTATTCCGTCCGACACGGAGGATCTCGTACTGATACTTCCGCAGCTCTCGTTCTACGAGTTCGGGGTTCAGCTTCTCGGGACATCGCTGTGGAACTCGAGGAAACTACTCAGGATGGCCGGACGTGACATGGAGGGTTCTGTCTTTCCATCGAAGGACGTCTCGGATTTGAACGAGGAAAGATATCTCGCCGCCGCGGCGCTGACAGGCTACGAGGGCGGGGACGTCAACAGGTTCGTCACAGGCGGATACGACGGTGTGCGAAAGGTGATGGAAGCGATGTCCGCCGCATCCGATTCAGGCCTGCCGCTGCGTGACGAGATGGAGAAGATGCTCAGCGAGAGGCGTCACAACTTCGTCAATCTTATGGCAGGTGACGGGATCAGGTTTAACATCGTGAGAAAGGAGAGGGTGGAGGAATACGTGACCGTTTCCGCTTCTTCCCGCTGACCGCCTCAGTTCAATTCAAATCTCACCAGAAAACTCAGCCAGAACGGTATCGGTTTTCCCCTGTCCATGACGGGCCTGAATTCGAACTGGTTCACCGCGTCGAGCGTAACTTCCTCAAAACTCACATCACCCCTGGTCTTCCTTACCCATGCCTCCTGCACGACTCCCTTGTCGTTTACGTAGACCTCGATGAGTACGTATCCCTCGTGACCGAGTAGCATCGCCTGGGGCGGATAGACGGGCTCCACCATCTTCGTTATAATGTAGTCTTCCCTGTACGGGACCGAGGCATGCGACTCATATGTGCGGATGGCGTCATGCCCCTCGAAGTCATCGTAGATCGGTTCTTCGGGATCCTCCTTCGGTGAGAGCGATGTCTCCGCCTCATCATCCTCGTCCTCTATCTCTTCGCTGTAGATTTCCACCTCGCGGGCGACCATGTCGTGCCGCTCCTCCTCGAAGACATCCGCCTCTATTCCCGAGTCGTCAAGGATCGTGATCTGGGGAAGGATCTGCATCGGTCCCTCGTATCCGACGCTGAATATCCTGTCGACCACCCGCATCTTTTCGAGGCTTACCAGCAGGATGATGAGCAGAAGCAGAGAGACAGGAAGGAGGTAAATCAACCTCTTCCTCAGCTGTTTATCGTATTCCTTGATCTTCTTCAGCATAGTGTTCTCTGTAAATATTGCAGTGACAGTGGAAAAGGTCAAGGAATGGGAGAGGGGCGGGGAGTCCGGCCTGTCATTCCTCTTTATCGAAGCAGTTGACAAGGGAACGCAGGATCGCTTCCGTCTCCATCCCTGTCCAGCGGAAGGAACCTAGTATCTTCTCTGTTCCTTCATCCGAAAGTGCGCCGCCCGAAATAATTATCGCCGGGCAGTTTGTCTGCTGCAGGAAAAGTGCCGCCGATTCGGACGTGACGAAGGTCTTGCATGGAGGTGTCCCCGCAAGACCTGCCGCCAGGCTGTCGGCAAAGAAGGTCCCTCTGACGCTGCCGGGATAGTGAGAGACGAGACAGCTTTCCAGTGTTTCGTCATGTCCGCCGAACATAAGCCCTATGGCAAGGTCCGCTCCGAACCTGTTCACCCTGAATATCCTCTGCTGATCTGACAACTGCTCCTCGCCGTTTCTTGTCACAAGCACCGTTGCGCCGCCGAGGGTCAAAAGTTTTTCCAGTTCCCTGGCGAGCCTCATGTTGACGGTAGCGCCCCGCAGCGCTCCGGCTCCCCTGCCCGCGTCTTCCGTGCCGCCGCCGGCGGGATCGATTACTATCCTCTTTCCGTGAAGAGCTCCCTCGAAGAGAGGGGTCATCCTTGTGGGGTGTAATTCGCCGGTTTCATCCCCGGCCCTGTGAGCAAGCGGCGCGGAAAGATACCCGGGAGCATATACTACCGCTCCGGCGGTGTCGGTCTTCGCGGATCGGATCCATCCCTTTCGATCGGCCCTGGCAGTGGTTCCGTCCGCGAAGAGAAGGACCGCTTCAGGGATCTCTTTCATCGTCAGATCGTTTATCGCGACTGTGAGTAATACAGAACCCGATCCGGCATCATCGAAAGCAAGAGTGTCGACAGCGGAGCCGGACGAAATGATATAAGGTCCGGCGGTATTCTTGCGGATGAAGAGTGCATTTCCTTTTCTCGTAAGGCTTGAGCTTCCGTCCTTTCCGCCGGGGCCGTTCATCGTCACTTTCCTGCCGTCAGCAACAGGGCGGCCTCCAGCATCGAGGACGAGTACGATGAGGTTCTTCCCTCCACCTGCGTACGGAACGGCGGGCATCGGAAGAAAGAATCTCGCCGGTCGGTCGAGCAGCATCTTCTTCGGTCCGAAGGTCGCCGTTCTTCCCCTGACACTCCTCGCCGAGAATGAGACGGTGAATGAGCCGTTCGGTATCGAGGCAGGCATTATGCAGAAGGGATTTCCGCCGTCCCCGGGCTGGAAACAGTCGATCCGCGTGCCGTTTATCTTTGCCTCGAACGACGCGGGATCGACGGGGACACCGGCCCCCGGCTGCACGAAGAACTCGAATTTCGCCGGGGCGGTCAATGTATCCATGCCGGGCCCGGCCGCTTCGATCATCGGTACTCCGTTCGAGAAGTATTCGACGAGGCCGAGGTAGTAGGCCTCCGCCTCCAGTTTTTGCTTTGTCGAGAGTTTGAGTTTTTCCTCGACTTCGGGATTGGAGAGGTAGCTCGCCTCGCCCAGTACCGAGGCACCTGCCTTCGAGTTTCGAAGGACGTAATAGTTGCCGGTCTTGATAGTCGTAGTCTCAATACCGAGGTTCCTCGCGAGATGCGTGTGGATGTCGGTAGCCAGTTCGAGTGACGCGCCGTGGTCAGTGCCTCTGTAGTAGATCTCAATGCCGTTCCTCTGGCGGTCGAGAGCGATGTTCGAGTTGTGATGGATCGAGATGAAGACCTCCGGGTCGAACTCGTTTGCCTTCTCGATCCTTCCGGCAAGGTCATCCTTGAGCATCGCGGCGAGATCAGTTCCGGGCGCGGCCGCACCGGCGGGCAGAAAATCCCTGTCAGAGGATCTCGTCATATGTACCTCGGCGCCTGCATCACTGAGCAGTCCCCAGAGATAGAGGGCGACACCGAGATTGACCTCCGCCTCGCTGAGGCTGTCGGCCCCGATCGCACCATCGTACTCACCGCCATGTCCTGGATCGACGACTATCCGCCGTCCGGCCAGGACAGATGGATCGGAGGCATAGAGCTCCTCGGAAAGATCGGTATAGAGAGAGTCGTAAACTGTTTTTTTACCGCCGCAGCCAGAGAGAAGGGCGGCTCCGAGAAGCATCGATATGAAGATCGTTATGTTCCGGCGTTTCATCTCTTCCTCCACAAAGCCCGTAACCCGTTACATCTGCTGTGTATCAGATAGACCCCCTTCTCATCAAGCGGCAAATTCCGTACCAGCGCGGAAGGCGGCCAGGGAGGGTCTGAAGGGGCCCTGCAAAGAGATGTGAAGAAAACCGACAAACCCGCTTACAATATATTGTTAAAACAGTTGACGGGTACCACTACATATGGTAGAAAATGGCAGGATTAACCGAAGAACGGGCAGGGGTGGAATGGACAGGAAAGCCTCTCTGAGTATATTACCCTCGGTCGAACGGGTTCTCGAGGACGAGAGGATCGCGTCGCGGATCAATCCTGTTTCGCGTCGCGGTATCACCCGTATCGTCAGGGACACTATAGAATCTTACCGGGAAGGGATCGTCAGCGGCGAGGTCAAGGCCGGTGACGATGCCGCCGTTATCCTGGAGAGCGTCGCGGGCGCGGCCGCGCGTGAGATCGGATCGCTCGTCTCCGACAGGCAGCGACGAGTGATCAACGCGACGGGAGTCATCCTGCATACCAACCTGGGGCGGGCGGTACTCGATCCCGCCACCGCTTCGGCGGTACTGACCGCTGCCTCGGGGTATACCGATCTCGAGATGGATATCAAAAGCGGTTCGAGGATGAACCGCTCGAGAAGGGTCAACGCTCTGCTCCGGGCCATCACGGGATGCGGGGGTGCGCTCGCGGTCAACAATAACGCCGCCGCCGTTCTGCTTGCGGTCGATACCTTCGCGCGCGATGGCGCGGTGGCGGTATCGCGGGGCGAGCTCGTCGAGATAGGAGGGAGCTTCAGGCTTCCCGAGATCCTCGCCCGCGCGGCGGGCAGGGTGATCGAAGTCGGAACTACGAACAGGACACATATCGGGGATTACGAGAGGGCGATCGACGAGGGAGCCACGCTCCTTCTGAAGGTGCATACGAGTAATTACAGGGTCGTCGGATATACTGACGAGGTCACGGTCGCCGCACTCGCTGAACTTGGCAGGAAGAGAGGTGTCCCTGTCATGTACGACCAGGGAAGCGGGATACTCTTTCCGGTCGAGAGCGAAGGTTTTGAGGGAGAGGAGAGCATCTTTCCGGTGCTCGATACAGGAATCGATATTATCTCGTTCAGCGCCGACAAGGTGCTCGGTGGCCCGCAGGCCGGCCTGCTTCTCGGCAACGGGGAGCTTGTCGGCAGGATGAGGGACAATCATATGTCGAGGGCGCTTCGCATCGACAAGATGACGCTGGCCGCCCTCGAGCAGGTCCTCGTCCACTACTGGAACGGGGAGACGGACCGCATCCCGGCGCTCAGGATGATGCTCGAGGACCTCGGATCTCTGCTCACCCGTGCCCGTGACGCCGCTAAGAGACTCGAAGGATCGCTTCCCGACGGCTTTGGTATCGAGGTGATAGAGGGAGAGACATCCATCGGCGGGGGAAGCTTCCCCATTAATCCCTTGCGGACGGCGCTTTTGCGGATTAATCTCAACTCCGGTGAGGCACAGCGCCTCGAGCGTGAGCTCAGAAGGCTCGATCCGCCCGTGCTGGCCAGGGTCCGCGGCGACTCGGTGTTCGTGGATCTCAGGACGGTCCCGTCCGATGAAGAAGATATACTTATCAAAAGTCTCGCTGCGGCGATGAAGAATGTGAAAGAGAAGGAGTGAACGACATGGGCGACGAAGAACGTGGAATGCCCGAAGAGGGACGAAAAGGTGATCACGTCGAGGGTGGATTTTCGATCCTGCTCGGCGAAGAGAGCATCAGGACGTTCATGTCATCGGGAGATTTCTCATCGGCGCGTGAGCTCGACCGCTTTACCGAACTCGGAGCGAAGGTCGAGGGAAGGATCACCGAGGACGGGAGCCGTTCCATCCTCGCGATGTCGGTCGGGGAGAACAGGCTGGCAAGGGACTTCGCGGTTCTTCAGATCGCGCATATACTCGCCAAGCATGGCAGGGATGTCCTGATAGTGGACTTTGATTTTCTTGCTCCCGGTCTTAGCGGGCTCGTCGAGAACCAGGAGGATCAGGGTTTTCTGGATCTTCTCCTCTACGGTAGTTCGCTGAAGACCGTCGCCAGGTCGACGGGCATCGATGGAGTCACTGTCGTAGGGCCCGGTTCTTTTCCCGTGTCGCGCACGATCCCGTTCGCCAAAAAGGAATTTACAAAGGTGCGGGATTTCCTCAGCCGCAGCCATGATGTGATCATATATTGTTCTACGCTGTATACCGACGACGGAACGGTCAATCCGCTCTCTTCGCTTGTCGATTCGATCTTCCTCTCGTGCAGGCTCGAAGAGATGCCGGAAGGTCAGCTCCAGAAAAACCTCGGAGATCTTGGCTCGGAACTTCCGCCCGCCGACCTGGTCTGTTTCGGCGAGGACGGAGCGGCATCACCCGGAGAAAATGAATTCATGCCGCCGGTTCCGGTCAATGAGGAGTCCGGTGAGGAAGGTGTGAAAAGCGGGGAAGAAGACGGGGAGGAAGAAAAGTACGAAGCGGCGGCCATCGAGAAGACAGCCGACCTGGAGAGTGACGGTAAACGCAAGAGCGGAGGGATGAACCTGCCGCGCCTCGTCACGTCGGTCGTCGTCGTCTTCGTCGTGGTCTTTCTCGTCTGGTGGTTCATGATCCACAGGTCGATCTCGACCAAGGAAGGCGAGAGCAGGACAGCTGAACTCGTTCAGAAACAGCGCGACGTCAAGGAGATGAAGGACCGCAGTCAGGATGAGACCACGGTCGCCGGTACGAAGGAAGAGGCTGGAGCGATAATCGGTGACACGGCAACGGTCGAAAAGCCGGAGGTAAAAACGGCGGACGAACCGGTTGTGGAAAAGACCGATGACGGTGCAGCCTCGGGCGACGGGGCCGGCCAGGCACCACCCGTCTCGAAGCCGGTTACGGTAACGCCAGCTCCTGAAGGCTCGTTCTATTCTGTCCACGTAGCCTCGTTCAGGGAAATAAGCAGAGCGGGCACCGAGACCGACTACCTCGAGAAGAAGGGTTACGAAGCGATCGTCATCGCGGCGGAGGTCAATGGCCAGTCCTGGCACAGGGTCTACGTCGGGGAGTTCGAAACAAAAGAAGAAGCCGTAGCGACAAGGCTGCAGCTTCTCGATCTTTCGCGGATAGGTTACGCGAAGGTAGTGACACTAAAGAATTCTGACAACTGATATACGCGGACTAGCGTGGAGGTGCTGAAAGGTGAGTCTTTCCAGACTGGAGATCGTAGGATTCAAATCGTTCATGAATCCGGCCACAATAAATCTGAGGAAAGGCATTACGTGTATCCTCGGACCGAACGGATGCGGAAAGACGAATATCGTCGACGCGGTCAGGTGGGTGCTCGGTGAACAGAGCGCCAGACAGCTTAGAAGCACGAAGATGGAGAATGTCATCTTCAACGGAACAGAGGTCCACAAGCCGACCGGATTCGCGGTCGTCAATATGACGGTGAGCAACGAGAGGGGCGCCTTCCCGCTGGACTATGCCGAGATTACGATCACGCGCAAGGTCTACAGGTCGGGGATCAGCGAATATTTCATCAACAAAGCTCCCTGCAGGCTCAAGGACATAAGGGAACTCTTCGCCGATACGGGAACAGGAAGTCATTCATATTCCGTGATCGAGCAGGAGATGGTCGAGTATGTCCTCAACGACGCTCACGGCGAGCGGAGAGAGATGTTCGAGGAAGCCGCAGGTATCGTCAAGTACAGGATGAGGCGGGAGGAAGCGAAGAGGAAACTCAAGCTTACCGAGAACGATCTTCTCAGGCTCGACGACATCATCGAGGAACTCGGTAAAAACGTCAGGTCCCTGAAGTACCAGGTAGGTAAGGCGAGACGTTACCGCACGATCAGTGACAAGATAAGGGACTACGGAATAATCCATCTGCGCAGGAGCCTGTCCGATCTCCTCGCCGAGAAGAGAGAAGCGGAGAAAGAACTGTCAGGAAGCAGGGAACTGACCGACCGTGACGACGTGTCCCTCGATGAGAAAGAAAAGAAGGTCGAGGAAGAGAAACTGCTCCTCGTCGAACTGGAAAAGAAGAACACCGATCAGCAGAACAAGCGTTACGAGGTCAGGCGAAAGATACAGGGCGCCGAGGAAAAGATCATCCAGTTCAGTGAACGCAAGGGCGAGGCTGAAAGGCTGATCGAGCGTGCCGGCCGTGAGATCGAAGAGGCGAAGACGCGTCTCGGGCGTATCGCTGAGAGGATCGATGGAGTGACTACCGAGGTCGCCGTGACCGGTGAGTCGATCGCTTCGGAGCAGGGGAGCATCAAGGACCTCGCCGGACTGTTCGAGGAAGTCTCCGTGAAGATGGAGAGAATTCAGGGTGAGCTCATCGACCTGAAGCAGACCCAGCTCGATTTCATCCAGGATCAGGCCCGGGTAAAAAGCAGTGTCGAACATTACGAGAAGATACTTGCCGAACTGAATGAAAGAGCCGTCAATCTGCGCGAACGGATCGTCTCTCTCGAATCGGAAACGGCTGAGCTCTCCGGTGAACGCGACGCGCGCGAAGGAGCGTTGAGTGACGCTCAGCGGGTTCTTTCCTCGCTCGAGGATGAGAACACCGAACGCGTTGTGAAGCTCGAGACGGTCGTGAGCGAGATCGGCGCGAACACAGAGACAGTGTCGGAGAAAAAGGAATCGGTCGCCGTCATGAAGAGCCGCTACGAGCTCTACACGAGGATGAAGGAAGATTTCGAGGGATTTCCCGGTGGGGCGAGGCATGTCCTCAAGAAGGGCGATTCGCGCGTAAGGGGCCCTCTCTCAGATATGATCAAGACGAAAAAGGAGTACCGCAAGGCGCTCGAGGCCGTTCTCGGCGGATTGATGGACGGGGTAGTGATCGACAGTATCGGCGGAGCAGTCGACCTCGCACGTGAGCTTTCCGACGGCAAGCTTGGAGGCGCAAGATTTCTCGCCGACGATCCGGGCTGGAAAGCGGATGGCGGAAACGCACCCGAGGCGGCCGGGATGCTCGGTCCGTTCGCGTCATTCGTCAAAACGCCGGACGGGGCGAAGAGGGCGATCGAGCAGCTCCTCGACGGGATATATCTGTTCGACACGATAGAGAACGCGATCGCCTTCATAACATCGGGCGGTGATGCCGCGGGTGCGGTGACGCCTTCCGGGATCTACTATGCGAGAAGCAGGGGGATTTATTTCTCCGGCTCATCCGTAGAAGAGGTGTCGATATTCGGCAGGACCGGTGAGATCGAGAGGCTTGCGGGAGAGATAGCCTCCCTGGAGAAAGATATCGCGGGACTCGACAAAAAGGGCAACTCTCTGCGCGGCGAGAAAGAGACTCTGAGGGAGAGGATCGAGGAGATCGCGAGGCTCTCGACCCGGGCCCGCGAGGAACTCGGCAACAGGCGCGAAGCCTTCCAGGAAGTCGAACGCGAATACATAATGGGCAAGGAAAAGACCTCGATGATGATGAAGTCCTTCGACGAGCTGGAGAACGGGCGCGTCGAGACACTTTCGAAACTCGAGGAAGCGAAACTCGCGCTCGCGATGCAGCAGGGCTCGGGAGATATCTCGGATTCCGAGCGTCTTGAGAAGGAACTCGCCGGATTCAGGAAGAACCGGGAGGAACTCGACGCCGAGCTCACCTCAAGAAAAGTCAGGCTGGCGTCGCTTCATGGAACGCTGGACCGGCAGAACGAGGAGCTGCGCGGGCTGGGCGAGATGGAGAAACAGTTCCGCGCGATAGTGGAACAGAGAAGCGTCGAGATCACATCGGCCGGCGAGGAGACATCAAGGCTCGAACGTTCGATCGAGGAAGAGAGAGCGGGCGTCAAGATTTTCCTCGAAGAGGAGAGCTCCTACGAGCAGGAGATCGGCCTGATGCACGACGTGCTCCAGGAAAAACGCGAGCTGATAGGCGGTATCGAGGGTGAACTCAAGGAGCGTAAGTCTGAGCGTGAGGCGATATTCGAGAAGATCAACGACCTGCGCGTGAACCTCTCGTCGATAGAGACGCGTATGAACGATCTCGTCGACCGCGGGATGGAACTCTACGAGAAGGACCTCGGCACCTACCTCAAGGGAACGGAGACTCCCCTGACCGAGGAAGAGAGACTGATAACGAAAGAGATGCTCGATGCCGAGAAACGCAAGCTCGAGAGTCTCGGGCCTGTCAACCTCGCGGCCGTCGAAGAATATGAAGAGAAGAACGATCGCTTCGAGTTCCTTACGACCCAGAAGGATGACCTGGTAAAGGCCAGGGTGGAACTCGATGAAGCGATAAGGAAGATAAACAGGCGGGCGAGAAAGATGTTCCTCGAGACCTTCAATTCGGTGAAGGCGAATTTCTCCGTGATCTTCGAGGTACTGTTCGAAGGCGGAGAGGCCGACCTCCATCTCGGTGAGGGAAGCGATCCGCTCGAGGTGGACATCATAATCAGGGCCAGGCCGAAAGGGAAGAGGGTCCAGGATATCTCGCTCCTTTCGGGTGGTGAGCGCGCCCTGACAGCGCTTGCGCTTCTGTTCGCCCTCTACAAGGCGAAGCCGAGCCCCTTCTGTATCTTCGACGAGGTGGATGCTCCTCTCGACGATGCGAATATCCAGAGGTTTGTGAAGATGCTGAAGAAGTTCTCCGAGGAGACACAGTTCATCATCATTACTCACAACAAGCGCACGATGGCGGCGGCCGATCAGCTCTTCGGCGTGACGATGGAGGAGAAGGGCGTTTCCAGGCTCGTCTCGGTCGACCTTACAGAGATCGAGGACCTGCTCGCCAGGCGCCAGCCCGCGAAAAAGAAAGAGACCATCGCGGAGCCGGTATCATCCAACTAGGAGAATGACAGGCCGATGAAACGTATCTTCCAGGGACTGAGGAAGACGAGGGAACGCTTTCTGCGCCCTCTGCGTGAAGCCCTCTCCTCGGGCGAACTCGACGAGGAAGCGATCGAGGAGGCCGAGGCGATCCTCTACTCCTCCGATCTCGGTGTCGAGGCGACCGAACGGATCATCGAGAGCATCCGCAGCGGAGGCGCCGGCGATCATATGAAGGCGGTCGCCGATGAGCTGCTTTCGATAATCGATGAGATCCCCGTGCCTCCCGTTCCCGAAGGGAGCCCGAGAGTCATAGTGGTCATCGGCGTGAACGGCGTCGGGAAGACCTCCACTATCGGTAAGCTCGCGGCAAGGTTTGCGGGGGAGGGAAAGAGCGTGATGCTCGCTGCGGGCGATACCTTCCGCGCCGCGGCGATTGACCAGCTCGAGATCTGGGGCGAGAGGACCGGGACTCCCGTGGTCCGACAGAAGATGGGCTCCGATCCTGCCGCTGTCGCGTTCGACGCAGTCCAGTCGGCGAAGGCGAAGGGGGTCGATATCGTGATAGTCGATACCGCCGGGCGGATGCATACGAAGGTCAACCTGATGGAGGAACTGGGCAAGATATTCAGGGTCCTCCGTGACCGGATGGAGGGGATCGCTCTCGAGGCATGGCTCGTCCTCGACGCGAACTCGGGCCAGAACTCGATGCGCCAGGCTGAGGCCTTTACAGAGGGGCTACCGGTTACAGGCATCGTCCTGACCAAGCTCGACAGCACCGCGAAAGGCGGAGCCGTCATCCCGATCCAGCAGAAACTGGGCATTCCCGTACTGTTCGTCGGCGTCGGTGAGGGCGTCGATGACCTCGAACCATTCAACCATTCCGAATTCGTATCTGCTCTCATAGGCGGCTAGTCGGCCGACCCGGATCCACCTGACGCTCTTGACACGGGGCGGCAACTCGTGTAGATTTATACGAAAAGAGGGGGAGCCGTCAGGCTCCCCCAAATGAAGACCTTCGGGGCGGGGTGAGATTCCCCACCGGCGGTAAAAGCCCGCGAATGGGCCGAAAGGCTCACCGATCCGGTGAAATTCCGGTGCCGACAGTTACAGTCTGGATGGGAGAAGGTGGTTCGAGAAACGATCCCCTACGGGTGCGCGCCGTGCGTGTCCCCTCTCCCCATGTTCCCCGACAGTTTAATTATCTGAAAGCGTGTCTACGCGATGAACGATGACCGCCAGTTTATGGAACGGGCCCTCGAGCTCGCCGCTCACGGCACCGGCCTGACCTTTCCCAATCCGCTCGTCGGTGCGGTGATAGTCTCCGGCGGCGAGATCGTCGGAGAAGGATTTCATGCCGGGGCGGGCAAGCCGCACGCCGAGATCGAGGCGATCACCACGGCGGGGGAGAAGGCAAGGGGCGCCGATCTCTATCTCAACCTCGAGCCATGCTGCCATCACGGCCGGACGCCGCCCTGCACCGACGCGATAATACAGGCCGGTATCTCAAGGGTCGTCTTCGCGATATTCGATCCGGACGAACGGGTGCGCGGCGGGGGTGCGCTTCAGCTGAGGGAAAACGGTGTCGATGTCGAGACAGGCGTCATGGCGAGAGAGGCCCTGGAGCTCAACCTCCCCTATGTCCATCGTTCCGCGACGGGCGGTCCGTTCGTGATGCTCAAACTCGCGGTCACCCTTGATGGAAAGATCACGCTGGGCGATGAGAAGTATATCACCTGTTCGGGATCGCTCGAATGCGTTCACGGACTGAGGGCGAGAATGGAGGCGATAGCGGTCGGGTCGGGCACGCTGCGTGCCGATGATCCTTCACTCGACAGGCGCCTCTACGAACGGGAACTCGATCCCCCGGTGAGGATGGTCTTTGATTCGGGCCTGGCATTTCCCCCGGGACATCCCTGGCTCGAAAGAGGAGAGAGGGTGATGATCTACTGCTCCGAAGGGGCCGATGCCGCGAAGATCGCGGGGCTCGAGGAAGCAGGGGCCGAGATTGTCCGGCTCCCCCGGGGAGAAGGCGGACTCGATCTCGACGCGTGGCGCAGTGACCTCTCGACAAGGGGGATCACATCGGTGCTCGTCGAGGGAGGCGCGCGTATCGCCACTTCGATGATGAGAGCCGGCATCCCCGACAGGCTCGTCCTCTTTCACGCGCCGCTTATAGCGGGCGCCGGAGAGACCGGGTGGTACGGGGCCGAAGCGCCCCCCGAACTGAGCGATCTGAACCTTTCATATATCGAGGTCATCGGCGCCGATGTGATGACGGTATACGACAGGCACTATGTGACGGAATATCTCGACACGGTCACGAAGGAGAACAGCGATGTTTACCGGGCTGATTGAGACGACCGGCAGGGTCGTCGCCATGCGCCGGTCCTCACGGGGCGGACGCCTGATGATCGCCTCACCTCTCGAGAGACTCGAGATCGGAGAGAGCGTATCTGTCAACGGCGCCTGCCAGACCGTTGCCGAACTGGGCCGCGGTTCCTTCTCGTGCGATGTCCTGCCCGAAACGCTCCGGGTCACGAACCTCGGGGACCTGAGATCCGGTTCAGCCGTAAATCTCGAACGGGCCCTCGGAGCTGACGCGAGGCTCGGCGGGCACATCGTCAACGGTCATGTCGACGGAGTCGGGAAGGTAACCAGGGTAATCCGGACCCCGCTCGGATTAGAGATAGACGCGGGCCGCGAGCTAGGCCGGTACATGGTCTCGAAAGGATCGGTCGCGGTGGACGGCGTCAGCCTGACAATAGGGCCGGATCCGGCAGGAGGCAGGTTCAGGGTATTTATCATACCGCATACATGGGATTCAACTACTCTCGGTAAGGCCAGACCGGGAAGCAGGGTCAATATAGAAGTGGACATTCTGGCCAAGTACGTAGAGAAGTTCGAGGCATCACGAGAGGTGTGAAGTGGTCAAGGATATCAGTACTGTAGAAGAGGCTCTCGAAGATATCAAGGCGGGTAAGATGATCGTCGTAATCGACGACGAGACCCGTGAGAACGAGGGCGACATAATCATAGCTGCCGAGATGGTAGACGCCGAAGCGGTCAATTTCATCGCGAAGCACGCGAGGGGCCTTATCTGCGTCGCGCTTACGGGCGAGAGGCTCGACAAGCTCCTGCTCGGGATGATGGTCCAGGAGAATACCGCGAAGATGAGTACGCCATTTACGATCTCAGTCGACGCCGTGCAGGGCACGACGACGGGGATATCGGCGTTCGACAGGGCGACGACGATCCGTGCCCTTGTCGATGAGCGTACGAAGCCGGATGATCTCGCCCGGCCCGGACATATCTTCCCTCTGCGGGCCGCCCGCGGAGGCGTGCTCAGGAGAGCCGGCCATACCGAGGCGGCGGTCGACCTTTCAAGGATGGCCGGGCTGAACCCTGCCGGCGTCCTCTGCGAGATCCTCGCCGATGATGGAACGATGGCGAGGGGCCCCGAGCTGACCGTATTCGCGAAGCAGTGGGGCCTGAAGATGATAACGGTGCACGACCTGATCGAGTACAGGCGCAAGAAGGAGAAACTCGTCAGGCGCGAGGCTGAGGCCGAACTTCCGACGAAATACGGCGATTTCCGCCTGATTGCCTACGAGGGAACGGTCGACGGCTCGGAGAGTGTCGCTCTTATCAAGGGTGAGCCGTGGAAGGATGAGAGCGCCCTGGTGCGGGTGCATTCCCAGTGTCTCACCGGTGATGTCTTCGGATCGCGCAGGTGCGACTGCGGCGATCAGCTTTCCAGCGCGCTCGAGCAGATATGCGAGGAAGGTTCGGGAGTATTTCTCTACATCCAGCAGGAGGGGCGCGGGATAGGCCTGGTGAACAAGGTCCGCGCATACGCCCTCCAGGACAATGGAAGGGATACGGTAGAGGCAAACGAGGAACTCGGCTTCCCCGCCGACCTGCGCGACTACGGGATAGGGGCCCAGATACTTGCCGATATTGGCCTGCACAAGATAAGGCTCCTTACGAACAACCCGAAAAAGATAATCGGTCTGAAGGCCTACGGACTTGAAGTCGTCGAGAGGCGGCCGATCGAGATAACACCGAATCTGAAGAACGTAAGGTATTTGTCGACCAAGAGGGACAAGCTCGGGCATCTCTTCGGAGATCTGCACGAGGAGCTCCGGAAAGATGAAGACTGTGACTGTAAATGCAATTCGACGGCGAAAGGAGAGAAAGATGGCTGTTGAGAAGACAGGAAAACTGATAGGGACAGGTATGAAGTTCGCCGTCGTGGCGGGCAGGTTCAATGAACTGGTGACTGAGAGCCTCATCGGGGGCGCGCTCGATTGTCTCGTCCGCCACGGTGTCGAGGATGGAGATATCACGCTGTACAGGGTGCCCGGTTCTTTCGAGATCCCCCAGGCTGTCAGCAAGGCTGCCGGAACGGGCGTCGACGCTGTCGTATGCGTCGGGGCGCTCATCAGGGGTGACACGCCGCACTTCGACATACTGGCGAGCCAGGTGGTAAAGGACATATCGTCGATCGGTGTCGGTACGGGCAAGCCGGTCGCCTTCGGGATAATTACGGCCGATACGCAGGAGCAGGCGCTCGAGCGCGCCGGAAGCAAGGCCGGCAACAAGGGCTGGCAGGCAGCGATGTCGGCGATAGAGATGGTCAGTCTCTGGAAAGAGATCGGCGGCTGATGAGCAAACGCAGAAAAGCAAGGGAGATGGCCCTTCAGACCCTCTATGCCTCAGAGGTCGGAGAGTCTGAGTGGGAGGATGCCCTGGCCGATTCGGTCAAACGCAGGGGGCCGTCCGAGGAGGCATCGGATTACGCCGGGAGGCTGGTGAGCGGGGTCTCGGATTCACGCGAACGGCTCGACGGCATGATCTCGGCCCGCCTGAAGAACTGGAAACTCAGACGGGTGGCGGTGGTCGACAGGATCATCATGGAGATCGCTCTTTACGAGCTGCTCGAGTGCCCCGAAGTCCCCACGGGGGTGATTATCGACGAAGCGATAGAGATAGCCCACAAGTTCAGCTCCGAAAAGGCCGGATCGTTTGTGAACGGAATCCTCGACAAGCTGTCCGGGGAGGTGCGCGGAGGGTGAAGCTGCTCATCTGCTCCGACGTGCACGGGAATATCAGGGCCCTGGATGCCGTGCTGGACGCTTACAGGGATCTCTTGCCGTGCCGGTTCCTCTTTCTCGGGGACGCCGTGGGTTACGGCGCCCACCCGCGTGAGTGCCTCGGCAGGCTTCTCGCCCTCCCCGGGGCGAGCCTCGTCATGGGGAACCACGACCTGGCGGTGCTCAGTCTGAACGAGAGGAAGACCTTCAATACCGACGCCTTCACCGCCCTGGAGTGGACGGTAAACAGGCTTGATGGGAAGTACAACGATCCCCTCGTCAAAAGCTTCGAGATGCTGATCGAGGACGGCGAATACCTCGCCGCTCACGGCTCGCCCCTTTTCCCGGAGGAATTCCCGTACCTGACCACGATCTACGAGGCCGAAAAGGTATTCCAGAAGTTTGATTTTTCGCTCTGTTTTGTAGGGCACACGCATGTCCCTATGGTGTATACTTATGTGGGCGGCCCGAAGAGTCCCGAGCCGGGGAAACCCTTCGCTCTGGACCCTTCAGGCCGCTATATAATTAATCCCGGCAGTGTCGGGCAGCCGAGGGACGGCGATAACCGCGCGTCCTTCATGATATTAGACCCGGATGAGGGTACTGTCACCCTTCACAGGCTCGTGTACAATATCGAGGCGGAAGCGAAGGATATCAAGGCGGCCGGGTTGCCGGAGAGGTTCGCTGAACGCCTGTTCAGGGGCCGCTGAGACGATATGAAAAAAATATCAGAGAAAAAACACTGGGACGATTTCTGGAACGTATCGGGAGATGCGGTCGAGATCTATGACAACGAGGGCCGCGTCAGCAGGCATTACATGAAGGTGAGGCCGCTGGAGGGCCTGAGGATCCTCGAGGTAGGCGCGGGAACGGGCCGGGACGGTATCTTCATGGCCTCGCAGGGGGCATCTGTCGTCTCGCTCGATTACAGCATGCCGAGCCTCGGAATGGTAAGAAGCCAGATCCCCGACGGGGCCGAGGTGAGCCTCTGCTGCGGTGACGCTTTCTCGCTGCCCTTCAGCGACGGGACATTCGATCTCGTCTTTCACCAGGGGCTGCTCGAACATTTCCGCAATCCGGAGGATATGCTGGCCGAGCATCACAGAGTACTGAAGCCGGGCGGGCACATCCTTGTCGACGTTCCGCAGAGGTGGCACTACTACACCGCCCTGAAGCACGCGTTGATAGCGGCCGGTAAATGGTTCGCCGGCTGGGAGACCGAGTTTTCCCCTCGCGAGCTGGAGAAGATGCTTCGCGGACAATCGTTCACAGTCGTCGGGACATATGGCGAATGGCTCAATCCGCCGATCTGGTACAGGATACTGAGAAAGGGGACGGGAGCAAAGCTCCCTATGTATCCCCGTATCTTCACCTCTACCCGGAAGGCCTTTGCCGGCCTTCGCGCGGGACTGCTTTCGATGAGGCCGGTACTGTACACGACAGTGGTGATCGGGACGATAGCGAGAAAGGACTGACGCGGACACGATGAAGATCCTCGCGATGAACTGGAGAGACATGCACCATCCCGAGGCGGGAGGGGCCGAGGTCCATCTCCATGAGATACTCACTCACCTTGTACTGTGGGGCCATGAGACCACCCTGATCTCTTCCGGGTTTCCCGGCTGTTCCGCCGTCGACGAGATCGACGGAATAAGGATCCTGCGCCACGGGCACTGGTTCGACGCGAACTTCACGCTCCCTCTTTTCGCGAAGAGGCACATGAAGGATGAGAAATACGATGTCGTCATCGAGGATATAAACAAGCTGCCCTTTTTCATGCCCCGCTACACGAAGGTTCCCGTCGTGCCGGTCATTCCGCACCTGTTCGGAACGACCGTCTTTCGCGAGGCGAACTGGGTGATCGGAAGCTATGTCGTCACGGCGGAAAGACTCATACCGTCTGTATTCAGGACAAACAGGTTTATGGTCATCAGTCCCAGCACACGGGACGATCTCGTCGCCCGGGGCATCCCGGCGGAACGCGTCGATGTCATCCTCTGCGGGCTCGACCATGGCAGGTACCGTGATCTTGGACTGGAGCGGTACGAGCAGCCGACGATCGTCCACCTCGGACGGTTGAGAAAGTACAAGAGTGTCGAGATCGCCATGAAGGCGATGGAGACAGTGAAAAAAAAGGTCCCCGACGCGAGACTCGTTATAGTCGGCGACGGGCCGTGGCGCCCCGAACTGGAGAAATATGCCGCCGGGCTCGGCCTTGGGGATACGATAGAGTTTACCGGATACCTCAGCGGGGATGAGCTCGTGGAGATGCTCAACAGGTCCCATCTGCTCTTCAATCCAAGCCCCAAGGAGGGCTGGGGACTGACCGTCATCGAGGCTAACGCCTGCGGTGTGCCGGTCGTAGCGAGCGATCGTCCAGGGCTGAAGGATTCGGTGGTAGACGGAGTGACCGGATTTCTCGTTCCATACGGCGACGCTACCGCTTTCGGGGAGAATGCCGCCAGACTGCTGACCGACGGGGAACTCTGGACCAGGATGAGCGCGGCAGCGATCGAGAGGACCGGGGAGCTTACCTGGGAGCGATGTGCGCGTGAGACTGAGCAGGTCCTGCTCTCGGTCATCGGCAGCGGCAGTGAAGGGAGCTCCAGTGGATAAGAAACGCGCCGGATTGCAGCTGCTGAAGATAACGGTCAGCGCCGGGCTTATCGCGATACTCCTCTACCGGATATCTCCCGGAAGGCTGCTTGAGCACCTGGAGAATATCGACCCTCTATGGATGGCCGTCGCGGTGGCGATATTTCTGGCCAGCTCCCTGCTCGGCGCTCTGCAGTGGCACCTTCTCCTTTCAGCGGGAGGAGTGAAGATGCCGGTTGCGAGGACATTCAGCCTCTACTTCACGGGGCTCTTTTTCAACAACCTGCTGCCTACCAATGTCGGCGGGGACGCTTACAAGATATACGATGTGGTAAAGACGGGGTACGACCCGCACAAGGTATTCGCCATAACGCTCCTCGACAGGGTCATAGGGATAACCGGCCTGTGCCTGCTTGCCCTGGCCGCCTCGCTGGGCCTCTTATTGACCGGCGGCACGGCCGACCTCGGGCTGTATGCCCTCGTCTTTGCCGGGTGCATCCTTCCTGTCCTGGCGCTGACGCTGAGCAAGAGGATCTCGACTCCTGTCAGGAAGACCCTTTCCCGGATTAAGCTGTGGGGGATAGGGGAGAGGCTCGAACTCGTATTCAGCCATATGGGCTCTTTCCGCAGCTTTCCTTCGCTGCTCGGAAAAGTGATAGCCCTGACGCTGACGATACAGATATTGAGGATAACGACACACCTCGCTGTCGCTGTCGCGCTCGGTATACATCCCGGTCTCCGTGAGATGCTGCATTTCTTCGTATTCGTCCCGCTTCTCGGCCTGATAATGATACTTCCGATATCGATCAACGGATTGGGCCTGAGGGAGGGGGCGGGTATTCTGCTCTTTGCGAGGATAGGATTCTCAGAGGAAGAGGCGTTTCTGATGGAGTTTCTCACATATGTCGTTATGGTAGGGGTGAGCCTGATAGGCGGGGTCCTCTTCCTGAAGCGCCAGATCACCGGATCGATTTCGATGGATAAAGATACCGGTTCCGGAGTATAAATACGGGAACCTGAAGAGAAGAAAGGTAGATAGAATGTCCGACAGGACCATTACGAAGCTGACAGCCGCCGCAGTCTTTCTTACGAGCCTTGTCGTCTATATCATGACGATGGCGGCTACCGTTTCGTTCTGGGACGCGGGCGAGTTTATCGCCGTCTCGCATATCCTTGGAATACCCCATTCCCCGGGCACACCGATGTACGTCCTCGTCGGACGCGTCTTCGCGATGCTTCCGCTGGCCATATCGGTGGCACAGAGGGTCAATCTGCTTTCGGCGTTCACCGCCGCTCTCGGCGTCATGATGGTCTACCTGATCATCTCCGAGGTCGTACGGTTCATGTTCGGAGAGGCGAAGACAGCTGCCGAAAGGATCGCGATCCATACCGGAGGGCTCGTCGGAGCGCTCTTCCTGATGTTCAGCGACACATACTGGACGGACGCGACAGAGGCCGAGGTCTACGCTCTGAGCGCGTTCGTCATGGGACTCTGTACATACCTCGCCCTGAGGTGGCTCAGGGCGCATTCAGACGACACCTCTATCGGAGGTGTCGACGCGGCCGATCCCGGACGCTCGCGCGGCTTCGTGCTGCTTATCATCTACCTGCTTTCTCTCGGTATAGGTTTTCATCTCGGTACGATACTTGTCTACGGCGGGATCTTCCTCCTGATCCTCATGGTGAAGAATAAATCCTTCAGCAACTTCGAGCTTCTCGTGATCACCTTCGGGATGGCGGTGGTCCTCGCCGACATGACACTTCACCGTAACACGACCCTTACCCTCGTCGGGCTCGCGTTATTCGGGATCCTGCTGATCTGGACCACGATATCGGAGAGCAAGTTCGCGCTGATCGCGTCACTGCTCTTTATCCTCGGGATATCGGTCCATCTCTTCATGTTCATAAGGTCGTTCCACGATCCGGCGATAGATATGGTCGATCCGCAGAACTGGGACGCGATGTACGCGCATCTGCGCAGGGAACAGTACCCGCCGATAAACGTCTTCGCGAGAAAGGCGTCGATAGCCTTCCAGATGCAGTACTTCTGGAACTACTTCACCGAGCAGTTCCGGCTCCTCGGCGATGTTCGCCTCGGCTTCTTCAACCTCGGAGTGGCGAGCGTGATCGTCCCCCTGACCCTCGGCATATGGGGCATCGTGGCCAACTTCATCAGGGAAAAGAAGACCTGGGTGCTGAACTTCACCGTCCTGGCGCTCAACTCGATCGGCCTGATCATATTCCTCAATTTCAGCGACAGCGAGGTCAGGGAGCGCGACTACTTCTACGGCGGAGCGTTCTTCTACTTTTCGATATTCATCGGAATAGGGGCGACCGCGCTTGTGACGCTGGTAATCGACGAGGTAAGATCGAGATCGAAGGATGCGCTGAAGTGGGCCGCGGCTGTCGCGGTGGTGCTGGTGATCCTCGCGATAATGCCGGCGAAGTACCAGTGGTTCAGCCACGACCGCTCGGAGGATTACGTTCCGCGCGACTACGCGTATAATATACTCGCGGCGCTCGAGCCCGACGCGATCATATTCACCAATGGCGACAACGATACATATCCGCTCTGGTACATACAGATGGTCGAGGGGTTCAGGCCCGACGTGAACATAACGAACCTTTCCCTGCTCAACACGACCTGGTACGTGAAACAACTCCGTGACAGGAAGCCGTCCGTACCGATCACGCTCACCGATCCCGAGATCGAGAGGCTCCGTCCGATGGTGCTCAAGGACGGCGGCGTTGCGTGGAGGCGCGATCTCGTGATGCAGCATATAATCCAGGAGACCAACTGGAAGAGGCCGATATATGTCGCCGTGACGGTTCCCCCGGAGATATGGAACCCCTACTCCGAGTATCTCGAGATGCAGGGGATGGTCCGCAAGCTTGTTACGGCTAAGAAGAAGTTCCAGATCAACGAGTTCCAGATGAGGCGCAACTTCGAGGAGATCTACGAGTTCCGCGGCGTACTGACCGATGACTGGAAGGTCGACGATTCGATCTTCAGGGGGGTCGACACGCGGGGCATGTTCATCAATTTCGCGGTTGCCGCTTTCCAGCTCGCCCAGAAGGCCTCTGTGAGGAAGGAATACACCGAGGCGGTCAGATGGGCGGAGCTGTCATACAGCCTCAATCCCGATTTCGATTTTTCGAGGAGATACCTCGGCCTTTACTATAGCCGTGCCGGCCAGTTCGACAAGGCGATCGAGCACTACATGAGGGAGATAGAGCGTGATCCCTCGAGCGGCGACTACTGGATGGGCCTCGCGAGCATATATGAGGACAGCGGGGATACGGAGGGCGCGCTCGGGATACTCGAAAGAGCGGTCGTCTCCGCGCCGACACACAGGGACCTCTATGGACACGGCTTCAGACTGTCCGCTATCCTCGGCAGGAGGGAACAGGCGAAAGGATTCGTCCGCGGCTGGCTCGACAGGAACCCGGGGGACAAGGAATTCAGACAATTATACGACAACATCGACAAGGTGCTCGATACAGAGTTCGGGGCCGGCGGATCGTCGGAACCGGATTCGTCCGGGAGGCAAAGTGAACAGTAAGGCACTGGTGACCGGCGCGGCGGGATTCATCGGATCTCATCTCAGCGAAAGACTCGTGTCCGATGGATGGACGGTGACCGGCATCGACAGCTTCACCGACTACTACGACCCGCAGAGGAAGAGGAACAATATCTCCGGCCTTCTGGGATCGAAGGAGTTCACCCTCGTCGAGGAGGACCTTAACAGCTGCGACCTCGCCGCCCATCTCGATGGCGTCTCGTGCGTCTTTCACCTGGCCGCCCAGGCCGGAGTGAGGAGGAGCTGGGGCGCGGAATTCTCACACTATATCGATTCGAACATCCTCGCCACGCAGAAGCTGCTCGAGGCGATGAAAGACACGGGAATACCGATCGTATACTCGAGTTCGAGCTCGGTATACGGCGATACGAGGGACCTTCCGATGCGGGAGGAACATGTCACCAGCCCTGTCTCCCCTTACGGGGCGACCAAGCTCTCGGCGGAACATCTCTGCGAACTATACCGTGTCAACTTCGGGGTCCGTTACGCGGCCCTGCGGTATTTCACCGTTTACGGCCCGAGGCAGAGGCCCGACATGGCCTTTTCCAGATTCACGATGGCCGCGCTCAGCGGGGGTGAGATAGAGGTCTACGGAGACGGAAAACAGACAAGAGATTTCACGTTCGTCCTCGACGCTGTCGAGGCGAACATGCTCGCCTCCCGGTACGAGGGAGACGGGGATATATTCAATATCGGCGGTGGAAGCAGGAGCTCGGTCCTCGAGGTGATAGAGATCATACGCCGGGAGACGGGCGGCGACCCCGCTGTCCGCTTCATGGAAAAGGCGAGAGGCGACGTCCTCGATACATGGGCCGATACATCGAAAGCCCAGCGGGAGCTCGGCTTCAAACCGACCATCGGTCTCGAGGAAGGGCTGAAGCGCGAGATCGAATGGTATCGGAACAATTCCTGACACGGAAGACCGGAGGTTGTCCTTGGAAAGCGCAAGAAAATACAGCGTAACAGTCATCGTCCCGACATATAACGAGGAGGGAAGCCTCGAAGAGCTCTACAGGCGCCTCACCACGATGCTCGAGGGAAACGCCTCCGCCCATGAGCTTCTCTTTATCGATGACGGCTCGACAGACTCATCACTTCAGATCATCAGGAAGCTCAGGGAGAGCGACAGGCGGGTCAAGATCATCAGCTTCGCGAGGAATTACGGGAAATCCCCCGCTCTCGATGAGGCCTTCAAGGTGGCGAAGGGAGAGATCGTAGTTACTATCGACGCCGACCTTCAGGACAATCCGGATGAGATACCGGCCATGATCGCAAAGCTCGACGAGGGATACGACCTCATCTCGGGCTGGAAACGTGACAGGCAGGATCCGATAACGAAGACCTGGCCGTCTAAACTCTTCAACTTCACCACCTCGGTGGCGAGCGGCGTCAAGCTTCATGACTTCAACTGCGGCCTGAAGGTCTACCGCCGGGAGGTCGTCAAGAGGATTCATATATACGGCGAGCTCCACAGGTTCATCCCGGTACTTGCCGGATGGGAAGGATTCAGGATCGGAGAGATGAAGGTCTCCCATTTCGAAAGGCAGTTCGGCAAGAGCAAGTACGGAGCGAGAAGGCTGCTCAACGGGATGTTCGACCTGATGACGGTGATGTTCATAACGCGCCGGTCGACGACTCCGCTCCATCTCTTCGGCAGGATAGCCTTTTTCTTCTTAGCCGGCGGGGGCCTGATCAATCTCTACTTCCTCATACAGTGGATAATGGGAAAGGGGCTTCACGTAAGACCGCTGATGGTCCTCGGTATGATAATGATCGTCATCGCGATACAGATCGGCTCGATAGGGCTGGTTGCCGAACTGTATTCCTCGAAGATGGAGAGGACCTTTGCCTTCCGTGAATACGAGATAGATGACCAGTAGTGAAGAAAAAGACCGGAGACTCAGGATCTGCCTGGTAGGACCGGCCTGGCCCTTCCGCGGCGGCATCTCCCATTACAACACGAGCCTCGCCCGGGAACTGGGCCGTCGCCATGACGTGAGCGTCGTCAACTTCTCGAGGCTCTATCCAGATTTCCTTTTCCCCGGAAAGACCCAGTACGATGAGAGCGAGTCGACTCACCGCGTCGAGTCGGAGCGGCTGATAGACTCTATCAATCCCTTAACCTGGATAAGGGCGGGGTTCAGGATCGCCAGGATGAAGCCGGATGTGACCGTCGTTCAGTGGTGGCACCCCTACTTCGCACCCGCGCTCGTGAAGATATGCGCGATCCTGAGGATGTTCAGCTCCACGAGGATAATATTCATCTGCCATAACGTTGTTCCGCACGAGACATCCCCGATAGACAGGTTCCTCTCATCGACGGCATTTCGCGTCTCCCACGACTTTATCGTCCAGTCGGGGGAGGACAGGGAGAATCTGCTGAAGATCAGGAAGAAAGCGAATGTCATCTCGCATCCACTGCCGATATTCGATTTCTTCAGGAGCGGTGAGATGAGCAGGGAAGAGGCCCGCACCTCGCTCGGGCAGCCCGGCGGACCGCTTCTCCTCTTCTTCGGACTGATACGTCCGTACAAGGGTCTGCGTCACCTTATCGAGGCGATGCCTTCGATAGTCGAGCGGACAGGGGCGAAGCTCCTTGTCGTCGGAGAGTTCTACGAGGACAGCGCCCCGTACTTCGAGCTCGCGGAGCGGCTCGGCGTTTCCGGCTCGATCGAGTTTGTCGACAGGTATATAGCGAACGAGGAGGTCGCGGCCTATTTTACCGCTGCCGATCTCGTCATGCTCCCCTATATCACGGCTACACAGAGCGCGATCGCCCAGGTCGCGGTCGCCTTCGACCGGCCGATGATCGCTACCAGGGTCGGCGGCCTTCCGGAGGTCGTCACAGAGGGAAAGACGGGATTCATCGTCCCCCCGGAGGACCCCGCGGCGATGGCCGATGCGGTCGCCAGGTTCTTCGACGAGGGGTGGGGCGGGAGGATGGCTCCCAATTTCGCTGAGGAGAAGAAGCGTTTCTCATGGTCCTCGCTGGCGGACGCCATCGAGGATCTCTATTCGGCCTTTTCCGGGAGCAGGTGAGATGGACCCTCGGACCGTGCATGTCATCATCCTCAACTGGAACGGCCGCGATGTGCTCGGCCCCTGCCTCGAATCCCTCAAGCGTGTCACCGATCCGCCTCTCGAGATAATCGTGGTCGATAACGGTTCTACCGACTCTTCACAGGATATAGTCGGGGAGAAATTCCCCGGTGTGGAACTGATAGAGAACGGCAGGAACCTTCTTTTTGCGGCAGGTAACAATGTCGGTATTGCCGCCGCCCTCGACAGGGGAGCGCGATACATTCTTCTGCTGAACAATGATACTGAGGTCGATCCTGAATTCGCGGCGGAGATGCTCGCCGCGTTCGACGATCCGCGGATCGGCATCGCGGGGCCGAAGATATTTTACTTCGACGATCCGGGGAGGATCTGGTACGGAGGGGGAGGATTCAACCGGCTCACCGGTGTGCCGTTCCACCACTCGCTCCGCAGGCTGGATACCTCCTTCGAGGATGCGCCGGGCAGGACGGCATGGGTGACCGGGTGTGCCCTGATGGCGAGGCGGGAGGTCTACGAAGAGATCGGCTCCCTTGACCCGTCGTACACGATCTATTGCGAGGATGTCGATTTCTGCCTTCGGGCAGCGGAGGCGGGCTGGAAACTGAGTTATATCCCCTCCGCGAAGGTGTGGCACAAGGTCAGTTCGAGCAGCGGGGGAGGTATGACGCCCTTCAAGCTCGAGAACAGGATCGCCAGCACCGTAAAGCTTTTTTCGAGGCACAGGCCGCTCTGGTGGCGGGCGCTCCTGTTTCCTGTCCATATCGCCGGATTCCTCGGATTATCCCTCGGTCTTCTCCTCTCAGGGAGATGGAAACTGTTCTCCGCGGCGATAAAAGGGGGTGCGAGGGCGTGCGGGACTCGATCAGGCTGAACGGATAACGGGATTTTGGCCATTTACCGGCCGATGTGAAAGTGATACAATTAGTTGGGTGACATGCCCCTGTATAGATAGAGGAGAGTTTCTTGGCAGGAAAGAGCAAGCCGGCCGGTCCGGTCAGTGAAGCGTTCGATCCCGTCGGCAGCTTCGATTCCATGAAGGGGTGGAAAAGGGGTATTGCCGCGGTCGTGGTCCTCGTGGCCGTGATCGCTATACTTGTGCCCGAGCTCGTCTTTCTCGACGATGTCTTCATCGCGCCGGACACGAAGGCTCCGATGAGCTTCCGGACGGTCGGGATGAAGAGCCTCGAAGAGGGGACCTATCCGCTTTGGAACCCGTATCTCTTCTGCGGGATGCCCAGTTTCTCCAGCCTCGCCTATGCCCCTTACGTTTACCCGGTGGCGTTCGTAACACATATACTCTTCACATACGCGGGATTCCCCGCGATGACATGGTTGCTGCTCCACTACCTTCTCGCCGGCGCGGGGATCTATCTTCTGGCAAGGTCATACGGTGTGAGGCCTTCGATCTCACTGCTGGCCGGCGCGGTCTTCATGATAATGCCGAATATCGTCGCCGCTGGAGCGAACGGCCACGGGTCCAAGGTCTGCGCCATGGCCTGGATGCCGCTGGCGCTTCTCTTCGCCAGGGGTATCTTCGAGAACAGGAACAGGAACAGGATCGGTTCCGCGGCGGTGCTCGCGATCGTACTCGGAATGCAGATGCTGCGCGGCCATCTTCAGATCTCATACTACACATTTCTGCTTATAGGACTTTTGTTCATATTCGAAGCCGTCGGACTCTTCAGGGAAGGCAAGCGAAGGGAGGCGCTCACAGGAACAGCGCTTCTGGCCTCCTCATTCGTGCTCGCCCTCGGGATCGCGGCGGTGCTCGTGTTCCCGGTCAGGGAGTATGCCGACTGGTCGATACGCGGAGGCAGCGGCGGCGGACTCGACTATGATTACGCGACAGGATGGAGTCTCTCCCCGAAGGAGATCATGACTTTCTTCCTGCCGTGGTCCTCCGGATTCGGCAAGGTGACCTACTGGGGCAGCATGCCCTTTACCGACTATCCCAACTATCTCGGCCAGGTGACGGCGCTCTTCGCCTTCATCGGAGCCGTTATCGTAAAGGGGAGGGCGAAGTGGTTCCTTCTGGCCGCCGCTGTCCTCGCAACGATGATAAGTTTCGGGAAGCACTTCCCCGTCCTGTACGATCCGCTCTTCAGGTTCCTGCCGTGGTTCGACAAGTTCCGGGTCCCCGTGATGATATTGATCGTCCAGCAACTCGTACTCGTCGTCCTGGCAGCGCTGGGTATCGAGGAAGTGATGCGCAGGGCCGAAGAGGACACTCTTCCCGAATCGCTCAGAGCGGGCAGGCTGAAATGGGTACTGATCGCGTGCGCGGCGGTGCTTGTGCTCGTTCTAATATCCGCAGGCTCGATCCGCTCCGCGATAGAGTCGAACCCCGCAGTGAGAGCGAGGGTAAAGGGGGAGTGGGCGGCATTCGCTGCCGGCCGTTTCGCGAACGATCTCGTCAGGACATGGTTCTTCCTCCTCCTGACGGCTGGAGCGGTCTTCCTGGCGGCGAAGCGCAGAATCAGTACGGGCCTGGTGATCGGTGCGCTCGCGCTTATAGCGATCGCCGACCTGATCACGATCGACAGTTCTATAGTCAGGCCGGACAAGACATGGCGGTCCTCGAATTACAGGCTGATCAATCCGCTTTCGAAGAAAGAGGGCCTGAAGACGCCGACCGAGACAGTCAGATACCTGTCCGAAAGAGATGGATATTTCAGGGTATTCCCCGTTCCAGCCTCGAGGCCGGGCAGCTGGAGCCACAACGTCTTTCCGTTCAGTGACAACAGCTATATGATGTCCGGCGTTTTCTCGATGGGCGGCTATCACGCCGCGAAGATGAAGAACTACCAGGATGTGATGGATGCGATGTTCGGCGTATTCAACAGCGGCGGCATGCCTCTTCCCATCCTCAATATGCTCAACGCGAGATACTTCCATTCGATGTTCCCGATATTCAGGGAGAATTCGCCCTTCCCCCTTCTCTTCGAGAGGGAGAAGAGCTACATATACGAGAATCCCTATGTCCTTCCGAGGGTTTACATGACGGGCAGCTATCAGGTGATGAAACACGAAGAGGCCCTTGCGGCGATCGTCTCACAGGATTTCGATCCTGCCACGGTCACACTGCTCGAGAAGGAGCCGCGGTCCGCCGTCGAATCGGCCGAGGGAAGCTCGGCTGAGATAGTCTCGTACGGGCTGAATTCGATTTCAATAAATGCGCATGTGGAGAAACCATGCATAATGGTGCTGAGCGAGATAGACTATCCGGACTGGGCAGCAAAAGTAGGCGGCGAGGAAAGAGAGATCCTCACGGCTAACTACTGTCTCCGGGCGCTGCCGCTCGAGGCGGGAGACCACGAGATAATCTTCGAGTACAGGTCCCCCGTCATCAGGAAGTCTCTGATACTGTCGGTCGTATCGCTTCTGTTCGCCGTCGCGGCAGCGGTGGTCCCGGCAGTTATAACGGGAAGAAAGGGATAGAGAATTGAAAGCGCTCATCATCGTGCCGACATACAACGAGAAGGAAAATATCGACGAGATCATCAATGCTGTCCTCGCCCTGGGCGAGGAATATGAGATCCTCGTCGTAGACGACAACTCTCCCGACGGTACGGGGGATATCGTTGACGCCAGGGCCTCCGGGCAGCCCCGGATACACGCCATCCACCGGGAAAGCAAGCTCGGGCTGGGCTCGGCCTACATAGCGGGATTCAAGTGGGCGCTGGCAAATACCGATACCCAGTTCGTTTTCGAGATGGACGCCGATTTCTCTCACGACCCGGGCGTAATACCGGAATTCATCGAGGCTGCCGAGGGACGTGACCTTGTGATAGGTTCGAGATACCTGCACGGTATTACGGTCATCAACTGGCCGCTGAGAAGGTTGATCCTCAGTTACGGCGCGAACGTATATACGAAGATCATCACCGGCCTGCCGCTGAAGGACTCCACCGGCGGGTTCAAGTGTTTCAGGCGCGAGACACTCGAGCAGCTGCCTCTCGATACGATAAGAAGCGACGGATATTCGTTCCAGATCGAGATGAACTTCTTCTGCTGGAAGAAGGGATTCCGTATTGTCGAGATACCGATCATCTTTACCGACAGGCGGGTCGGCATCTCGAAGATGTCGCGCAAGATCGTCTGGGAAGCGATGTTCATGGTCTGGAGGCTCAGGTTCATGAATCCCAAACGATGGAAATAACCCCTCGATCGAAGCTATATGGATCTATCTATAGTCATCGTCACCCATAACAGTATTTCCCCGGTGGAGAAATGTCTCCGTTCCCTTAAGGAACACCCGCCGGGGGGCGAATACGAAGTAATAGTAGTCGATAACGCGAGCAGCGACGGCACGCCGGAGCTGATACGCGATTCGTTCCCCTTCGCCCGGTTTATCGCGAACGAGGACAACAGGGGCTATTCAAAGGGAGTGAACCAGGCTTTCCTCGAATCGACCGGCAGATACTTTCTCGTCCTCAATCCGGACATAATCGTAAAAAAGGGTTCGATCGACGAACTGGTCAGGTTCATGGACGCAAATCCCGGGGCCGGCATCGCAGGCTCGAAGCTCGTCTTTCCGGATGGAACCGTCCAGGATTCCTGCAGAGCCTTCTATACGATAAAGGCCCTCTTTCTGAGGCGCACCTTCTTCGGAAAACTCTTCCCGAAGGCGAAGGCGCTCCGGGAACACCTCATGAGTGACTACGACCACGCCGAGGCTAGAGAGGTAGACTGGATCATCGGCGCCTGCATGATCGTCCGACGGGAGGATGTTGCCGAAGTCGGGCTGATGGATGAGAGGTTCTTCCTCTATTTCGAGGACACCGACTGGTGCTACAGGATGAAGCAGCACGGAAAACAGGTATGGTACGTCCCACAGTCGGAGATGGTGCACCTGTACGAACGTTCCAGCGCCAAGTCGGTTCTGAGCAAGCCGTATCTTCTGCACATACTGAGCCTGATGAGGTATTACGAGAAGTGGAACACGGTATTCCATTTCTTCAGGCGTTACAGGGGGACGATCAAGTCGCTCGTCTTCGTAGTCAGCGACCTGATAGCTATAAATATCAGCTTTCTCGCAGCATACTACCTGCGGGACGCTCTGCAGCCATACTTCGTGTATCGGCTCTACCCGCTCGACTGGTACACGATCTTCATCATATTTTACAACTTTCTGTTTCTAATCACATTTACCGCGATGGGTCTTTACAGGATCCGGAGGGGAACTGGAGTCGAAGAGGAACTCTCTCAGGTGATCAGGGCGATATTGATAATCTTCTCGGTACTTCTGACGGCGTCGTACCTGACGAAGGTCAGGATATTCTCGAGGGCCGTCCTGCTGGGGCATGCGGTCTTCTCGGTGATCCTCGTCACCATGTCGAGAAGGCTGCTTAGGCGGGTCCACCGTGCCCTGGTCTCGGCGAGTTTCGACCTCAGGAGGGTCCTTCTCGCGGGAGATGCCGCTGAAGCGGCCGATTTTGCCGCGACTGTCTCTGACACCCCGGAAGCGGGGATCGATATTATCGGACGTGTGGGGACCGGAGATGGTACGCTTGGTGATATCGGGGACCTTCCCTCGATAGTAGCGAGGTTCAGGATCCAGGAGCTGATGATCCTGCCCTCAGCGGCTGACGATGAAGGGATCGTGAGGATAATGACCGGCCCCGTATCGAGATCGATAAGGATAAATATAATATCTCCCGCCGCTAGGGTCACCGGGCGCGACACCCGTTCGGAGAATCTCGGAGGCATCTTCATGTTTGCCGTCGAAAGGGGGACATCGTTCCTCCTGACAAGGGGCGTACTCCGGCTGATCGATATCATCTCCGGGCTGATCCTCTTTCCCGTCTCGGTTCTCTGCTGGCTGCCCTTTACGACTCTGGGCAGGATCGGAGGAGGAATCAGGACTTTCACCGAGGTGAGGAAGGGAGTCAGGGGGGATCTCAGCTGGCCGAGGGCCGTTCTTCGTTCGGGACGCGAGGCTTCCGACATCGTAAAGCCGCTGCTTGCCATGCAGCTCGTGGCAGGGCGCCTGTCGCTCACCGGGCCTCCCGCGCGGGAGGCAGGGTCGCCGGGTGAGGGGCCCGTCGTCAGGCCGGGGATATCGGGCAGCTGGCGCGTCAAACCGGTCTCCGATCCGGCCGCTGCCGTGAAAAACGAAATATTGATGTTGAACAATCAGACATTTGCAGGAAGAATCCTGCTGATGCTCCGGTCACTCATCCCCTGTCTGGCCGGCAGATATCCGGAATGGTTTTACAGCAAGGGGGACGACCGATGAAGACCATGCGATGCATCATTCTCGCGATTCTGCTCGCGGCTCCTGCCGCGCATGGAGCGCCGGGAGACTGGAACGTATATATGGACGCCAGTTCGGTCAGCCGGGTGACGGCGCTCGGTGACAGTCTGTGGTGCGGGACGAGAGGCGGAATCCTCCTTTTCGATCTCACAGATTCGACATTCACCACCTACCTCGACGGGCTGGACCTGAGATCGAACGACATAACGGCGGTGACGGTCGACGGGAGAGGGAGCATATGGGCCGCCATGAGGGTCGCAGGGGTGGCCCGGATCGACGATCCCGGTGGAGACTTCTCGGTAAAGGAATATACCGAGGCGCTCGACGGTATCATCGGTGACAGCGTCATCTGCATCCTCAGGGTGGAGGATGACATCTACTACGGCTGTACCGGCGGAGTGGCCAAGTTCTTCAATAACATTCCTTCCAGCGAACCGGTGCTGACAGACAGCCTCGCCGGCAAGACGGTATATGATATGACGTGGGATCCTTCCGGCAACCTGCTGTGGGTCGCCTGCGAGGATGGAATAGCGAGCTATGATCGCGGCACCTTCGAGTATCTCTTCTACGGAATCGGAGAGGTCCTGTCGGTATGTATTTTCGACGGGGAAGTTTACTGCGTATCCGGAGCCGATGTACTGCACCTCGGGGATGGCAGCTGGCCGCCGCTGGGCGGGGGACTGCACATGGACCCGGTCAGTGTCGCATCGGGCGGAGGGAACCTTTACTGTATAACGCCTGAAAGGGTCTACCTGTGGACCGGATCGTACTGGGCACATCAGGCCACCAATGAACTGAAGACTATGATCCGCGAGGATTTCCGGATCAGCTGGTCCGATAATATCCTGGGAGCGCTCGCTGTCGACGGAGACGGGGTGCCGTGGACCGGGGGCTTCTTCGAGGAAGGATCGAGAGGGATCTATCTCGCCGGCTATGCCGATGCGGACTGGAACTCGTTCATGCCGGACGGCCTCACACATAACCTGATAGTATCTCTAGACTGCGACCAGGCAGGCAATGTATGGGCGAGCACGGGCAAGTTCGGGCTCTCGTACCGCTCGACCTCGGGCGACTGGAACTCGTATACGAAGATCAGGGCCGACGTCGGCAACGATGACGCGCTTTCGTACTATATAAACAATCTCGCACTCCTCTACGACTCGCAGGGATTTCTCTGGTGCAATTCGCTTAACTTCGATCTTGACCGGATCGATGTCGGGGATCCGCTGGACAAGGACGATGACATCTGGGCCCATTATGCCCTTGGTACAGGGACGATCGAATCAAACAGGTTCATACGTGCCGGCGAGGATCCGGGCGGCAACAGGTGGTTCATGTCGGATGATACCGGATTCGAGAGCGGGATCTGGGGAGTCAACATCGGCAACGAGGCCGGGGACGACTGGCTGATAGTCACCCCGGGATACTATCCGCGAATGGAAGGCGGCAACATATTCGACTGTGCCTTCGACGGCCAGGGGGCGTACTTCGCCATGAGGGGCTATGGAGTGATGTACTGGCGCACCGGTGGTTTTGACTGGCCGACGCTGATCTCTGGCTCCGGCGATTACTGGGTCACGATCCTCGATGAGGACCAGCTGCCAAGTACCGAACTATGGGCGATCGAACGCGGGCAGGACGGCAGCATCTGGGTAGGAACATCGGCCGGGCTCGTCAGGTACAATCAGGGTGTTATCGATTCGTTTACTGTAAAGACGTTGGCGGATGAAGAGGGCCTGATCGGAGGGAC
>RCNF010000056.1_pt1 | contig 43865 bp, 39 predicted proteins | sample 2041311 | NCBI WGS metagenome assembly RCNF01 (sample SAMN09708228, study PRJNA481090) | Marine sediment metagenome, whole genome shotgun sequencing project. | biome: marine sediment; feature: ocean; material: sediment; isolation source: Sewage treatment plant 2 marine sediment (STP2) ...
CAATGTTGAAATAATAGCGCAAATGAACACATTTAAAAACTACAAATGTTTTGGTCTATATGAGAACGACAAAATAATAGGCATATCCAGTGGATGGACATCAATGGGGATATATTGTGGAAAACAATTAGAACTTGATAATGTTATTATTGATGAAAAATTACAATCCAAAGGGCTAGGTACCTTATTCTTTAATAAAATTGAAGAATGGGCTTTACATAAAGGGTATCAATCAATAAATTTAAATACATATGTGTCTAATTCCCGTTCACATAAATTTTATTTCAACCAAGGGTTTAATATTTTAGGATTTCACTTTCAAAAATTAATCAAATGAAAATTTTAATAATCGGTGGTAATGGAACAATTGGTAATAAGGTTGTTTCACATTTCATAAAAGAAGATGATGTTTTAATAGCTGGTCGCACAAGTGGCGATGTTACTGTAGATATTACGGACAGCAATTCCATTAAAGAAATGTTTGGTAAAATTGGAAAAGTGGATGCTATAATCTGTATTGCAGGCGAGGCAAAATGGGCCGATTTTAATGAACTTACTGAAGCTGATTACTACATCGGACTAAAAAGCAAATTAATGGGACAAGTCAATCTTGTACGTATAGGCCAACACTATTTAAACCCTAAAGGTTCTATAACGCTATCAACAGGTATTTTAGCCGACGACCCCGTTATAAAAACAGCTAGTGCTTCAATGGTTAATGGAGGAATACATAGTTTTGTTCAAGCAGTTGCATTAGAAATTGAAAACGGAATTAGGGTAAATGTCGTCTCATCTGGAATGGTAGAAGATGCTTATGAAAAATACAAAGATTATTTCCCAGGACACAACCCAATTCCTATGAACAAGGTAATCAACGGCTATGTGCGGAGTGTAAAAGGTAAGAGAAATGGAGAGATCATTCGCATTTACGACTAACAACAAAAGGCTAAAATGAAAATATTATAAGTATGCAAGAATATTCTAAATCGAAATTAAACAGAGTAAAACGCGGACAGAACAGAGCAACTTACGATGTTGAAAAAATAAATACCATTTTAGATGCTGGTTTTATTGGTTATGTAAGCTATGTATATCAAGGTAGAGCAATTACATTGCCCATGGCATACGGAAGAAAAGACAACAAGATTTATTTACACGGTTCTCAAGCCAATAGAATGTTATTGGCATTATTGGAAGCTAAAGAAATGAGCATGACAGTTACGCATTTAGACGCCTTGGTTTTAGCGCGTTCTGGCTTGCATCATTCTGTAAATTATCGATCTGCTACGCTATTTGGTTCCGCTAGAAAACTTGAAGACCCAAAAGAAAAAGACGCAGCTCTTTTTTGTTTTATGGAACATATGATGAAAGGGCGTTGGGAAGGAATTAGACCAATGCACCAAAAAGAATTAGAAAGAACAATGGTTGTAGAAATGACTATTGAAACCGCTTCAGCAAAAATTAGGGATGTTGGTGTTGCTGATGAACCAGAAGATTACGAATTAAATATTTGGGCTGGTTTAGTTCCTTTAAAGCAAATAGCGGAATACCCAATTTCTGATAAACGTTTACCACAGAAAATGGAAATTCCGAAACACGTTTTAGACTATTATCAGCAGAACAAAGAGTAAAACTGAAATGACCTCAATAATTTTCGATATAGATGGGACATTAACAAATACGACAAAAGTTGACGATAAATGTTTCATCAAAGCCTTTAGAACCGTTTTTGGAATTGATATTTCCAATCAAAATTGGTCGGAATTGACTAATGTAACTGATTGGGGAATAACAGAAGAAATAATTTTAAAAAACTGGAATAGAGTTCCCACTGATATTGAGTATAAAAAAATGATTTCGGAATTTGTCACACAATTACAATCTGAATTCAATGAAAATGAAAAACAGTTCCAAGAAATAAAAGGTGCTTTGAATTTCATAGATTTTTTACGAACAAAGTCCAATATAACAATTGGAATTGCTACTGGGTCTTGGGAAAAATCCGCAAACCTCAAATTGAAATCTTTAGGAATTAACTCATCTGAATTTGTTTTTTCAAATAGTAATCATTTTAAGACAAGAGAAGATATTGTTTCAAATACAATCCGAAAATTGAATGAAAATTGGAATAATAAAGTTGATAGGGTAATTTATTTCGGAGATGGAACTTGGGACTTTTTGGTTTGCAAAAAATTAGGAATTGAATTTATCGGAATAGATAACACAAAGAATAACAAATTGAAAAAAATTGGCACAAAGTTGGTTTTTAGGGACTTTAAACAGCCAGAATTAATATACAATGAACTAGGAATTGAAAATGAAGATTACAAAAACAAATAGTGAAGAATACGATTGGGGAAATAAATGCAAAGGATGGCATTTAGTAAATACACAGGAATTGAGTATTATTCAAGAATTAATGCCTCCAGTAACTAGCGAATTGAACCACAAACATTCAAAAAGTCAGCAATTTTTCTACATTTTACAAGGTCAAGCAACATTCATGATTGACGGTACAGCATATAAAGTTGATAAAAACCAAGGAATGCACATAAACCCTAACATTGTCCACCAAATAAAAAACCAAGCCAATGAAAATTTAGAATTTTTGGTAATTTCCCAACCTCATTCACACGGAGATAAAATAATAGAAAATGAATGAATTAATAAAACTCAAAAAACAGACATGAGCTGAAAATAGAACAATATGGAAATTAGGAATAGTGATTTAAGCGACTTATCAATAATTTTTGGGTTGTATAAAATCGCAACGAATTTTATGAAATCAAAAAAACAAGTTGCTTGGCCTGAATTTGCCAGAGAATTGATTATTGAAGAAATCGAAGACCTAAGACAATGGAAGCTTCTAAAGAATGGTAAAATTGCGTGTGTTTGGGCGACAACATTAAATGACGAATCAATTTGGGGGAGTGAAAATAACGACCCTTCTTTATATATTCACAGAATTGCGACTAATCCTGATTTTCGTGGACAAAAACTCGTTAAACAAATTGTAAGTTGGGCAGACAATTATTGTATAACCAACAACTTAAATTATGTAAGAATGGACACAGTTGGTTTGAATAAAGGACTAATTGGACATTATGGGAAACTTGGTTTTATTTTTTTAGGAACGAAAGAACTTGATAATGTAGCTAATTTACCCAAACACTATAGTGAAGGACCTGTCTGTTTATTTCAAAGAGAAGTAAAAAAATAACTGCGGTTATGCAGCGTAACTATGAAGCCTAATAATAATGTCACTTTTTGAAAATGAGCATAAAACACGACCATTTTGAAAATAAGCTATAACAATAAGAAATTTAAACCGATCAAGAACTCTGAAAATGGAGAAACAACAGCGGAAACTATTTTTGTGTATAAACAAGACGGTAAAATTTTGACCTCGGAATATGGTGGTGGTCAAATCAACAAAGGACATTTAATTGGATTAGTGGACGAAGGTGGAAATATTGAAATGCGGTATCATCAAATCAACACAAAAGGGGAGTTTATGACCGGAATCTGTTTTTCCAAACCAGAGATTCAATCAAACGGAAAAATTCGTTTATATGAAACTTGGCAGTGGACTTCAGGAGATAAATCCAAAGGAAAATCCATTTTGGAAGAAATTTAATTTTCCTATATGAGATTCGCCCATACAAATATCGTCAGTGTTAATTGGAAGGAACTTACTGATTTCTATGTAAAAACTTTCAATTGCAAAATTGTTCCTCCAGTTAGAAACCAATCTGGGGAATGGCTTGATAAAGGAACTGGTCTGAAAAATGCCAAATTGGAAGGAGCGCACCTTCTTTTGCCAGGATATGGAGAGAACGGGCCAGCTCTTGAGATATACCAATACGAAAATATTGAAAATCAAGAATTTATTTTACCGAATAAAAGAGGATTTGGGCATATCGCTTTTGAAGTCTATAATGTTGAAATTACGCTCGGAAATTTAGTTCGTAATGGCGGGAAAGAACTTGGGGAAGTCACAAAAAGGAAAGTTGCAGGCGTTGGGGAAATTACATTTGTATATGCACGTGACCCAGAAGGGAATTTGATCGAATTACAAAGTTGGAAATAAAGCCATCGTTGTACATAATTAAAACGAATAGTAACCAAACAACCTGCAACTCCAAACTAACCTCTCAATACTAATACCTCACTACTCAATACTAGTTAATCTTTCCTAGTTAAACTGCACTAAAATAGCTATAACGCTAAAAAATGTGGGGGTCTTGTTTTTAAGTGGATTGTACTTATAATACTAGTTGTATTATCTTAGTCTATATAAGTGGGATATCATCAATAACTATATCCCTTTGTTGTACATAATTATGAGCAAATCAACACAAATTAAATCTATACCTATGAGACAAATGAAAAAACTAATTGCAATTGGATTTATAGCATTAATGATGTCAAGTTGTGCCACAGTCTTTGGCGGAAAAGTAAATGCTTATCAAAAAACAAAACCAGGCCCTGGAGAGCAACAAAGGGAAGTGAGAGTTGTTGCCTTAATAGCTGATATAATACTTTTTGCACCTGGATTAATTGTTGATTTTGCTACAGGAGCAATTTACAAACCTCAATAATAACTATGTACAACAACGTGCCTGCCTGCATGCCTACGGCACATAAACCGGTAGGCAGGTATAATTAAAACGAATAGTAACCAAACAACTATCAACTGCCCACTGTTTACTGTTCACTGATTACTGACCACTAAAAAATCCCAACTCCTAACTCCTAACTCCTAACGCTCAACGAACCCCCCACTCCTCAATACCACTTATCTATGACATTTATCAGATAATATCACGTTTTTCAATTCTATCTTGCCATGCCTCTTTTCCAAAGTGGTACTCTTTTAATGGATAACTCAACTCTTAAGTTTCAAAGATGAACGCAAAACGAATTTTTACCTGGACTGGGCGTACTGTTTTATTGTTAGTATTATTTCTTGTTTTGTTCGTCATTGGATCAATGGCTGTTTCAGAATTGCTTCCTGATATCGCATCGGAGCCCGGGCTGGTGCCAAAGGATATTGGATTCTTGGTTTTCGGAATTCTCAACACCCTACTTATCATCGCAATGATTCTAAGCTCACGTTGGTATGGGTGGAAACTGGCGTTGGCAATGGCCTTTGCCTATTATGGCGCAGTAACTTTTTTACCACAAATTGAGTCTTGGTATTTCTTGTCTGAGGTCACGGTTACGGCAGAAATATTACAAGGTTTATTTATAATGGGTTTGCCCATCGCATTTATATACATTCCATTAGCGGTTTTGATTTTGGGCAAAAGAAAAGCAAAGGAAACGGATGCTAATGCGGTTAAGGTACCTATCCCCAAAAAACAGCTGTTGCTTAAAGTAATTGCCATTGCCTTGGTTTATATTGTACTCTATTGGGGTGCGGGGTACTTTATTGCCTGGCAAAATCCTGAGCTACGAGCCTTTTATGGTAGTCCTGGAGCCATCACACCATTTTGGGAGCAGACCACCAATACCTTTAGTGACGGGGGTTTATTCCCTTTTCAGTTTTTGCGTGGCCTATTGTGGGCACTTTGTGCAATCCCCATTGTACACGGCTCTAAGTTAAGTACCTGGCGTACTGCAGTTCTTTTGGGACTATTCTTTACCATTCCACAGGTCTTGGGACTTATTTTGGAAAATCCATTAATGCCAAGTGCCAGTATACGCTTAAGTCATATGATCGAGGGTATTGCCTCAAATTTCACCTTTGGACTCATCATTGTATGGCTGTTGCATCGTGAACATACATCAATACAAGACTTGTTTGGCTTCGCCAAAAAACAGTAAGGGAATAAATATATGTAACTATCAAAAAACGCATCTTAGAAAAGACCGGATTTGAGATCACTGAAATTGGAACAGGAACCTGGCAAGTAGGTGGAAAATGGGGCAGCCCTTTTAGTCATGCCAATGCACATGCCATTTTGAATACAGCGGTTGAAGCCCCCGCAAAGAAATGGTAGGAAATCTGGAAATAAAATGTGTTTGCCAAAAACGCAAAACCACTTACCTACAACTGCCCAATGCCTACTGTTCACTGAATACTGACCACTGATTACTGACTACTGAATTCTCAATACTAACATCTCAATACTCAATACTCAATACTTAACCAAACAACTCCAAACAAAAGAAATTTGCTACCTTGACCGTATGAACATCGTCTTTGTAGTCAACAACAAAAACAACCGCTTGGCAAAAGTGCTCCCAAGGCTTGAGCTCCACTGTCAACAAGCGAAGTTGGCCCCGCTAGCTATCGGGGTACAGTTCAAGTCCACGCTACGAAAAAAACACGCCATTGAACTGGCCAAGGAGGCCACTGAAAACGGCTGCGATTATATGGTTGCCGTTGGGGGTGATGGTACTTTGCATGAGGTGATCAATGGCATGTTACAAGCTAAAATACCCGCCAAGGATTACCCAGTTCTAGGGCTGCTCCCCTATGGTTCGGCCAATGATTTTGCTAGAACGGCAGGCATCACCAATTCCATTGCAGCCCTGATAGCAGGCATCAAATCCAATACCACCCAAAAGTTGGACCTTGGGAAAATCATACTACAACAGACCCAGGAAACCCGCTATTTTATCAATATTGCAGGGGTTGGACTTGGCGCGGAGGTGGCGCAAAATCTAGCACGATCATCAAGTGTATTAGGCCCTGGCTTCAATTACTACAAGCACATCATAAAAGGGTTTTTCAGCTATGATAAAAAAGAGGTGAGTTGTACAAGCAGCACATGGCAGTCGCAGGGCAAGTTGCTGCAAATGGCAGTGGCCAATGGGCGTTATTTTGGCAATGCCATCTGCATCGCCCCCGATGCCAAGCTTAGCGATGGGCAGTTTCAGGTGGCTATTTTTGGGGATTTGAGCCTTTGGGACTATCTAAAAAACTTTGGTAATTTAAAAAAAGGAGTAAAGATTACCCTGCCACAGGTGAGCTACCATACCGCCAATGAAGTGTTGTTGGAAAGTAAGGACGCTTGTGGTATTGAGGCCGATGGCGAGTATGTGGGTCTTGCCCCAGCTACTATAAGCGTAGTACCGAAAGCTATCCGCTTTTTAATGCCTCCTGCTGATCAATAATAGCTCGCACTTCGTTTATTCCAACCAACCCTCTGCCCACTTACCACTGATTACTGTTCACTGATTACTGACCACTGACTTCCAACATCTCAATACTAATATCTCACTACTCAATACTAATCTCTATACGCAATGCGCCGAGCGTTAAGCGCTATTTGCAACTGCCTACTGCTCACTGATTACTCACCAACAACGATCAATGATTACGATTGGTGCATTACCACGGGAAAGCCTTTTGCGTATCGGCTGCTCTTTGGGATATTCAATCCCAAAAGAAAATTAAGGATACCGGGAATGGAGGTAGCTGGCATTGTGGAACAGCTCGGCAATAAGGCTACAAAGTTTAAAGTCGGTGATGCCGTTTACGGTGACATCTCAAACTTCGGCTTTGGCAGCTTTGCCGAGTTTCTTTGCATAGATGAGAAAGCCCTTGCGCTAAAGCCAGATAGTATGGGTTTTGAAGATTTAAAAGAAGGAACCACAGCATTTTTAGATAAAAGAAAAGCAGATTTCCCTAGAAAAAAAAAGATTTAAAATTCAAATTAATAAAAAAAACGACCTGAATTTCAGGTCGTTTTTTTTATTAATAGTTTCCTTATATACTAGTTGGTAATAATAGTCAACTCATCAACAATATGTTTTGCGTTAGCGTATTTATCAATCAACCAAAGAACATATCTGATATCTACATTAATGGTACGTTGTAAATTTGAATCAAAGATGACATCTCCAGCCATGGCTTCAATGTTTCCATCAAAAGCTAAACCAATTAATTCTCCTTTTCCGTTCACAACAGGCGAACCAGAGTTTCCACCAGTAATATCATTATCTGTTAAGAAGTTTACTGGTAGTTGACCAAGCTCATTTGCATAACGACCATAATCTTTCTCTTCGTAAATATCTAACATGCTTTGTTCTAAATCAAACTCACCATCATTAGGCTTATACTTATTAATCACACCTTTAAAAGTGGTATAATTATTCACATTCGCATCGTTTCTACTATCCGCTGGTAAGGCTCTCACTTTTCCGTAAGATAAACGTAGCGTTGAGTTAGCATCTGGATATTGTATCTTACTTAAACCAGATTTACGTAAGCCATCAACCAACAATCTGTATGAAGCTTCAAAATCATTTTCAGGTTGAACTAAATTTTCAGGGCTTTCTCTATACTTAGCTAATAACTGACCAGATAATATAAATAATGGGTCATTCGTCAATACTGTTGCATCTGGGTTTTCCATGAATACTTCTACTTTTTCTTTTGAAGTAAAAATACTTTCATCAAAAATAGTGTTGATGTAAGAAGTGAAATCGTTATTGTTTTTTCCTCCTATTTCTGCAACAATTGCTGGAAGTGGATAATTAGATTTTAAAGCATATAAGCCAAGTTGTTTTGCTAACACTTCTTTTTCTAAAGGCATATAGAAATCTTTATAAGAGCTTTCTATTAACGAATTTAATTCAGGTTTCAATTCTTCGCGTTTCGCTTCATTTTGGCTAGCGTAATATTCCAGACTTTTTCCAATTCTATAAGGTAAAATCGCAAACTTGCTAGCGCGCAACATTCCAATTAAATAATTTCCTTGTTTAGCTTTTTCATTTGTTAAGCTGTAATAATTATTTATGTTTTCAATAACTTTTCCGTATTCCGCTCGATTTTTTTTCTTTTTTGCCCACTTTTTAAATTTCTTTTCAGTTTTACGCTTAGTTTCAACTGTTTTGTGAGCTGTTAAGGCATCAATCATACCCATACGATTCTTCCAGTAATTGGCAACTCCTGCATATTTAGACGCATACATTAAGTCTATTTCTTCACTTTCGTTCATGTATTTTTTAAAGACATCTAAACTTAATCTTGAACTTTCTACCCAAGCAGGATATGCATATTTAATGTTTTGCTCAACACCAGATGCAGGCATCCAACGGTTTGTTCTACCAGGATAACCTAAAATCATTGCAAAGTCGTTTTCCTTTACACCATCAATATTAACAGGTAAATGATATTTTGCTTTTAAAGGCACATTGTTAGTTGAGTAATCTGCTGGATTTCCACTTTCGTCTGCATAAACCCTGAATAATGAAAAATCCCCAGTATGTCTTGGCCATTCCCAATTATCGGTGTCACCACCATATTTACCTACACTTTCTGGAGGTGCGCCTACTAAACGAACATCTTTATAATCTTCGTAAACAAAGTAGTAATACTCATTACCTTGATAGAAAGGACGAACAGAAACTGTGTATTTTCCACCTTCGTTATTTTCTTGTTGAATTTTGGCAATCTCTTTATTGATAGATGCTTCACGCTCTTTTTCAGTCATGTTAGCATTTACTTGAGATAAAATACGTTTAGATACATCATCCATTCTAACAAAAAAGCGAACATATAAGCTTTCTGGTTTTAATTCTTCTTCTAAAGACCCTGCCCAAATCCCGTTTTTTAAATGATTTTGTTCTGCAGTAGATAATTCTGCAATTGCACTATATCCACAATGATGATTTGTTAATACCAACCCACTATCTGAAATGATACTTGCTGTACAGCCACCGTTAAATTGAACAATAGCATCTTTTAAACTTTGATTATTTATGCTGTAGATTTCTTCGGGAGTTAATTGTAAACCCATTGCTTGCATATCGCGATGGTTTAATCGCTCTATATGCATTAAAAACCACATCCCTTCATCTGCCATAGCTGACGAAAATGAAATGATAAGGGCAATAATCGTAAGAAATATTTTCTTCATGTTATTTTGCTTTGAATTAAGCTTCAAAATTACTGAATTTTATATTCTTTTTATGGATCTTGAAATGTAAAAACTTTTTATTTTTATCAACACTTTAAAAACAACAAAGTGAGTCTTTTAAATAAGTTCAGTTGGTAAAACTATTTCTTAATGACTATGTTGAAATAGTTGGTTTTTATTTGCTAAATTAGTTGCATAACCATGTAACTAACCATACGCAAAAACGTTGTGGCACATGAGTTACCTATGAAAGCATATTCGATAAAAAACTACGGAGCGCCTGACAAAGTGCTTAGGCTTTTGGAAGCCGAACAACCTCAACCTAAAAACACCGAGGTTCTGGTCAAGGTTCGTGCAACAACGATCAATGATTACGATTGGTGCATTACCAGCGGAAAGCCTTTTGCCTATCGGCTGATCTTTGGGATATTTAATCCCAAGAAAAAATTAAGGATACCAGGCATGGAGGTAGCCGGCATTGTAGCGCAGCTCGGGAATAATGCTACAAAGTTTAAAGTCGGTGATGCCGTTTACGGTGACATCTCAAACTACGGCTTTGGCAGCTTTGCTGAGTTTCTTTGCATTGATGAGAAAGCAGTTGCGCTAAAGCCAGAGCGTATGGGTTTTGAAGAGGCAACCAGTATTCCACATGCAGCAATGCTCGCCCTACAAGGGCTGCGCGATGTGGGACAGCTAAAAGATGGCCAGAAGATCTTGATCAATGGCGGTGGTGGCGGCGTTGGTGCATTTGGTATTCAAATAGCAAAATTGCACAACGTAGATGTTACAGGGGTCGATACGGGTGAAAAATTAAAAGCGATGAAAGCGCAAGGGTTTGACACCGTAATTGACTATAAAAAAGAAGACTTTACCAAAAGTGATCAGCAATATGATCTAATCCTTGATTGCAAGACCAATAGATCGCTCTGGAAATTTTTAAAGGTGCTTAAACCAGAAGGAAAATACGTTTCAATAGGTGGCCAGTCCGGCAAGCTGTTGCAAATGCTTTATATGCGTCCGCTACTAAAGTTATTTAGCAAGAAACGTATTCATATGGTCATGTTAAAAGCGAATCAGGACTTGGAGTACATTAATCAGCTCTATGAGGACAACAAGATAAAATGTACCATAGATGGTCCGTATCCTTTTGACAAAATACCTTGGGCGGTGCAACGCTTTGGGGATGGGCTGCACCATGGTAAAATTGTGATATCAGTAAACCAATAGTGCCATAACAACGGCTATGATTCTGCGCTACATGAAAAAAATCGGCATAATCGGGGGCATCAGTTAAGGTGATAAAGCAATGGAAAAAAACCAAAAACTCCTCGCCATAAAGTTGCTGCACACCTTGATCTGGGCATTTCTTGTAGTGGTGATTTTCTATGTGCTATATTCCGGGATTTATGATAAAGTAACTACCTATACTTGGATCGGCATAGGATTGGTCCTCCTGGAGGGCTTGGTGTTATTGGTTTTCAAAATGTTCTGCCCTTTGACCCTGGTAGCCCGGCAATATTCAGATTCCGAAAAAGACAATTTCGATATTTTTCTTCCGGATTGGTTGGCAAAGCACAACAAGCTGATCTTTACAACAATTTTTATAATTGCACTGCTCTTGGTTTTAATACGGACTTTTTTTTAAGACTATCCCAAACAAAATTAGCGCTAAACAGGGTCCTCCCCTCCCGATAGCTATCGGGATTAAGGGACCCTGCCTGCCTTAGGCAGGGTGTCCTGACGATACCGTCAAGAGGGGTATCAATCCTATGGAATCGAAGATTCCATAAACCCCAAGGCGCAGAATAGATGAACAAAAGCTCCGAAAGACAGGAGAACTTTGTTCGACGCGGAGTTTTGGAATCGTTTTTCCGTCAAGGGCGGAAAAATTCCTCGTGTTGGGTGTCCTTTCTTTTGGTTCGTTTTCTTTGGACAAGCAAAGAAAATGAACATATTCAACCACCCCGGCCTTCGGCCACCCCTCCTTCCAATACGGAGGGGACCCTATAATTCAAAATCATGACCAAGTAATGTCCTCCCCTCCCGATAGCTATCTGGATTTAGGGGAGGTGGATCCTGCCCGAAGCGGCAGGAGACGGAGGGGTCTAACCCTAAATCAACAATTCATATTCTTCAACCACCCCGGCCTTCGGCCACTCCTCCTATTCTTCGACCAAGCCTGTCTTGAGCACAGTCGAAAGGCTCAGGATGACACGGAGGGGTCCTTTTTAATCGTATTGCAGAATCCCCTTGATTAAGACACGAAAAACAGCTAACTTACATAGTCCTTATTCATAATGCCAAAACAGGAAAATCATGGGGAAAGAAAATAAAAACAACGAAATAAAACGCCGCGAATTTTTACAGGTCGGGGCAGTGTTAACCGCTTCGGCCATACTATCACCTTTTGGGGGTTATACCCTATTCGGCGCGCCCAACCCTACCCTAGCGGAAAGTGTAGTTCCTACCGTTACCCTCAATAACGGCCTGGCCATGCCCATGCTCGGTTTTGGCACGAGTGGCCTAAGGGGCCCTACAGCGGTAAGAAGTGTGTCCGAGGCAATTTCGGTGGGTTATCGTCTTATTGATACTGCCATGATTTACGGAAACGAGGAAGCTGTTGGGGCTGGAATCAAAAAAAGTGGCATTGCCAGGGAAGAATTATTTATAACCTCAAAACTTTGGGCCAGCGATATGGGCTATGAAAGTGCCAAGAAAGCTTTTCAGACCTCCTTGGATAAATTGGGAACGGAGTATTTGGACCTATACCTGATCCACAGGCCTAGAGGCGATGTAAAAGGTTCCTGGAAGGCCATGGAAGAGTTGTGCAAGGCAGGTAAGATCAAGGCCATAGGGCTGAGTAATTTTCTAGAGGATCAATTGGTTGATCTGTTGGCCTATGCCAAGGTTAAACCGACCGTCAATCAAATAGAAGGCCATGTTTTCTTTCAGCAGCACAAGGCGCAAAAGGTCTTGAAGCAACACGACGTACAAATGGAAGCCTGGTCACCTTTTGCAAGGGGCCGCAATAATATCTTCACCAACGCCACCGTGGCCAAAATTGGTGCAACGTATAACAAGAGCAATGCCCAGGTGTGCTTACGATGGCTCTTCCAAAGGGGTATTGTTGCCATCCCAAGAAGTTCTCAAAAAGCACATATGATCGAGAATCTTGACATTTTCGATTTTGAGCTCAATGCATCCGATATGCAGACTATAGCCACACTGGATCTAAATACCACCCAATTTCCCGAATGGGGATGAAAATCAGGATAGGGCTAGTTGCTTGCTTAGGTCTTTTTAGTGCGCTATCGTGACATTTTTTGGCTTAACTTTCAATCCAAATAACGCGCTATGAAAAAAATAGGCATGATCGGGGGTATCAGTTGGGAGTCTACCCAGGTGTATTACCAAATCCTGAATAAAAAAGTGAATAAAGCCTTGGGTGGGTTTCATTCGGCCAAGATCATTTTGGAATCCGTTGATTTTGCTGAAATTGAAAAATTGCAAAAGGTAGATGATTGGGAGGCCCTGGACCAAGTTATGATAACAGCGGCCCAAAACTTGGAGAACGCAAAGGCAGAACTTCTACTCATTTGCGCCAATACCATGCATTTATGTAGTGATGCCATCCTACAAAACACCAACATTCCCCTGATTCATATTGCCCGGGAAACGGGGAAAACCATAAAAGCCTCGGGCCTACAAAAAATAGTGTTGTTAGGTACCAAGTTCACCATGGAGAAGGCCTTTTTTAAGGACATCCTCATTGACGAATTTGGTCTAGAGGTCATGATTCCCAATCCCGAAGATAGGTCCGTGGTACACCAAGTTATCTATGAAGAACTGGTACGTGGGCAACTCTTGCCTGCATCAAAGGCAGCCTACCAAAATATTATTGCAAAAGCCGCCAGTAACGGTGCCGAGGGTGTTATTTTAGGCTGTACAGAAATTCCCTTATTGATCAAAGCCTCCGATGTGGAAATCCCCATTTTTGATACCACATTGATCCATGCCGAAGCCGCGGTTAAATTTGCTTTGGAAACAGCGCACAAGAAACAAGAACCTATTTCCTAAAAAATGAGTACATCGGATCGCCGAAAACATTGGGAAACCATTTATAAAACCAAAACGCATAATGAGGTAAGTTGGTTTCAGCCCACTCCTGAAACCTCCTTGGATTTCTTTGACCATTTTAAGATGCCAAAAACAGCAAAGATCATTGATATTGGCGGAGGCGACAGCTTATTGGTAGACCACTTGTTGGAACTGGGGTATACGAACATTAGTGTTCTTGATATTTCGGCAACCGCATTGGAGCGGGCGAAACAACGCCTTGGAGTCCAAGCAAAACAAGTAACCTGGATCCTTGCCGATATAACTACCTTTAAACCCACAGAGAAATATGACTTTTGGCACGATCGGGCGACGTTCCACTTCTTGACCTCAGAAGATGAAATTAAGCACTACCTGCACACGGTTCAGCAAAGTTTGAACGCCAAAGGCATTTTGGTTCTGGGAACTTTTTCCACTAATGGCCCTGAAAAATGCAGTGGTCTGGAGATCAAACAGTATTCCGAAACCATCATGGCCAAAAGGCTTCATGGAATTTTTGAAAAAATAAGGTGCGTAACCGTGGATCATCAGACGCCCGCTGATACCCTTCAGAACTTCGTTTTTTGCAGTTTTAAAATAGCTCCAGTCGTTTAAAGCCATATGACAAGGAAGCTTCAATAAGCGCAGTACGCTGTTCCTAAAACCCTACAAAACCATTGGTGCTTAATGACGTAGATCATTGCGCGTCAATACCTCCAATACTACCTTAGTCCCGGTTTTTTAACAACAACCTTAACAATCCGCAGATGAAAAAAAAAGGGACCCTTCTCTTAGCTTTTACCTACTGTATTTTTTTTATGGGTACCACTATTACCCAAGCCCAAGAAACTGAGACCGCTGCAAAGTCAACCTCAGCTACCAGCGAATTTAAAAATGCCATCAATACCTGCCCTGGCGCTGTGTTTTTTGGTATTTATTCCTTGAACTATGAACATCTTTTTCATCCTAACCATGGCCTGGTAGGTCGCTTTGACTATGAGTCGATCCCTAAAACCTATACCGATGCCAACATCGAGTCCAGCGGGGTAGCTTTTATCCTCAATTACCGTTGGCATATCTCTGGGGAAATGAAATCGGTATTTCTTGGCGCCTATGCACGGCATCGAATCTATAGTGGCAGCGGTACCAGTGAGGCCACCCCATTTGATTTTAAGCTGCCTGAAACAACTTTTGGCCTGAACGCGGGGAAAAGATGGGTATGGAAAAGTGGCTTTAACATTACCCTGTCCTTAGGCTATGGCTTCTCATTCGAAAATAGGACTGCTACCCCCACAAACGCAGCTATTGAAGCCTCTTTGGATCAATTTGAAAAGGCTTACGATTTTATAGATCCATTTTTAGGGGAGTTTTCAATAGGCTATGCCTTCTAGTTTTTAAACTGTAACGTCAGAACGCAAGTAGCACTTCTTTTTTTATGACTTGTATCATTGTGCGTTCGTAGGCCCTATGTTATCTTAGTTTTCGCTATCTTATACCTCCTAAAATAACCGTATATGAAACTAAAAAATATACTTATGGTCCTAATTTGCGTACTGATCTTAATACCTGCCATTGGTCTGTCACAAATGGAGGGTAAAAACACCTTGGCATTTACCAATGTTACCGTTATCCCCATGGATGAAGAACGGATGTTGACCGATCAAACGGTCTTGGTCCAAGAAGGTCGTATTATGGCAATGGGCTTATCATTTGCCATTATCATACCGGAGGGCGCGACAATCATCGATGCCGAAGGAAAATATATGATCCCCACCCTATCTGATATGCATATACATTTGGAAGGGGATGCCTGGAACCTGTTGTTGACTCCGGAATTGAAAGAAGCAAAAAATGCACCGGATTTCAGCGATTTACTGTTCCTCTACCTAGCCAATGGCGTAACTACGGTCGAGATCATGTCGGCCTTGCCTGAACATATTGAACTACGGGAAGAAATAAAAAGGGGTGAATTATTGGGCCCTAGACTTATTTTATCACGGATGATAGACGGGCCCGACAAGGCCTGGCCGCCACCGATATGCACCTGGGTCAAAGACCCAGAGGAAGCGGAAAAAGCGGTGACCGATGCCCACAACCAAGGCTATGATCGAATCAAGCCCTATTCTTTCTTAAGCAAAGGATCTTATGATGCCCTGCTGAGCACAGCAAAAGAACTGAATATGGGCGTCGATGGCCATGTTCCCTTCGCACTCTCGGTAGAAGAGGTGGTCGCTGCGGGTCAAAATACAATCGTGCACTCCGAAGAACTGATGAAATTTGCAAAAGGCGATTACAGCAAAGAGCAGATAGGGTACTATGCCAAATTAGTGGCCGAAAGCAACACCTGGGTCACCCCTACCTTGTCAACAAGCCATAGCATTGTTTCCTTACTTGCTGATCCGGAAAAAGAAATGTCATTACCCACGACCGAATATATGGGTCCTATGGCCAAGGGTATCTGGTCGTTTATAAATACCAACCTATACCAAACCATGCCAGAAGAAGTTCGGCCGGGTATAAATGAGGGGTATGAATCCTTCCAACGTCCTTTCACCTATGCCTTCCATAAAGCCGGTGGAAAAATATTAACGGGCACAGACGCACTGCTACCGGGAATCGTACATGGTTTTTCAATTCATAAAGAGCTGGAGGAACTTGTTGGGGTGGGGATTACCCCTTTCGAGGCATTAAAGGCATCGACGACGAATCCCTTTGAATTTTTAGGTGAGCTGGAATACGCAGGAACGGTGGAATTAGGAAAGGCTTCGAACCTTTTGCTGCTTGAAGAAAACCCCCTTGAGTCGATTTCAAATACCCGAAAAATATTTGGTGTTTTGGTCAAGGACCGGTGGATATCAAAAGAAGAAATCGAAACAAGGTTGAACGGAATTGCAACAACCCATCAAGAAATGCATACGGTGCATTGATATAAAAAGATATTACAATGGCAAGAATCGAAATAAAGGGCACGCCAGAAGAGTTGGAACGGATTGTTATTTTTCTAAAGTCCAATAACATTCAATTTCATATTACACCTGATTTTGGAAATCATTCCCAAGAAGATTTGCAGAAATATGAGGCGCTTATGCAGCAATATAACACAGCGGGTGAACTGAATGGAATAGGACATGACTAAGCAAGGGGTAGCTACTTCACAACGGAAAGCGGTAAAAATCGCGGGCTTTATGTTCCTTTTTGCCTTTATCATCCCTACCCTGAACTGGGCCTTGGTGCTCGCTACATTCAATGTTCCCGGGGATGCCCTGGCAACGGCCAAGAACATTATGGCCAATACCTTTTTATTTCGATTGGGGATCAGTGTAGAACTAGTAATGGCAGTTGGTCTGGTCGTATTGGGGCTAGCGCTGTATGTATTGCTGAAATCCGTTAACAAGCATCTTGCACTCCTGGCCTTGGTATTGAAATTGGTAGAGGCTACCCTTATGGCGGTTACTGTGTTGTTGCCCTTTATCGCCTTGGAGTTTACCCATGCAGATGCAGCATCAACCACACTTACCCAAGAACAATTGCAAATGCCCTTGGGCTTGCTATTCAATGCCCACACCGCGATAACAGCGGTACCCATGGTTTTTCTTGGGTTGGATATGATGTTGTTCTGCTATCTGCTCCTGAAATCGAAATTTATACCCCGGCTATTGGCAGGCTTTGGAATACTGTCATTCTTCCTGATTTTAGTACAATCGCTACTGTTCATCCTTGCCCCTGCATATGCAACGATGCCCATAAACCAGATTATATTTTGGGCCCCGAGCGGCCTTTTTGAAATTGTTATTGGGCTATGGCTTTTGATCAAAGGCATCAATCTGCAGGAAGTGGATAAACGTTTGCCAATTGAAAAATAATACAAACTATTATGGTAGTTTTTTAATACTATAAAACAACAATGAAAGGCGCTATCGAATTTTTGATTCCCCCCTACCTCATACTACTATTGGTTATTTTTATGCTGCCATTTTATAGTGTGGAATCCTATTCCATCTTAGAAAATACCAGCAGTCAATTAGGGGCCCAGCATTCGCCTTATGCATGGGTGATGAACACCACCTTTATTTTATTGGGCCTAGGGAGTATGTTAAGCGGTTGGCCTTATCTAAAAGGGTATGGTTTTCATAGACTGGCATTGCTAATTTTCGGGTTTTCGCTTATTGGCGCAGCCATATACCAACATGCCCCAATTGTTGCGGGTGTTGCATTTGACGCAAAGGAAGATCAGATGCATTCCATTTTTTCCTCTTTGACCGGAGCTTCGTTTACCGTATTCGCTATGAGTGCTGTCTTTATTCTCAGGCACAGGACCGCAAAAATTTCGGCCCTGACCGTAGGGGTGTTGGCCGTACTACTTTCGGTTCTTATTTTCACGATTCCCGAATTCATGGGCATTTGGCAACGTGCCCTTTTCATAGTGGCCTTTGGGTGGTTGATCGTACTTTTTGGTGGACAGGAAAAAGGGTACACCATTCCCAAAAAATATCGGATATTTCCTTAACTTAACAAAACCTTAGCTGATCATTATGATCTAAACCAGTCAAACAATCACCATTATGTTCACTGATTTTACTGGGTATAACTCATTTTTAAAAAGACAATCAAAAGCTGTACTTCTTTTCTTGGCATGTTTCTTTTTTTTGGGCAATGCCATGGGCCAAGCATCCATTCTTTTTGATGATGATGAAATAATGGAGTTGACCTTGCGTGGCGATTTGAAAACAGTATTCAAGGATCGTGGTGATGAATCCCAATACCACCCTGCAACTATACGTTATAAGGCAAACGGGAATGAGATCAACATCCCCATCAAAATTAAAACCAGAGGGCATTTTCGTAAGCTGTCTTCCAATTGTAAGTACCCTCCCATATTGCTGAATTTTAAAAAACACACTACCCCACAAAGCACTGTCTTTTATGGCCAGAACAAAGTGAAGTTAGTGACACCTTGCCAAGATGATCAGTACGTTATCAATGAATACTTAGTTTACAAATTGTATAATCTTATCACCCCAAAGAGTTTTAAGGCCAAGCTCGTGAAGGTCATTTATCAGGACACGGTAAAAAACAAAAGCTCAGATCCCTATTACGGCATTCTACTTGAAGAAGAAAAGCAGATGGCCGTGCGAAACGAATGCCTCTCTTTGAAAAAAATGGGCCTACGGCCCGAGAGCACTAAAAAGGGTGATTTTTTGAAAATGGCCGTTTTCGAGTATATGATCGGGAATACTGACTGGTCCGTTCAGTACCTGCAAAATATTAAGTTGATCACAACTGATTCCTTGAGTTTACCCACGGCAATACCTTACGATTTTGATCATGCTGGAATTGTAAGGGCACCTTATGCGAAGCCTGCACCTGAACTTCAATTGAGCTCTACCTTAAGGAGAAGATACAGGGGCTACTGTATACCGGAAATGGATCAATTCACGGCAGTATTTGAAACCTTTAACAGGCTCAAGGATGATTTTTATGCGATCTACGACGGCAACCCATTATTAAGTAGTAAATACCAAAATCAAACACTAAAATATCTTGATCAGTTCTATGAAACCATTAACGATCCGAAAAAAGCAAAGAAGGCTTTTTCTTATCCCTGCAATAAATCCGGCACCGGGAATATTGTGATCAAAGGATTGAAAAAAAATGAATAGGTGAATTTTCCAATGGTTACTTTAAATCGAAATATGTTTCAAGGCTGTTGGCCAACAAATTTCACCGCAAACCAAGATCAATTTAAACTAAAAAATAAATGACAAAAAGAACTTTTATCTTAGGGCTCGTTTTAGTTTTAAGTACACTAGTCGTATCATCTTGTAAGACTAGCACCAATGTTATTGGGTCGACCCCAACGATCAATTCAAAAACGGCACTTAATAAACCGTATTTGATCTTAATTTCCCTCGACGGTTTTCGCTGGGATTATGTAGAGCGATTCAACCCCCCTCATTTAAGTGGTTTTATTAACAATGGTGTAAAAGCCGAATCGTTGATCTCTTCATTCCCTTCCAAAACATTTCCTAACCATTATACGATTGCAACAGGCATGTATCCTGATAAGCATGGTATATTGGGAAATTCATTTTATAGCAATGCCAAGGATGTAACTTATAGTATCGGAAACCGTGAAATGGTTGAGGATGGTACCTTTTATAAGGGATCACCTATATGGGTGCAGGCAGACAAAGCAGCTATGGTCTCTGCCAGCTATTATTTTGTAGGCACAGAAGCTGATATTCAGGGTATACGGCCTACCTATTATCATACCTATGATGGTCAAATAAAAAATGAGGTACGGGTTGCGGAAGTCTTAAAATGGTTGGCGTTGCCTGCGAAAAAAAGACCACATATGATCACCCTATATTTTTCCGATATGGATAATGTTGGTCATAGCTATGGACCAAATAATGATGAAAAATTAAAAAAAGCATTGTACAATTTAGATGGGCATTTGGGGGATTTGTTCAAAGGCGTTGATGCAACGGGGCTACCCGTAAACATCATAATAGTTTCCGATCATGGTATGGCAGAACAATCAACCACGAATTTCATACCCTTGGAAGTTATAGAAAATGACACCTTATATGCTGTAATAGACAATGGTGCCATTGTAAATGTTCACCCAAAAAAAGATGATCAAACCGACGCCATATTCCAGTATTTAAAATCCAAGGAGAATAATTTCAAAGTTTATAAAACAGCCGATACGCCAGGTTTTGAATATAGCCCCGAAAACAAGGACTGGGGAGCCATACAAATTATACCGGATGTTGGATATTATTTTGTACCCAGCCAAAGGATAGTAGCGAGAGAGAAAAATCCCAACACCACCATTGGGGTACATGGTTATGATCCAAACTACAAAGACATGCATGGTATATTCTATGCCAATGGCCCGGCTTTTAAAATAGGCTACGTGCTACCTTCCCTAAAGAATATTCATATCTATCCATTAATGTGCAAGATATTAGGGCTGGAGATTCCTGATACTATTGATGGAAAACTAAATGAAGTTGAAAGTGTCCTAAAAAATTAGGGGTGATAGTATTGGTACATGCTTTGGAAACCATTGCCGAATCCTAAGTTTAAAATTTCACAAAAAATCCACTTTTACCTCCCAAAATACACGCATATATCATTGCCTTTAGAAAGCTATTTCACTAACTTGCAACGTCTTTTTCTTGAAACTACAACTGGTAAGAAATTAAACTAATATACCTATGGAAAGTAAAAATCAATCGTTTACAAAAAAACCCTTCGTGATGGCAATCACAGCAGTCTTTCTTTTCTCCACCACTATTGGATGTAAGGATTCCAATAAGAAAGCAGCCGAAGCAGTCGAAGCAGTCGAAACGGTAGCTACAACAGAAACCGTCCCTGATTTTCAAATCTCATTGGCCCAATGGTCGTTACACAAAACCTTTTTCGGGGTTGAAAGTATGGACTGGGACAGTTTTAACAAAACCCTGGCGGAATCACCTGACGATGTATTAAATGGCAGGGACCCTATGGATTTTCCGGCAATGGCCGCAGATTATGGAATAAACACCATAGAATTGGTCAATACCTTTTACTTCAGTAAAGCGGATGATATGGACTATTGGACCGCGTTCAAAAAGAAATGTGATGCCGCCGGGGTAACGGTGGGATTGATCATGTGTGATGCCTTAGGGTACTTAGGAGACGCTGATCCCGACAAACAGTTGGAAGCGGTTGAAAAACATTATAAGTGGGTAGATGTCGCCAAATTCTTAGGGGCACATTCCATTCGCGTAAATGCTGCCGGTGAGGGTACCGCAGATGAAGTGGCCAAAAATGCCACGGCCGGACTCTCAGCCTTAGGAAAATATGCTGCGACCAAAGGCATCAATATTATTGTTGAAAACCATGGCGGCCATTCTTCCAACGGCGTTTGGTTAAGCGGCATAATGGGACAAATTAATATGGACAATGTGGGCACACTTCCCGATTTTGGGAATTTCTGCATAGAAAGTGGCCCTGATGGTTGCCTCAACGAATATGACCGCTATAAAGGTATTGCCGAACTAATGCCTTATGCCAAAGGGGTAAGTGCAAAATCACATGAATTTGATGTAGCTGGGAATGAAGTGAATTCCGATTTTGGTAGAATCATGAAGATCGTAAAGGAATCAGGATTCAAAGGCCACGTAGGCATTGAATATGAAGGCACACAATTTTCGGAGGACGCAGGAATCAAAGCCACCAAAGCGCTACTCGATAAAGTGATTAAACAACTATAAAAAATCAGTATGAAACGTACAATACTAACTATTGCAATGCTTTTTATGGCACTGAACAACTTTGCCAATCGTATGGCCAACCCTAATGATACCAACCCTATTGAGACCAACCCGTTTGAGGGCAAGTGGGGTCTTGAGGTCGAAGGTGGTGGTGTAGGTTGGCTCAACGTACATCAAAACAAGGGCTTTTTAGATGCCGAACTATTATGGATCGGAGGAAGCGTGCTACCTGTTGCCAACATTTACCTTGCCGATGAAAACACCTTGGTGGTCACCCGCAGCTCTGATGTGAAAAAAAGTGATGTCCGTACCCATACCATAACCAGTACCTTAAGGGTACAGAAAATCGGTGACCAATTGCAAGGCACCATGACCGGCCCAAATAGGGATGGCCTTGGAGAGTCGGTAACCCGCTTTACCGGAAAACGCATGCCACCCTTGCCTGAAACCCCTAATATAACAACTGTAAAATACGGGAAACCCATACCCTTGTTCAATGGAAAAAATATGGATGGATGGCGCCTTATCAAGCCTAAAAGTGCAAATGGCTTCAAGGTTGTTGATGGTATGCTGGTAAACGATCCCGTGCAGCCCAAAGAAGGTAAACATATAAGATACGGTAATATTCGTACCGACAAGGAATTTGAGGACTTTAACCTGAAATTGGAAGTTAATGTCCCTAAAGGAAACAACAGTGGCGTATACCTTCGTGGCATATACGAAATTCAAGTAATTGACTCTTACGGCAAAGCTCTGGATTCCCACAACATGGGAGCCCTCTATAGCCGTATTACCCCCAGTGTAGCAGCAGAAAAACCGGCGGGTGAATGGCAGGCTTTGGATATTACCTTGGTCGACCGCCATGTGACCGTTATTTTCAATGGGGAAAAAATAATCGATAACCAACCGGCATGGGGGCCTACCGGTGGTGCTATGAGTGCTGACGTATTGGCTCCGGGACCTATCTTTTTGCAAGGCGACCATGGCAATGTAAGCTACCGCAATATGGTATTGACCCCAATTTTGAAGTGAAAAAATAGATGCTTAACAAATATAAGGTGTCTACTTAAAACAGGGACTGTTTGGATTTTTGTCTTTGGCCCGAAAGTTTTTGGGGTTATGGTCATTTTCTTGGCCTATAGACAGGAATAAAAAAACGGATACATTTCCTATTAGTCCCTTTTATACTAAAGGAATTCAGTACTGATACCTGCTAACCATGGCCTAAAACTTGACAAAAAATGTATTTTAAAATCAAACCCATGCATACAAAACTAACGATTACCCTTTGCTTGCTTCTATTGCTATTAACAAGTGGCCTGGCCCAACAAAAAGAACCACTTAAATTAGGCGTTATTGGTATTACCCATGGCCATGTAGGTTGGATATTGAGCCGAAAGGCGGCTGATGTTCAAATGGCAGGCATTGTGGAAACCAATCGTGAATTAGCCCAGCGACTCTCCACAAAGCATGGTTTCTCAATGGATATCGTTTATAATACCATGGAAGAAATGATTACCGCTACCCAACCCGAAGCGGTAGCCGCTTTTGGCAATATTCATGACCATTTGGCGGTAGTGGAAACCTGTGCGCCAAAAGGCATTCATGTCATGGTCGAAAAACCCATGGCGGTGAGTATGGCGCATGCTGAAAAAATGGAGGCCCTTGCCAAAAAACACCAGATCCATTTGTTGACCAATTATGAAACTTCGTGGTACCCAACCAACCTCAAGGCCTTTAATTTACTGCAGGAAGGAGCTATCGGCGACTTGCGTAAGGTAATCGTTCGCGATGGCCATAGGGGGCCCAAAAAAATCGGGGTTAGCGATGAGTTTTTAGCATGGCTTACCGACCCGGTATTGAATGGTGGTGGAGCCATTATGGATTTTGGTTGTTATGGTGCCAACCTAATGACCTGGTTACAACAAGGCAAACGCCCCAATTCGGTTACCGCGGTAACCCAACAACTACAACCTGAAAACAACCCAAGGGTTGATGATGATGCGACCATCATTTTAACCTATGATAGTGCCATGGCGATTCTTGAACCTTCATGGAATTGGCCCATTGGCAGAAAAGACATGGAAGTCTATGGTGAAAAGGGAGTGGTTTATGCGGATAACCGCCACGATCTACGCGTACGTATGTCCGAAGGATATGATGGTTTTGCAGAGGAGAAATTTACTTTGGAAGAGCGTAAGCCCCCTTATGATGATCCCTTTGCGCTATTCGCGGCCGTTATTAATGGCGACCTTAAGTTAGGCCCGTTTGACCCCTACTCTCTTGAGAATAACATGATTACCATGGAAATTCTCGATGCCGCCATTCAAAGTGCCAAAACCCAAAGCACAGTACAGCTAAAAAAATAAACTTTCAAATCCACCCCCAGAAACTTTCCATAACCCGCTCAGCGTAGTTTGTAATACTATGGTCTAGAAGTGATTCAAAGCAATAATAAAACCAATTTTAGCAGTAAATTCAGAGTAATTTTTTCTCTTCCAAGGTTACTTTGATTTTTTTATGGTTTTCCCAGAATTTCTTTTCGATACCATCCATGAGCTGTTGGAATTCCGGCAGTGCTTTTATATTGTCGACCAAGGGATCCATTTTCAAGAATAAGATGGTCCAGTAATGATAATTGTCTTGTTGTGAAAACAATTTCAAATGTTCAAGGGCTTTCTGGGAATCACCCTTGTACGAATAATACATGGCTATACTTAGATCCTTATAAATGGACCTGTCATTTTCGGCATACTCCAGATAGGTATTAAAAAGAGCTTCGGATTCGGCTTTCATTCCAATTTTATCCCATACCACCGCAATTTTAGCATCCTCGGCAGGAAACATTTCCAACTTATACAATTTTTTCACCGCTGTATACTTTTTATAATGCTGGGATGAAGCTTTATAATCGCGCATATAATAACATATTTTCGCGACCTCTTGTAAAACATCCAATCGGGTGGAATCTTTTTGATAGGTGTTGATCAATAGTTCTTTGGTTTTGCCCAGATCTTTGTTTTTGGCAAAAAGAATATACGCTTTAACATATTCAGAAAACAGATTTTCAGGGTTATAGGCCAAGGACCTGTTTATGTGTTTTTCGGCTTCCTTTATAAATCCGGATTGTATAAAGGCGTTGCTTACATGCAGATAAACAAAACTTGCGGTAATTGAATCATGTGCTGCAATATCCAATTGAATGCCCTTCAACGCATACTCCAGGTATTTTTCGGTATTCGGTACATAACTGGTGTAATACTCTGAAAGGAACCTTATGACCAGGGCAGAATTAGGATTGTATTGCAATGCTTTTTCAAGATAGGGAGCAGCCATCTCATGCTGTGCATTATTCATATAGAACAAGGCCTTGGCAATTAGACCTTGGGGCGATTTTGGATCAAAGGACAGGGCCTTGTCCGCATAATCATTGATCATCGCCGTGTATTGTTTTTCTGCCAGTAAGGCATCCAGATAGTAATAGGAAATAGCGATTTCGGCATAGGCACGTGAAAATTCCCCGTCATGTTCAATTGCTTTCTTAAATAAGGGAATTGCCGCTTCGAGACCTTCAAGGTTTCCTTTATGTAACTGATCCAATCCTTTTAGGAAATAGTCATAGGCAATTAGGTTGTCTGTAGGTTTTTTATCGATCCGTGCCGCTTCTTCGGGGGTGATTATAGCCTCTATTTTTTTCGCTATGTTTTTGGCAACTTCTTGTTGTAGTTCAAAGATATCCTCCGTATTCCTTTTGTACTGTTCTGCCCACAAATGCTTATCAGTGGAAGCATCGATCAATTGTATGTTCAAGAAAATGTCGTCGCCAATTTTCTGACCACTACCCTCTACAAAATAATTCACGTTCAACTCTTTTGAAATTTCTGGGATCGTTTTGGGGCTTATCCTGTACTTTTCAACGGAAGTCCGGCTGATTACCCTTAGGTCATTGATATTTTGAAGGTTGGTGAGTATAGATTCCATCAACCCATTGATAATATAAACATTGGTGGAATCATTACTATCGTTTTTGAACGGCAATACCGCAATTGATTTTTCGAGTTCTGGATTAAGTTTCGCTTGATCGCTTTTATTGAATATCCTAGGATAGGCCAAAGTTGCGCCGACAGCGAGTAGTACCCCTAGCAGAATAGAAAACAAAACAGCTTTCTTTGGGTAAGAACCTCCTTGTTCAGGGCCTCCTTCCTTGCTTATCGACGGGGTCTTTTGAATGCCAGACGGGGTTATATCGAAGATCCAGGAGAATAGTATGGCTATAGGGAAGCCTATTGCCAGCAGTACGATAACCAATGTCATCATCCATTGCGGTAGGTAAAGCGGTTCGATCAGGACACTCAAAAGCTGGAGTATGACAAAAGCAATGGTGGCATAAATAATAATTACCTTAACCACTTTCCGGCGTTTTAATTCTTCCCAGAATCCCGTGTTTTCGTTTTGGTCGGCATTCATTTGCATACTAGAGTGATCTTCCTGAAGTTCAGCAGCATTATAATCCCGTTTTGCAACCTCCCCAGGTGGATATCCATAATGGTCGTGAAAACATTTCACAAAATAGGAGGTACTGCCAAAACCCACCTCGTAAGAGACTTCGGAAACGGTAAGATCTTCCGTCTTCAGCATTTCCATGGCATTTTTCAAACGTAGCTGCCTAATGAACTGACTAACCGATAAATTTGTTGATTTTTTGATTTTACGAAGCAGGTTTGAGCGGCTCATACCTATTTCATTGGCAAGCTCGGAAACCCCAAATTGCTCATTGGAGATATTCTCTTCAATTACTCCTGTAATTTTACTTAAAAAATCATTTTTTATGGAGTCTGAATCGGGCATTGAATGTATTTGCTAAATCGAAATTTGGAAATATTACTACAAGGTACGAAAAACGAAAAACGTTGTTCCTGTTTTGTCGTATAAAACACCTTCGGATTTGCAGATTTCCAAAAAACAAATCCCGCTTTAGCGAATATAAATCAACAAACAATTTATAGGCATTGGCTTCTTGTTCAATTGCAGTTGCGTCATAATTTATATCAATTCACCATATTTTATACGGCTTCCCCAAACTTTATACTTTTTGTTATTTTATTGATTAGTGTTGCGTCATGGCTTATTGGAACTTTACAACATAGAAAAAATGTAAAACTTTAAATCAAGGAATGATGAAAACGCGACTCTATTTTTTAGACAACTTAAGAACCTTTTTAATACTACTTGTGGTCTTGTTACATGCCGGAATAGTATATGAAACCATATTGGAAGATACCTGGATCGTGAGTGATCCCAGCAAGAACAGCTCAATAGGTCTAATACGCATGTATTTGGATCTGTTTGTGATGTTTATCATCTTTTTTATTTCTGGCTATTTCATACCCAAATCATTGAAAAACAAAACCGCTTGGGAATTTATCAAATCAAAATTCAAAAGGATCATGATACCATGGATCATGGCTGTTTTTACCTTAATACCTGCCTATAAATTTATTTTCCTTTATTCTAGGGGCTTACCACAAGAGGAATGGTATTCCTATTTTCATATCTTCGAAAGAGCCGGTGGAAATCCCTATTTATTTTCCGATAATCCGGTTCAAAACTGGTTATGGTTCTTACCTGTACTATTCTTGTTTCAAGTCGTGTATTTGGGCTTATCCAAAACCAAGGCCTTATCAATGAAACTATCCTTAAAAACAGGGGTGATTCTAACCTTTGTGATTAGCCTTGCCTATAGTTTGGTTATTTCGTTCAATGACCTCAGTGGTTGGTTCAATTCCCCCCTACTCCATTTTCAAAGAGAGAGACTGATCGTTTATTTTATGGTTTTTTTATTGGGAACCTTATGCTATAAGCTCAACGTTTTTGGATCAAATGAGAAAAACAGGAAAAATTACATTTGGGCAAATGTGGTGCTGACACTTGTAGTAAGCGTTTTTACCGTTGTGGCCTTGAATCTATTTTTCAATATGATAAGCCCGGACAGAAACTACTATTTTGTTTCGGAATTGGTTGACAGGATAGCTTACTACATCACCTTGCTACTATCTATGTTGGGTTTCCTCTTTGTTTTTATATATCTGTTTCGATTTAATTTCAACAAAAGCAATGGGCTAATGACCCAATTGAACAAAAATTCATATCAGGTCTATATCATACATGTTGTAGTATTGGGTGCGATTGCCTTACCCATGATGCATTTGAATATTCCAGCATTTGTGAAATTTATAGTGTTGACCGTTGTAACCTTTGCTGTAAGTAATATTCTGGTGTATTTTTATAGGCAACTATTTCAAAAAACCAATGCCATGAAAAAGGTAACGGTCACCATGGTAATAGCAGCACTTCTTACCATCACTGTTTATGCCAAGCAGGCGAACCAGGTGCCATCGTCCTCAAAGGAAATAACGCAGGCAACCCAAATCATAGGGCTTCACGAGGCAGCCATTCAGGGTAATGCTGCGGTAATCCGGGAACACATTAAGGCAGGTGCCGATCTGGATGAAAAAGAACCCACAGGAGGTTCCAGTCCGTTGATCACGGCCATTGTATTTGGCAAGACAGCAGTCGCCAAACTATTGATTGATGCCGGTGCGAATGTGAACTTCAGGAACAATGAGGGTTCAACACCGCTGCACACGGCTGCATTCTTTTGCCGTATGGATATCGTGGAACTCTTGTTGGACAAGGGTGTTGATAAAACCATAAGAAACAACTACGGGCATACTGCTTTTGAATCCGTTGCTGGTCCTTTTAGTGAAGTCAAGGGCATTTACGACTTCTTTGGTAAGGAACTAGGGCCTTTGGGATTGAAACTGGATACCGCGCAGCTAGAAATGACACGTCCTAAAATTGCCGCCATGTTGCGATAAATGTCCCATTAAAAAAATGTTTAACTTTATAAGGCAAGCAAATATTCGGTTGGGTTGAGACTGTCAAATGGACCTATTGAAACTGTTTAAAATAAAAAATACCCCTGACATCATCTGACATTAGCGCCACTATCTTTGCTTTATCGTTTAACAACTAAAATCACAAAAAATGAAAAATGCAATCAGTTGGTTTGAGATACCAGCAACAGATTACGAAAGGGCAAAAAAATTCTACAACAGCATGTTAGGCATTGAAATAGCGGATATGCACATGCCCGAAGGCAAATATGGAATGTTCCCCTTTGATCAGGAAAATGATGGAGTAGGTGGCGGCATCATGCAAATGGAAGGTATAAACCCTTCTGCCGATGGTGTTACCATTTATTTGAACGGTGGTGATGATCTCAGCGCTCCCCTATCCCGTGTAGAAGCTGCCGGTGGTAAAATCATAATGCCGAAAACGAGTATTGGTGAGAATGGCTTTATGGCCCAGCTTATGGATACTGAAGGCAACAAAGTGGCCTTACATTCCTGGAAATAACCATCTCTCCGGTCACATTGAGCGCAGTCGAAATGAAATTCTAGTCAGACTGTTGATTTCTCGACTGCGCTCGAAATGACAGTATAGCAGACTTTTTAGGAAGATTCCAAAGGAAAGATTTTATTACCTATGCCACAGCTTCCAAGACTTATTAGCATTCTAACGCTCTTGAAATCCCGCAGGGTTTTAACGGCCACCGAACTGTCTGATAAGTTCGCTGTGAGCATTCGTACGGTCTATCGCGACATTCAAAAATTGATAGAAGCAGGGGTGCCAGTTATTACCCTCGAAGGTCGGGGTTACACGCTAATGGACGGTTATACCGTAGCGCCAGTTCAATTTACCGAGAAACAGGCCAATGCCCTGATTACCGCCCAGCATCTGGTGAAACAAAGCAACGACTCTTCATTTACCAGTGATTTTGAGGAGGCGTTGACCAAAATAAAATCTGTCTTCAGATCTTCAGTCTTGGAAAAAAGTGAATTATTGGACACCAAAATCCACATTTTTGATAACCAGTATGAAAGCATTTCGAGTAATGCACTTTCTGAAATCCAGCTAGCCATCACACACTTTAATTATGTAGAGATCAATTATCGTAAGGCCGATGATCCCAATATCTCTTTTCGGAAAATAGAACCTTGCGCCCTATTCTCTACCCATCAAAAATGGATATTGATTGCTTGGTGCCATCTAAGAAAAGATTATAGGGCTTTTAGGGTAGATCGGATACAGCATTTTAAAATACTTCAAGAAAATTTCGAGGACCGAAAATTTAATATACAGCAGTACTTTCAATCTTGTCCTTTCGAAATGTAGCGTTCACACAATTCGTGCGTGAAGGGCATCATATTACCTAACAAACAAAAACTACTATTCGAAAAATAGCATGAAAGTATTTAATAAGTTGATCATGTCGATACCTCGTGAAATATAGCCAAAATGGAGACAAATCAGGTACAGAAAACCAGAAAACTACTGATACTAAAAATTCAAACCTAGGTTATTCTAGTTTTATTCATTCCTGCAGTTATATTTGATAATTAAGGCAACCTATTCGGTAATTAATCATCTTCTAAACAAAAAGTATCATGGATTATGGTAAAAAACCATAGCAAAGCCCTAGGAAGGTTGGGGTCTTTCGCTAAAAACCAAGCGGATTTTATGATATTTGTAATGAAAAGCTAACATACAATGAAGAATCCTATTTTATGGCTTGCTAATACATTCGTGCCCACATTTAGAAACCATTTATTATTGGCTGCTGCAATCCTCATATTTCCAATGAGTAGTTGCAATCAAGAAGATGATGTTTTGGAACAAGGCCTATTGACCGGAACAATAACCATTGGTCCGCTTTGCCCAGTAGAAATGTTTCCTCCTGATCCGAATTGCCAACCAACTGAAGCTACCTTTAAGGCATGGCCCATTGGCGTCTGGACAGCGGATAAAAAAACAAAACTGGGACAATTGGATCCTAATTTGAAGGGTATCTACAACTTTGAACTTCCCGAAGGTTCTTATCTTATAGATCTTGAAATACAACAACATTTCGGCACCACCTTACCGGAAACAATTAAAATTGATTCTGACGCTACCGTCATCCTAAATATTGACATAGATACGGGAATTCGATAAATTAAAAGCCCTTTACGGACGTTAAATAAAGACGTTCGTCCTTCTACCCCTACTTTTTTGTTGAGGTTTTGCATAACTTCAGCTGCATAAATTAATCCAACTGAGAACCACTATGAAATTCTTAAAGATCACAAAGCTACTTCCGATTCTTTTCACCCTATTGGTTTTTGCATCCTGTACCACAAAAGAAGAATCACTGGTTCATGATGATAAGGCTATCGCGGATGAAGAACAAACCTCAAATTGGTTGGCCTATGGGCGTACGCACAATGAACGCCGCTTCAGCCCTTCTACAGATATCAACACGACCAATGTGTCCAATTTAAAGGTAGATTGGTTTATGGATCTGCCCAATGATGTAGGTTTGGTTTCGACCCCACTTGTTGTAGATGGGGTACTCTTTTTTACAGGTACCATGAATGTTGTAAGGGCCGTTAATGCGATTACGGGTGAATTATTATGGGAATATGATCCTGAAGTGGGCAAGGCAGTTGAAGGCAAACGCAAGATCGGTTGGAAACACAATCGAGGATTATCGTACTACAAAGACAAGATTTTTGCAGCCACTTGGGATGGTAGATTACAAGCCCTTGATGCCAAGACCGGTACTAAAATATGGTCGGTGCGTACTTTTGATATGGAGCGGTCCTTGTATATTACCGGGGCACCCAAAGCCTTTAAAGGCAAAGTGTTGATTGGCAACGGAGGTACCGAAAATGGTCCCACAAGGGGTTGGGTCACCGCCTATGACGCCGATACAGGTGAGGAAGCTTGGAAATTCCATATTGTACCTGGTAACCCTGCAGATGGTTTTGAAAATGAAGCGATGAAGATGGCTGCCAAAACCTGGACAGGTGAATGGTGGAAACATGGCGGCGGCGGTAATACATGGCATGGGTTCACCTATGATGCCGAATTGAATGTACTCTATATAGGTACGGGTAACGGATCACCCTGGAACCGAAAAATTAGAAGTCCGGAAGGGGGCGATAATCTTTTTCTATGTTCCATTGTGGCCTTAAAACCAGATACAGGCGAATACCTATGGCATTACCAGACCACGCCTGGCGAAAGTTGGGATTATAACAGCAATATGGATATTGTTTTGGCCGATTTGAATATTGACGGTAAAAATGTCAAAGCAATGATGCATGCCCCTAAAAATGGTTTCTTTTATGTTATTGATAGAGAAACGGGGAAATTGATTTCTGCTGAACCTTTTGTTGAAACCACTTGGGCCTCACATATTGATATGAATACGGGCAGACCTGTAGAAATTGAAGGGGCAAGATATGAGACAGAGCCTGCCTTTATTACACCCAATGCTTGGGGTGCCCACAGTTGGCATGCCATGTCCTATAATCCCAATACCGGACTTGTATATATTCCTGCCTTACACCAAGGAGCCAACTATTCTGATGAGGGAATAGATTTAGAGACTTGGCAATCTGTCGAATTTCAAGGAGGCGTTGGTGTCAATACATCTTTTCCCGATAAAACACCGGAATATCTAGCATCATTGATCGCTTGGGATCCAGTAAAACAAAAAGAAGTATGGAAAATACCCCAAGAGCATATGCATAATGCAGGCACATTGACTACAGCTGGCAATCTTTTATTTCAAGGCAGACCCGACGGCAAATTTTTGGCCTATAATGCCGAAACAGGCAAAATATTATGGACGTTTGATGTTGGACTGGGAATAGCGGCCCCGCCCATAACCTATACTATAAATGGGAAGCAATACATTTCATTATTAGTCGGTTGGGGCGGCGGATATGCTGGTCTTGGAGGGGACAAAGCAGCGAATTTAGGTTGGGCATACCGAGCACAAACCAGAAGGTTGATTACTTTTTCGTTGGATGGCACTGCTAATATGCCAGATTTACAACCCCCGGTTATACCAGTACCCATTGATGATCCTGATTTTATTATCGACGAAGAATTGGCCGATATAGGGGCCATAAAATATGGCGAATGTGCTGCTTGTCATGGATATATCAGCGGTGGTATGGCACCAGACCTTAGAGCCTCCCTAATTCCTACGGACAAGGGATCTTTTGAATCGGTATTAAGAGGGGGTTCCAAAGTAAATATGGGTATGCCCGCACAACCAGATATTACCGATGAGGAATTGGAAGGATTGAGACACTTTATTCGTAAGGTAGCCAGATTTTATTTACAAAAAGCTACTGCATCTAATGAAAAACAGGAATCTGCAGGGCATTAATGAAAATGGCACTAAATTAATTTGGGCATTGTATCTTTGGGGTTAATAAAACAATCCAATGAACAAGGCCCTCGAACTTTTTAAATTACAAATTGGTAAAGACGCAGCCCATTCCCCTAGCCCATTAATGCAATGGTTGAACCCCATAATGCTCCGTGCCGAGGCTGGAGAACTTGAATTTTCCTACGTAGTACGTGAAGAAATGACCAACCCCTTGGGCATTATACATGGTGGCACTACGGCAGCCATCATTGATGATGCCATTGGAGCTGCGGTTTTCTCATTGGGAGTTCCCCATGTTTACACGACAGTGAGCCTTTCCGTAGATTATTTTAGCCGTGCCCAGGCGGGGGAAACCATCATTGCACAGACCAAAATCATTAAAAAAGGCAAGCAGATCATCAATGGCGAATGTGAAGTCTGGAATGCCGATAAAACCCGATTGATCGCCAAAGGCCACTCCAACCTCATTCAAACTAAAATAGAACTCTAGTTCTTATTTCTTGAATTTTAAATGAGCTGCAACATGCAGCTGGTTTTACGACCAATAAATTTGCTCTTGAAATTCTAAGATAAACTACGCCAGATTTAACAAGAACTGAAATACTATTGACCCAAAATAGCCGTTCTAGTACGAAGTAATCCTAATCTTACATATTTTATAGTATTAATAAACATTAACCTAATGATAGCAGCTAAAGACCATAGTAACGAAAAAGAACGATTGGCAGCTTTGGACTCTTATTCTATTCTAGACACGCTCCCTGAAGAAGATTATGATAACCTTACCGCAATAGCTGCGGAAATTTGTGGTACACCCATTAGCTTGGTAAGTCTATTGGATAATGATCGGCAATGGTTCAAATCACATCATGGCTTAGGTGCTACCGAAACGCCTAAGGAATTTGCTTTTTGTGCGCACGCCATTAACGATCCTGATGATATTTTAATAGTACAGGATTCAAGAACTGATGAGCGTTTTCATGATAATCCTTTGGTTATTGGGGAGCCAAGGGTAATTTTCTATGCCGGCGTTCCGCTCACTACCGAGGAGGGATTGCCCTTGGGTACATTATGTGTAATCGACCATAAACCAAAATTGCTAAGTCAAGGTCAACTGAATTCTTTAAAAGCGCTTTCAGTGCAGGTAATGAATTTGCTACAGCTGAGGAAGAGTAATATGATGCTTGAAAAGTCAGTTGAAGACCTGAAAGAAAAAAACGAGGAGTTGGAACGGTTTGCCTATATCGCAGCGCATGATTTAAAATCGCCATTGAATACCATTAATTCAACGGCCGAATTATTCATTGAATGTTATGCTGAAAAATTCGATGAGGATGGGAAAAACATGCTGGGATTTATTCAAAAAGCTTCGTATAAATTAACTGGGCTTATTGATGGGCTATTAAATTATAGTAAAAGTGAATCCGTATTAAAAGAAGGAGGGTCAAAAATTGATCTACAACTACTACATAATGATATAAGTGGTCTTTTTACATATGACAATTCCTTGGTATTGGAGTTGAATTCCAAATTAAAGAGTATTGACACCAACAAGGCAGCAATACATCAAATTTTAATTAATCTGGTGTCGAATGCCATAAAATACAATGATAAGGACGAAGTTGAAATCCAAATTGAAATATGTGAGAACGAGGATTATTATGAATTTTCTGTCCAAGATAATGGTCCTGGAATAGCCTTGGAAGAACAAGACAAGATATTCCAGATATTCAAGATTTTGACGCCCACCGATAAGTTTGGACAGCCTGGAAATGGTATTGGCCTTGCCACGGTAAAAAAAATAATCGAAAAATTGGGTGGCACCATAAACTTGGAATCTGCCAAAGGCAAGGGTTGTCGATTTAATTTCAACATTAAAAAAATAGAGTGTGTAACAAAAACCGCGCAAGTGGCCTAGTATTCTAAACGTGTACCAACACAGACGCATACCTACCTAAATCAATCATTTCCATAACAGCTCCTGTTATGGATTTTTTCATTTCCCTCCACATTGGGATATATATAGCATGGCTGATTCAGTGGATTGGAATATTCCTGAAATACTATCTTAACATTAAAATAATCGGTAACTTTCATAGCAAAAAGATTGGAAAGAATCACAGGAACAAATCATGAAGCTTTCGATCACCTTTAAAAATTTCAATATTCATATTCAAGAACTTAGTGCAATGTTTTAATTGCTAAAGCCATAAATCCAAAAGTCCTCCCCTGCCAAGGGGAGGTGCCGTAAACTCCCAAACCTACTTTATTCCAGAACAATGGGATATGAATTCGCAAAACGTATCTATCTTCTTTGAGATTATACGTATCTTTAATAGTATAAAATTATTGGCCATGACATCAAACTATAAAAAGATATTTACAGGTGAATCAATTGCAGCTAAGCAAATAGTGAGCAAGCTTCATGAAATTGGTATTGAAGCAGTGGTAAAAGATGAAGCTGAATCTGCACGATTGGCCGGTTTTGCTTCCTCAATGTTAGGGCAGGTAGATATCTTGGTGCATAAGGATGAGTTTGAAAAGGCGGCCCAGTTAATTGAAGAAGCTGAAAACAAATCATAGCAGATAATAAGCAATTCCAATCTTAAGTAGTAAACCTATACCAGGATTATTCAGAGAGTCCCGGCTGAGTTAACATTATGTTAATTAACAATTTAGCGGTAGTTTTTAAATCCGAGCTATTAGGATTTCCCTATCTTTAAATACTTTAGTAGTAAAATACTAGATAATATCCCCCCATTTATATTTCCCCCTAATTGTATCTTTTTATTAGTTGTCCATTTATTTACTCCTAGCAATCGAATTGTTTGACTCTTTGAATTGCCTTGACCTGGATAGTTAAAGAAATATAGATGCACCGCTTGTTTTGATTAGACTGAAAAGTTCCCTCCATTTTGATTTTTTTTTGCATTGTAACTGGGTAATAATTTAAATATTTGGATTATGGAATTAATGGAATTAAACGAAACAAAGCTACACGAATTATTAGGCACTGTAGTCACTGAAATGGGGGCTGCAGCTAATGGACCTCTCGTCATTTTAGGAGATAAACTAGGTTTATATAAATCCTTGTCGGAATCTGGACCAATGACTTCTGGCGAATTAGCAACGGCCACAAGTACTGCAGAAAGATATGTTCGTGAATGGCTATCGGCACAAGCTGCATCTGGCTATGTTGAATATGACGCGAAAAATAATACCTTCTCGATGACTCCCGAACAAACTGCTGTATTTGGTGATGCCAAAAGTCCGGTATTTATGACGGGGGCGTTTTATGCGATTACCTCGGTATACCACGATGAGCCAAAAATGGAGCAGGCATTCATTACAGGTGAAGGTGTTTCCTGGGGAGATCATAATAGCTGTCTTTTCTGCGGGACTGAAAAGTTCTTCAGTCCGTCCTATGAGGGCAATCTTATTTCAAACTGGTTACCCGCTTTGGATGGAGTAGTTGAAAAACTGGAAAAAGGAGCCAAAGTTGCCGATATAGGATGTGGTCATGCTGCTTCTACTATTATAATGGCCAAAGCCTTTCCCAATTCCTCATTTTACGGATATGATTTTCATGATAAATCCATAAAGCAAGCGACAAAAAGAGCCAAGGAAGCAGGTGTAACCAATGCCACTTTTAAAGTTGCCACGGCAAAGGATTTCCCTGGCAATGATTACGACTTTGTCACATTCTTTGACTGTTTACATGACATGGGAGATCCAGTAGGAGCCTGTGCTCACGTTAAAGATGCCCTGAAACCAGATGGCACTTGTATGGTGGTTGAACCTTTTGCAAAGGATACATTGGAGGAAAACCTGAATCCTGTTGGTCGCGCTTTTTATGCATTTTCCACCATGCTTTGCACCCCTTGTTCGATTAATCAGGAAGTTGGTCTAGCCTTGGGCGCCCAAGCTGGCGAAAAACGACTTAAAGAAGTCATTACTTCTGGTGGTTTCAATAGATTCAAAAAAGTGGTGGAGACTCCTTTTAATTTGATTCTTGAAGCAAGGGCATAAATTAGATTCAGAAGTTTCCCATCATAGTCCTCAGTAAAATATTCTGAGTATTGATGTCCTAATAAAAGACAAACTGGAACCTACTTGTTTTATAGGTTCTGGTTTACCCTTTTTCAGCCAGTAAGTTTGTATGAACATTAAGATAAGCCTGAAAGGCGATGAAATTGGATAAGCCCTCTTAGGAAACCATCGAAATTAAATTAATTATTTGACTGCAATTTTGCCATTTATTCAGGATGGCCAACGGTTTAAACCTGTTTTATCCCGGAACATACAGTTTAATTTAGTATCCACAACTTCTATTTTATATTCGTTAATTTAGAGGAAGTCAATTAAATTTTTTCCTATTTTCAAATGACTGCATTAATTCCCCCCTTTTTTAAATGGATTAACCTCTATTAAAGATTTCTAATGCACCTCAAAGTTTCATATGCGTTCATTCTGTTGAATAAATTTGAATCATTTAAAAAGATAATAGATTACCAATGGACAAATACAGAACAACGCCAATTGAGATTGGCAAATCAGATTTTCAAAAAATTGGATATCAATTAATAGATTCAATTGCCAATTTCTTTGATACTATTGACGATTATCCAGTAACAAAAGGTGAATCTCCTGTACAATTGCAAGCGATTTTAGGCACTTCAAACTTTCCAGAGCAGGCAACACCTGCCGAGGAGATAGTTACAAGGGCCACCGACCTATTGTTTAATCATTCCTTATTCAATGGTCACCCCAAATTCATGGGTTATATTACATCGTCTCCAGCTCCTATTGGTGTTTTGGCAGATTTAATGGCTGCAGCCATGAATCAGAATGTTGGTGCGCAAGTATTAAGTCCCATGGCTACCGAAATTGAAAAGCAGACGGTGAAATGGTTGGCAGAATTTATTGGGGTTTCTCCCAATTATGGGGGAATATTGGTGAGTGGGGGTAATATGGCCAATTTTACCGCTTTTCTAGCAGCTAGGACGGCCAAAGCACCAAAGAACATCAAAAAAGACGGACTCGCAGCTAATCAGTCCAAATTGATTGCCTATTGTTCTAAAACCACCCATACGTGGGTAGAAAAGGCGGCAATTCTCTTTGGACATGGCTCCAAACAAACCCGTTGGATACCCACCGACGCTTCTAATAAAATGGACAATGCAATTTTAGAGCAAACCATAAAAGAAGATTTAAAAAATGGGCACCAACCATTTATGGTCGTTGGTACTGCTGGCGATGTGAGCACTGGTGTTGTGGATAATCTTAAAGAAATTGCGGCAATCTGTAAAACCTATGACCTTTGGTTTCATATTGATGGTGCCTACGGAGTTCCTGCAGCGATAATACCGGAGTTGAAAGCTACATTTGAAGGACTCAAAGATGCCGATTCCATTGCGCTTGATCCACATAAATGGTTATACGCTCCTCTTGAAGCAGGCTGTACGCTGGTGAAAAACCCACAACATCTTTTAGATGCCTACAGTTCGCGTCCCGAATATTATCATTTCAATAAAACGGAAGAATTACAAGCTCAAAATTATTACGAATTCGGTCTGCAAAATTCCCGTGGTTTCAGGGCATTGAAAGTTTGGATGGCTTTGCAACAAGTAGGAAGAAAAGGGTATGAGAAAATGATAGCTGAAGATATCGCACTATCAGAATTGCTATTTGAATTGGCCAAAAGTCATCCTGAATTGGAAGCAATGACACAAAATCTAAGTATTGCCACTTTTAGATTTGTTCCTACGGATATTCACCAAAATGATGAAAACAGAGTGACTTACCTAAATACTTTGAATGAAGCATTGTTGAATGCTTTGGAATTAATTGGCGAAGTCTTTTTATCCAATGCCATCATTAACAAGAACTATTGTTTAAGAGGTTGTATTGTAAATTTTAGAACCACAAAAAAAGACATCGAAGAGATCATTGAAATTGTGGTCCGAGAGGGTCATCATATCCATCAAAAATATCTGGAAGAAATTCCGTTGAAGAACTAAAACAAAAATTATGAAAAATATTATCAAATGTATGTTGTTAATTATGCTGTCTTTCATTTTCGGATGTAAAAACAATAAGCCCAACCCTGCTTTAGCTTCCATAGATTTATTAAGAGGTGAACTGTTATTATGTGGCGACGGTCAATTCGGAGATGTCAGTTTTTCTGAATCTTGTAGTTACGAAACTAGAGAGACCTTTAATCTAGCCATTGCCCTATTACATTCCTTTGAATATATTGAAGCTGAAAAAGCATTTGTTCAAGTAATTGACCAAGACCCAGAATGTGCTATGGCCTATTGGGGTGTGGCCATGAGTATTTATCATGGTTTATGGGCTCCACCAACAAATGAAGTACTCGAAAAGGGAAGCAAATTGCTAAAAGTTGCGAAAAACCTGACCAAGTCAAAAAAAGCGGAACAGTACTTATCTGCAATTGGAGCGTTTTATCAAGACTGGGATACAATAGACAATCAGACCAGAAAGGAACTATATGCGCAAAAAATGAAAGAAATGCACCAAGAAAATACGGATGATACAGAAGTAGCCGTTTTTTATGCCTTGGCACTTCGAGCATCAGCAATACCTACGGATAAAACTTATAAAATACAACGGGAAGCAGGTAAAATATTAGAAGCTTTATTTGAAAAACAACCCAATCACCCAGGCATTGCCCACTACATCATTCATTCGTATGATTATCCTGAACTAGCTAAATTTGCTTTGAATACGGCAAGAAGATATGCAGAAATAGCCCCTAATTCTGCCCATGCGCAACATATGCCTTCGCATATTTTCACAAGATTGGGCCTATGGGAAGAATCTATTAACACTAATATTAATTCAGCATCCTCAGCTATCTGTTATGGGGAGAGTGTTAACCCCGATGCGAATTGGGCGGCAGAAATCCATGCTGTTGATTATTTGGTTTATGCCTATTTACAAGAAGGAAACAATCAATCTGCAATAGAATTAGTTGATGAAATGAGCGCGGTAACTGATGTTTTTCCAAAAAATGATTTTGCCGCAGGGTATGCTTTGACCGCAATGCCGGTCCGAATGGTATTGGAGAATAAGCAATGGCATCAGGCATCTAAATTAGAATTTCCTTCAATCGATTTTCCTTGGAATGAATTGCCTTGGGAATCTGCAATGCTTCATTTTGGTAAAGCATTAGGTTTTTCACATACAGGAAAGATAACATCCGCAGAAGGCGAATTAAAATCATTGGAGTCGCTTCATCAAAAACTATTGGACGAAAAGGAAACGTATAAAGCGGCCCAAGTAAATGTTCAGGTACACGCTGCCAAAGCATGGGTACATTTGGCGAAAGGAGAAAATGAAGAAGCGCTTGATTTTATGAGAAAAGCAGCGAATTTAGAAAGTAAAACATCTAAACATCCTGTTACTCCTGGCGAAGTATTACCTGCTGATGAATTATTAGGTGATATGTTATTGAAATTAAATAAACCAACGGAAGCCTTGGAAGCATATGAGTTGAATTTAAAAGGGCACCCGAATAGATTCAATGGCGTTTATGGAGCAGCAGTTGCAGCCAAACAATCAGGAGAAAATGAAAAAGCTACCCAATATTTTAACCAACTATTGGAATTAACCAAAATTATGGATTGTGATAGGCCCGAAATCGTGGAGGCAAAAATATTTCTGGGTAAAAAAAGCGTATAAATATTAATTGAAATGAAACTTTACAAAACGGGATTCTGTTTTATGGGTCTTTTGATTTTTTTAGGGATAGGTTCTTGTAAACAATTCCAAAAGAGTGAATTACCTATATATAATCCTGCTGACTTTAATCCAGCTTTGGTAGATAATAGCATAACTAAAATAAGCAAGGGTCATACCGTTGCAGCTTTTGAATTAATCAATCATAATGGAAAAACAATAACCGATAAGGATTACGAAAATAAGATATATGTAACCGATTTCTTTTTTACCCGCTGCCCAAGTATTTGTCCTATCATGTCTAATAACATGGAAAAACTACAGCAAACTTTCTTGGAAGACAATGAGGTGATGTTTTTATCAATGTCTGTTACCCCGATTATGGATAGCATTCCTATCCTAAAGAAATATGCTGAAAAGCATAGTGTTATCGATGCTAAATGGAATATAACAACAGGCGATAAAAAACACATTTATAACCTTGCCCGCAAGAGTTATTTTGCTGTCGTAGATCAAGGAGATGGTGGTTTGCAGGATTTTATCCACACCCCAAACTTTATCCTAGTCGATAAAGAAAAACGTATTCGTGGTGTTTATGATGGGACCAAGGATGATGAAATTGTAAGAATCATTCAAGATATTGCGCTCTTACAAAAAGAATAAAAAGATAGTCGAAATTAAGTAACTACTTCCCAACTCACATAAAATTAGGTACACAAAAAAATAGTTTTTCTTAATCTCAATCAACATTGTACAAAGATTCCTTTTGAAAATATTTTAAGTGTAATTTACTATTGTAAAAACAGCTTGAAATCACCTTTATAGCTTAACTTTGCTATTCTTAAAAGAAGTATATAAAACTCGTTTCTTTCGTTATTAAAATTAGCTACACCATGAGGAATAGAGAACAAAGACTTAGGGCCCTTGGCCAGAGATTGGATAGCATACTGGAGAAAGCCAAGAAGATGGAATTGCAGTACGCTGAGGAATTGGAATTAGTACATCCCATTTATAGAAAAAGTGCGAAAAACCTCATACATTATTTAGCAGTACGTACTTTTGAGATCGATGATTTTGAGGAAGAGCTAATGCAATTGGGCTTCCCTGCCATATCCGCTACGGAAGGTCATGTAATGAAAGGTATCCTGAATCTAAAACAATTGATCAGTAGCTTGTTGAATGAAAAAGAGACGATTCCATTAAAAGGTGTTCTCAGCATTAAGAAGAGTGATAAACTACTAAAAAAGAACACCAAATTACTTTTCGGATATAAATCAAAGAAACGGTCAACTCGCATTATGGTAACCCTACCAAATACTGCTGCGGAAGATATGGGTTTTATCCGGAAGTTATTGGCGAATGGAATGAACTGTGCAAGGATCAATTGTGCCCATGATACGCCTGAGGATTGGCTAAAAATGATACATAATGTAAAAACGGCCAATGAAAAACAGCGCAAAAAATGTAAAATCACGATGGACCTTTCAGGGCCAAAACTTAGAACAGGACCCATGGTCGAAGGGCCAAAAGTGATTCATATTACGCCTAAAAGAGATGATTTGGGTAGAGTGGTAAATCCGTCTAAAATTTGGATTGCCGCTCCTGATGTTCCTCCACCACTCCTTTCGGATTATCAAGCTCATATGCCGGTCGATCCCAAGTTGTTCTCAAAAATCAAAAAAGGGGATACGCTGAGATTCACAGATTCTAGAGATAAAAAATGTAAGATCAGTATTGAAGGTAAGGATGGCAAAGCAAAAATCGGCTTATGTTCTGACTCAGCTTATCTAGAAACCGGAACAGAAATTGTTTTACATAAAGACAAGAAAAAAAATGGGCAAAAGTCTTATCGTGTGGGCGAACTTTTACCCAAAGAGCAATTTGTCATCTTACATTCAGGTGATCATTTAAAACTTCATAAAGAACCCATTCCTGGAGAATCGGCCATTCATGATGAAAATGGAAAACTGCTTAAATTGGCCCATGTTTCTTGTACATTACCTCAAGTCTTTAACGATGCTAAAATTGGGGAACCCATTTATTTTGATGATGGAAAAATAGAAGGAATAATTCAAGAAGTTACACCTTCAGAAATGATTGTTGAAATTACCCATGCAAAAGATAAAGGCAGCAAATTAAAAGCGGATAAGGGCATAAACCTTCCAAAAAGCAATTTGCAAGTAAGCGGATTAACAGAAAAAGACCGAGAAGACATAAAATTCGTTGCCCAATATGCTGATGCTGTTAATTTTTCATTTGTGAACTCAAAAGAGGATATTCTAGATCTTTATGAGGCATTGGATAAGTTGGATGCTAAAATTGGAGCTATCCTTAAAATTGAAACCCAAAAGGGATTTTCAAATTTACCTTCAATATTATTAACTGCTATGCGTAGGTACCCTATAGGGGTAATGACAGCCAGAGGTGACCTTGCCATTGAAACAGGCTGGAAGAACTTCGCAACTATTCAACAGGAAATTATGCGAATCTGTGCTGCTGCCCATATTCCTGATATTTGGGCCACGCAGGTTTTAGAAAACCTCGCAAAAAAAGGTACCCCCTCGCGTGCTGAAATTACTGACGCCGCTCTTGCACAACAGGCGGAATGTGTTATGTTGAACAAAGGGTACTATATTC
>RCNF010000058.1_pt1 | contig 43825 bp, 43 predicted proteins | sample 2041311 | NCBI WGS metagenome assembly RCNF01 (sample SAMN09708228, study PRJNA481090) | Marine sediment metagenome, whole genome shotgun sequencing project. | biome: marine sediment; feature: ocean; material: sediment; isolation source: Sewage treatment plant 2 marine sediment (STP2) ...
TCAATTCCAAAAACGAGACCGGCAAGGAGGTCCTGACCCGGCTGGTGCGGGAATGCGACGTGCTGGTCGGGGCGCACGATCAAACACGTCTGGTCATCGAGCTCGAAGCTCTCGTCCCACACCTTGGCTGGGCAGGACGTGGCTACGAACGGGACGCCAGACCCTGACTCGGCGGGCTCGGTGCCCTGCGCATGCCTGACCTCTATACCCGCATTCATGCAGCAAGCCTGACCGACACTATGGGAGCGGTGTTGGTCATCGCGGGACTGATGATGCAAGCCGGTATGACTCTCGCCATGATCAAACTTGCCACCATTCTGGTGTTCTTGCTTCTCACGAGTCCGACATCATCGAACGCGCTGGCGAGCGCGGCCTTGCTTGCTGGTCAACTTCCAGGCACTGCGCTGGCGAGCTCGGAGACCGACGAATGACGGTTGTCTTTGGCGTTTTCCTGTTAACGCTGCTGGTGATTACTGCGATTGCAATAGTGCGGACCCCACATTTGTTCGTCGCGGTCATTCTGACCGGAATCTTCAGCTTGTTGATGGCAGTGAATTTCTTCTTGCTTGATGCGGCCGACGTAGCACTCACCGAGGCAGCGATTGGTGCTGGTATCTCAACCGTACTGTTTCTCGGCGCGCTCGCACTCACAGGAGAGCACGAGCGTCCGAACTCGACTAATCGCCTGTTGCCGCTCGGTGTGGTCACGGTCACTACTCTGCTGGTGGTCTACGCAACTTTCGACAAACCTCGCTTTGGTGATCCGACTGCTCCGGTGCATACGCATGTCGCTCCCTGGTATCTCGAGCAAACACCCAAGCTCATTGATGTGCCGAATGTAGTGACCGCTGTGCTCGGAAGCTTCCGCGGATACGACACACTGGGTGAAGTATTTGTGGTCTTTACAGCCGGTATTGGCGTCTTGTTTCTGCTGGGCAGTCGAGGGAGATCAGGCGAGCGCAGCCATACTGTAGACGGAGCAAACCAGGGCTTGCGTCACTATTTGGTGCCGAGTGTAATCGGACGTTTGCTGATCCCGTTTATTCTACTGTTCGGGCTGTACGTGCAATTTCATGGCGACTACGGACCCGGTGGTGGCTTTCAAGCCGGCGCTATCGTAGCGGCCTCAATTATCCTTTACGCACTCCTTGAGGGTGAGACGCAGGCACTGCGAGTATTGCCGATGCGGGTACTCACCTGGCTGATTGCTGGTGGCGCCCTGCTCTACGGCGCCGTGGGCGTTGCAGGCATACTGCTTGGCGGCAACTTTCTCGACTATTCGGTACTGGCCAGTGACCCTGTCGCGGGTCAACATCTCGGTCTGTTACTGATCGAGGCTGGCGTCGGCATTACTGTCACCGGTGTGTTGCTAAGTGTGTTTCACGCCTTCGCGGGTCGAGGGCGGAACTGATGGAGTTACTCGGGCTTTATCACTACTGGGTGTTCGCGGTGCTGCTAATGATCGGATTTTACGCCGTCATCGCGAAAACCAATCTCATTAAGAAATTGATTGGGCTTTCCATATTTCAGTCGGCCGTGTTCCTGCTCTACATTACGATGGACAAGGTTGAGGGCGGGACAGCGCCAATCATTCAAGCTGGTGTTGAAAATCAAATATTCTCCAACCCGCTACCACAGGTATTAATTCTTACCGCTATCGTCGTAGGCATTTCGACGACCTCCCTGGGCCTCGGCATCGTTGTGCGTATTAAGGAAGAGTACGACTCGATTGAGGAGAATGAAATTCAGGAGATTGACCGGCGGTGATTGATTGGAACCACCACCTGCCGGCACTACAAGTCGTTGTGCCGATGCTTTGTGCGCCGCTGGTCATATTACTGCGACCGCGCGGACTGGCCTGGGCGGCAACAACAGCGGCAAGTATTCTCGCCTTCGGCATCGCCATCGCACTGACGCTCGGCGTTCTTGAACAGGGCAACTTCACCTACAATATGGGTAGCTGGCCTGCACCCTACGGAATTGAGCTTGGTGTCGATGCATTCAGCGCACTATTGCTGTTGCTGGTCACTGGCGCATCCACGCTAGCGCTACTTGCAGCTCGAGATAGCCTGGATGCGGATATCGAAGCTGAGCGACAGCCGCTTTTTTATGCGGCCTGGTTACTCGCTTTGGCAGGTCTCGTGGGCATTCCCGTCTCAGCCGATGCCTTCAATATTTTCGTATTCATGGAGATTTCCGCTCTGGCGAGTTATGTCCTGATCTCCGGGGGCGCGGACCGGCGCGCCCTGCCCGCCGTCTTCAAATACCTGATCATGGGCACTATTGGTGCAACTTTTTACCTGATCGGCATCGGCCTCATCTACCTGATGACCGGCACGCTGAATCTCGCCGATATGGAGCTTCGCATTCACGACGTCGCCGATCAGACGCCGATACTCGTAGCCGCGGGCTTCATTACAATCGGCCTTGCACTCAAAGCCGCCGTGTTCCCGCTGCACGTCTGGTTGCCCAATGCCTACACCTATGCACCAAACGCGGTAACCGTTTTTCTCGCGGCGTGCTCAACGAAAGTGTCGCTCTACCTTCTGCTGCGCTTTGACTTTTTCGTCTTCCAGGGAAACCTCACTGGTCACGATATCCAGTTTGCCTACTTTCTGATGCCGCTCGCAGTCCTCGCGATCCTCATCGCGTCAGGTGTTGCGCTGTTCGAACAAAACATCAAGCGACTGCTGGCCTACTCATCGATTGCTCAGGTCGGTTACATACTATTGGGCGCAAGTTTTGTCACGATTGCCGGGCTGACCGCCAGTACCGTGCATTTTTTCAATCATGCATTGGCGAAAGGCGCCCTGTTCCTTGCCGTTGCCTGTCTTGCGACGCAGTGCACGAGTCTGCGACTTTCCGATCTCGGCGGCATCGCGAAGCGCATGCCGTGGACCGCCGGCGCCCTCGTTGTAGCGGGCTTCAGTCTTATCGGCATCCCGGGAACCGCCGGCTTCATCAGTAAGTGGTACCTGATCATGGCAGCGCTCGAGCAAGGCTCGCTGGGTATCGCGCTGATTGCGGTTCTCGTTATCAGCTCACTAATGGCGGTTGTTTACATTTGGCGGATTGTCGAGTCGATCTATTTCGCCGAACCAAACACCGATCTATCGGCCGTGCGCGAAGCGCCGCTCACGATGCTCGTCGCCACCTGGTTGGCGGTCCTGGCGAATATCTACTTCGGGCTGGTTCCTGACGTGCCGGTAACTCTCGCATCATCGGCTGCGGAAACCTTGCTGGAGCATCTGCCATGAACGGCAGTGATCTGATACTGCTCGCACTGGTACTGCCGCTGTTCGGTGCCGTCGGCATTGCAGCAGCCGGCCGCATCGGCGCTAATGCGCGCGAGACCGTTACGCTGCTAACGGCAGGAGCCCTGGCATGGACTGTATGGAGCCTGGTGCCTGAGCTGATGCAGGGTGGACGGCCTTCTTTATTCCTTGGCGAAGTCGTTCCCGGCGTAGAAATCGCATTCAAGGTGGAGCCGCTTGGCATGTTGTTCGCGGCATTGGCATCGAGCCTGTGGATCGTCAACTCAATCTACTCCATTGGCTACATGCGCGGTAACAATGAATCGAACCAAACGCGCTTCTATATTTTCTTCGCAGTTGCCCTGGCCGCCGCTATTGGCATCGCATTCGCGGATAACCTGTTCACACTGTTTCTGTTCTATGAAATCCTGACGCTATCAACTTACCCGCTGGTATCGCACAAGGGCGATGCGAAGACAGTGCGCTCGGCGCGTGTCTATCTGGGCGTGCTGTTAACCACTTCGATCGGCCTGCTGCTGCCTGCGATCATCTGGGTTTATTTCGTCGCTGGAACTGGTACCTTTACGCCGGGTGGCATTCTCGAGGGCAAGATCGCCGGGCCCGCCGTCGGTTTCCTTCTCGGGCTTTTTGTTTTTGGCATCGGTAAGGCCGCCGTCATGCCGGTACATCGCTGGTTGCCAGCGGCGATGGTTGCGCCGACACCGGTCAGTGCGCTGCTGCATGCTGTAGCGGTGGTCAAGGCCGGTGTTTTCACGATAACCAAGGTGATCATTTACATCTTCGGTGTTGACTTTCTGTTTGCCGAACCAAGCAGCGGTTGGCTGGTTTATGTGGCGGCGTTTACGATCATCGCGGCCAGTGTCGTTGCGCTGCGGCAGCAAAATCTAAAGCGTCTCCTGGCCTACTCGACCATCGCGCAACTGTCTTACGTTGTCATGGCAACGGCTATTCTCAAACCGTTGGCAGAGATCGGTGCGGCGGTGCATATCGTGGCGCACGCCTTCGGCAAGATCACCTTGTTCTTTGCCGCCGGCGCTATTTATACCGCAGCCAGGAAAACCGAACTGCATCAACTGCGTGGTATCGCACGGCGCATGCCCTGGACGATGACGGCCTTCACCATTGGCGCGCTAAGCATGATCGGCGTCCCGCCAACCGGTGGTTTTGTTTCGAAGTGGTACATCCTCGCCGGCGCGTTCCAGGCGGATAATTACGTGGCGATCGCAACGATTATTGCCAGTACCGCGTTGAACGCGGCCTACTTCCTGCCGATTATCTACATGGCGTGGTTCCTTGAAGAAGACACGCCACCACTGAAGGAACACGGCGAAGCGCCGTTCGCGGTCGTACTGGCGCTGACAATAACGGCCCTGCTGACGCTCGCGTTTTTCTTTTTCAATGGTCCGGTCCTGATGCTTGAACGACAGCTGGTGCAGGGGCTTTCATGAGCAATGACAATTCACACTGGCTGACTCGCCCCGCGACCATCCGCAAGCTCTGGTGGGGTTTCTCAATCGTGCTCGCGTTGACGGTCGCCGCTCAGCTTTTCATTTACATCAAAGGCTACTTTGGTGTCGATGGCTGGTTCGGTTTTGGCGCTCTGTTCGGCTTTTTGTCCTGCCTCGTCATGGTGTTGGTGGCAAAAGCACTGGGCTTTGTCCTGAAGCGTAATGAAGACTATTACGCTGCGGGAGATGATGATGTTTGAGGTGATGCCGCCAGCACTCATCATGGTCGCCGGTGCGATCCTTATTGGGCTTTTGCGCGGCCATTGGCGGAGCGTGCTCGTGCTCGGCACACCGCTACTGACACTGTGGGCTATCTGGCAAATTCCTGACGGTGTCGTCGCAACCGTCAACTTCCTTGGTTACCCGATTGAACCCATCGAGGGCAGCCCGCTGCGAAGACTGTTTGCCACGATCTTCGCGCTGATGGCATTCGGTGGCGGTCTGTATGCGTTCCGACAGGCTAAATGGTACGAACTTTCGGCGGCCTTTATATATGCGGCCGGGGCTATAGGCGTGAGCTTTGCGGGCGACCTCATTACATTCTTCCTTTACTGGGAGCTGATGGCCCTGTTCTCAACGATCGTCGTCTGGTGCGGCGGCACACCGGGTGCTCGTGCGGCCGGCATTCGCTACGCCATCATGCATCTGTTGGGCGGCGTCATCCTGAAGGTCGGCATTGAAGGCGTTGCCATTCACACCGGCTCGATTGATGTTCGGCCGATGCTGGCCAATAATTTTGACACGTGGATGATCCTCACCGGAATACTCATCAACGCGGCGGCACCGCCCGTGTCAGCATGGCTGTCCGATGCATACCCCGAATCGAGCCCTACCGGCTCCGTGTTCCTGTCGGCGTTCACGACCAAGACGGCTGTGCTCGCGTTGATTCTCTTATTCCCGGGCGAGTCTGTATTGATTGGCATCGGCTTGTTCATGGTGGTCTACGGCATTATCTACGCGCTGCTCGAAAACGATGTGCGACGTATTCTTGCCTACTCAATCGTCAACCAGGTGGGCTTCATGGTTTGTGCTGTGGGCATCGGCACCGAGATGGCCTTGAATGGTGCGGCCGCGCACGCCTTCGCGCATATTCTTTACAAGGCGCTGCTGTTCATGAGCGCCGGAGCGGTTATCTATCGTACTGGCTTCTCAAGGTGTACGGACCTCGGCGGCCTGTTTCGTACGATGCCAATTACGGCCGTTTGCGGCATTATCGGCGCGCTCGCGATTTCCGGTTTTCCGCTCACCTCCGGCTTCACGACCAAGACCATGATTTCGCAGGCAGCGGCGGATGAGAGCCTCGTGTTTGTCTACTTCATGCTGGCTGCTGCGTCAGCTGGCGTCTTCCTGCATGCCGGTATCAAGTTTCCGTGGTTCGTGTTCTTCCAGAAAGACTCGGGGCTCCGCCCCAAAGACGCGCCCTGGAACATGGCAGCAGCGATGGTGCTGATGAGCGCATTGTGTATTCTAATCGGCGTTTTCCCGGAAACCTTGTACCAGTTCCTCCCGTATACGGTGGACTACGAACCGTACACTGCGGGCAAGGTCTTATTCTATTTGCAACTGCTGTTGTTCTCAGGGCTGGCCTTCTTCCTGCTGCTGCCGTTAATGCGTCGGACGCTAACCATCAGTCTGGACACTGATTGGTTCTGGCGGGTCGTGCTGTCTCGTATCGCAAAAACGACGATTGGCTGGCTGGCGTCATCAGGCGGCGCCATTGCCGCTTACGCGCGGCATAGTCTTGCCGCATTGCGTGACCGCGCAGTGCGGCACTTCGGCTCATCTGACAATAATCACGGCGTCTTCGCCAGAGCTTGGTCGATCGGGACAACAGCGCTCTGGATCGCGGTGCTCCTAACCGCCTATGTGCTCTTCTATCTTTTGTGAGACCGCGTACCATGGGCAGTATTATTTCGGGTAGCGGCAGCGCAGCGTCCGCCGGGCTGTATGGATCCGACAGGTTGGTCACTATCTCAAACGTATTTTCTATGGCTGGGCCTGCGTCATGATGGACGGCCTGTTATTGCTGCTCGGTCTGGCAGCGCTCATCAAGGGCGCAGACCTGCTGGTCAACGGGGCGACAGTAATCGCAAACCGATTCGGGATCTCTCCCCTGATGATCGGGCTCACGGTTGTGTCATTTGGCACGTCAATGCCAGAACTGCTCGTCAGCCTCACGTCCGGTCTGCAACACAACTCCGATTTTGCAATTGCGAATATCATCGGCAGCAACATCGCCAATGTACTTTTGGTATTGGGTTTTGCGGCTATCATTCGTCCGCTTCCCGTGCACAATTCCACTGTAGTTTCGGAGATTCCATTTTCGCTCACCGCGGCGATACTGCTTGGCTTTCTCGCCAATGCACATCTGTTTTCACATCAGTCAGAATTGAGTATTAGTCAACTGGATGGCGCAATACTGTTGTTCTTTTTTATGCTGTTCATGCTGTATGTCTATCAGTCATCCGATACCGACGAGAGCCCGGTACGCACATCCAGTCCCAAAGGTACCAAGACTCGAGCGACCATCGCCATGCTTATCGGCGTGCTTGGTTTGTATCTCGGTGGGCAGTGGGTCGTTGATGGTGCCGTTGGTCTGGCCTCAATCTGGGGCATTAACGATGCGCTCATCGGTCTGACGATCGTCGCGATCGGCACGTCGAGTCCGGAGTTGGTTGCGTCGGCTGTTTCTGCGTACAAAGGTCAAACCGATATTGCTGTCGGTAACGTCGTTGGCTCAAATATTTTCAACGTGCTCTGGGTGCTCGGCCTCACGTCCAGTATCGTCGAGCTACCGTTTGAGGTCGTCAGCAATTCCGATCTGCTCGTAGTGATAGGCTCCAGTGCGTTGATTCTTCTCGCCTTGGTAACCAGCCGAAAACGCACCATTACTCGCGTCCACGGAGTCATCTTCGTTGGTTTTTACGCGGCCTACCTTTATTACGTCATCCACCGCGGCTAGAGACTCAATCCGAGACGTCAGACCAGCGGCTAGTTGCTAGTCACCACTAAGTGGAGTCGGGTCTTATGTCCCCGGACTTCCTTCGACAAATTCAGGGTACCTGGGTTGCCATCGATACTCGGCTAACAGGGCATCCAGATCGGCATCTTCAGCAATGGTAGCAACGCCGTCTTCAATGGCCTGTTGCGCAACAGCAAGCCCGACGATGCCGCAGACTTCCCACAAACGAGAAACTTCCGGCATCAGGCATCCCTCAGCGAGTTCCTGCTGCGTCAGGCTGTTGGCCAGTGCCAACGATGAAGCATTGATCATTGAGTCTGTGATTTCGCGGGCGCCGCTGACGATTGCCCCCAGCCCCAAGCCAGGAAAGATGAACACGTTGTTCGCTTGCCCGATGCGTCGCATTTCGCCGTTTATCTCAACGTCGGCAAAGGGACTTCCGGTTGCTACCAAAGCCTTCCCGTCGGTGCAGTCAAGAATATCCTGCGGTGTGCCTTCACAAATCGAGGTCGGATTGGACATGGGCAAAATGACGGGACGCTCGACGTGTGCTGCCATGGCCTGAACAACATTCTTGTCGAATGCGTTTGCTTGTCCCGAGGCACCAACCAGTACGTTGGGCTTGTAAGCTGAAACGACGCTCTCAAGATCTCGAGTCTTGCCATCTTCCAGGCCAAGCTCATCGACCATTGATGCTGGCCATGCGAGTTCGAGCTTGTACTCATCAATCGACTCACGACCATCACTTAATACTCCACGGCTATCCATGACCAGTACGGAACGGATTAGCTCGTCGGCATCGAGACCTTCGGCTTGCAGAATAACTTTGATCTGACGGGTTATGCCAAGTCCTGCCGCTCCGGCGCCATAAATGAGAACGCGACTGTCCTTCATCGACGTGCCAGTAATTCGACTGGCCGCGATCAGACAGGCAGCGGCGACGGCTCCGGTACCCTGAATATCGTCATTGAACGATGTCGCTTCCTGCCTGTATAGATCGAGTATTCCCAGCGCATTTTCTTTTCGAAAGTCTTCCCACTGTATGAGTACGCCGGGAAATACCTCTTTGGCGGCGGCTACAAATTCTTTGACCAATGCATCGTACTCCTCGCCCTGGAGTCGTTTCTCTGGCCAACCGACATACAAAGGGTCATCGAGCAATGCCTGATTATTGGTGCCTACATCAAGGCTGATCGGCAGCGTCTTTGCCGGGTGAATGCCCGCGCCCGCACAATAAAGCGCGAGTTTTCCGACACTGATCGCCATACCGCCAGCGCCCTGGTCGCCTATGCCGAGTATTGATTCGTTGTCGGTAACAACCATGAGTTCCACGCCGCTATACGGCGCCGCCTTCCTGAGAACATCTGCGATACGACCACGGTGTTCAGGCGTAATCCAAACGCCTCTTGCGCGACGGAAAACACGACTAAAATGCTCCGACGCTTTGCCAACAGTCGGCGTATAGACGATCGGCATCAGTTCTTCCAGGTGCATGCTCAATACTTTGTAATACAGGTGTTCGTTTCTGTCTTGTAATGCCGCCAGGCCAATATGCCGACCGACCGGGTCAGGATTGAACATGATTGTTCTGTACGATCGCTCCGCCTGCGTTTCCATATCGTTGCAGCTTGCAGGAATCACACCCTCCAGATCCAGACGACGTCGCTCGGCGGCCGTAAAACCCATGCCTTTGTTGAGCAGCGGAAAACGTAGCAGTGCAGCACCTTTCAGCACAACTTCCAGTACGTCACCCTGCTCCGTTCTGCTTAACCTGAATTTTTTCATAAGACCTTCTGGCTACCTGCCTATTTTTGTTCTTGTTCAACCGAATCCGAAAGATCAGTCAGACCAACCAGCCGAATACGCCACCGGTGAGCAGCGCGTAAATCAAGGCGTCAAACATGCCTTTCAAAGTCAGGCTCCAGGGTCGTCCGAACCAGATACTGTCCTGCACATAGGCGATTCCGTAGGCAATCCAGGCGACTGTTCCAGCGATCCGAAAGACAGCGAGATAGTCGGCATCAACAGCGACCGTTCTGGTTACAAAATAGGCACACAGAATACCGACACCGATGTAATACAGAAACGACAACACCAATTTCTTCCCCATCTGCGGAAGCCCATTCGGAACAACCGTGATGTAAGCCAACGGTCCATCGATGAACTTTTGTTTCATCCCGGGGGCTTCAAGACCTTTTGGGTCAACACAATACGGCAGCATGTACTGGCCTGGCGCGGAGCCTTTCAAAGCCGCACGAGCGGCATCCTCGTCGCCAGCCTTACGAAAATCACTCTTGTGCCACGGCATGGCCATCCAGATGACAGCGCTGGTGATGAAAATGAATACTGCCGATACCAGTATCGGCAACCAGAGACTAATAATACTCATAATAACCCCTTGTTCTGATTGATTATTTCTTATTTTAGTTGCGGCGCATTGTAGCGCTGCTTGGGCACCGGGTATAGCGTTGACGCATCATTCGGTCCGCTTAACGCGTGGGTCAGAAAGCGACCCGTCACTAATTACACTGCTATCCGTCAGTGCCTGCAGGAATGCGATCAGATCATTGCGTTCGCCGGAACTCAGCTCAAAGCCTTGCACGAATTCAGACTTGAACGGACTCAGCCGGCCGTCACCCGCATAGGCACCCTCTGCAATCAGGCGACCACCCCTTGCGTAATGCGCTAAGACTTCTTCAAGCGTAAGCAAGCTGCCATCGTGCATGTAGGGCGCTGTTAACGCGACATTGCGCAACGATGGAGCTTTGAATCGGCCCATGTCGCGGCGCACACCGGTCATATCGTACAAGCCCGTGTTATCAGAAGGATACGCACCATTTCCGTCGAGATTGTAGAGACCAGTGTTGTGGTAACCGACACTTTCAGTCACAGCATTTGCATGCGTGCTGCTATCGGTGAAATTAAACCCACCGTGGCAATGAAAACATTCCAGGCGTTCGGAGAAGAATAAGTTCATACCACGCTCCGCCGGCTCACTGAGTGCCCGCTCATCTCCGTTTATGTATTGGTCGTATTGCGAGTCGAAGCTGATGATGGTCCTTACGAATGCTGCAATTGAACGAACTACCGCAATAATGGAATACGGATCTGCGTCGTCTGGAAAAGCTTTCCGTGTCAATGCCGCATAGTCCGAATCGGTTCTGAGCAGATCAACAATCTGTTGCTCTTTGCCCGCCATGCCCATCTCGATCGGATGATCGCCAAACATTGGCGTCAATGCCTGGTCCTCCAGTCGATCGAGCAAATGATTGGCCCATGTCAGACGACTCGCATAGGCGACGTTTACCAGGCTCATAGAGCTACGCGGGTGGAACGCCCCTGTGGCCCCGACTGATTTTGCTCTTGCGTCGGTAAAGGCCAGGGCCTGAATGTGACAGGATGCACAGGACGTCGTACCGTTGACAGATAGCCGCGTGTCATAGAAAAGTAAGCGGCCAAGCTCAACTTTCACATCGCTCATCGGGTTGTCGTCAGGAACCACCGGTAACGGCATATCGGCCGAAACTTTCCACTGATATTCGTCGGCCGATAGTTGCCAGTATGCTGCCGCGGCGACTAGCGCTATGACCGCGAGCAAGGCCGCGATTGACCTCATCGTTTGTTCCTGATTCTGAAGACCCGTTGCCTGCCTGAAATCGAACCCGATTGATGGTCGAGGCCGAAAGCGGCGAATGGAGCAACACAGGATGATTCTGGCGGGCCGGAAGAGCAGTCTGAAGCCGAGCCATCTGCCAGCTCCGTCATAGGGGCGAGTTCAGCAAGATCGAATACAACGGTATCCCGGTCTGGATTAAATTCGGGCAAATGCACGGTGACCCGGTTGGGGTATTGGCACGATGTTATTGCACCAATTTTTCCCACGCAGCCGGCGCTGCCGAGATGCATCCAGAAGCCGTCACTTCCCGTAGTCAGGCCCGCACGCAAAAACTTGTAGCCGCCGCGCCAGTGCCAATGCATCGCCGGGTCGGCCAAAGGCGCTGCTGCCGCAAGTGGATCACCATGGTTAAACTCGAACGGCACGCCAACTTCAAATTGCAGGCCACGATAAGTATCAAGCGGCAATTCGCCCCGTACCTGAAAATTCACTTCTCGGGTACCATTTATGCAGCTACCGCTGCCATCCTCCAGATCGAGTAAAGCAAGATCGTGGTGCTGCCAACGATCCTCAGAAAGCGTCACGGCGATCAGTTCGTCATTGCTGTCGCGCAACTGAATCTGCTGCACGTAAAAGCGCAAGTCAGTCAGCGAAATATCGGCTGTTGCGTCGTCGCAGCTGAGCGTTGATTCGCCGAATCGAGCCTCAAACGAAATATTGACGGGTACCGACGGCTTGGCGCAGGAAGCAGCCACGAAGGCGAACAGAAGTAGTGTAATTGGCCGTTGCGACACGTAGCCAGCCCAGGATTATTCGAAACCAGTGGAAGATTGTACCTGTTGGATGGGACCAGGAATTACGTTTTGGACGAAGATGCCGCCCTGCTCAATTCATCTGCATCGCTTTCATTCTCGAGGTCTTCATCCGGGATAAAGGAATAATCCAGCACGCCGGTCGCGATCATGTCAGTGGCGGCCTGTGCCACCGACAATTCTGTTTCCACTTCACGAAGTTTGACTTCGGACTTGATGTTTTCAGTGGCCCTGTTGCTTAGATCCGAACGAAGCTCGCGGGTCTTGAGGACCGACTCTTTGAGGTCTTTGCTGACCTGGTCGAGCTTCTCTTGCTGGTGCGAAATAACGTTGTCCCGTTTTTCGTTACCATCTTTGGACTCTTCCAGTTCACTTTCCAGTTCGGCCGTCTTTTCCCGTTCCTTTTCGAGATCGGTCTGCCCGACGCGAAACTCTGCCTCCAGCGAACGAATGCGATCATCACGAGGGTCACGACGTTTCGCGCGTTGTTTGGCCCCCATTGCCGAACTCAAAGACGACAGCAGCCAGCCAATAAGGAAGGCCGCAACTGTCATCAGGATAAACTGTTCGGGAAGTGCGGGAAACATTGCCATAGATTATGCACTTTCCCGGTTTAGAAAAGGACAGAGTTCTCAATCTGGCACAGCCACTTACAGGAAAAGTCGACCGTATGCGCCTGTGATCACTGCTAATTTGCCCCAATTAATTATTGATTTAACAATAATCTACTAAGGTTTATTGAAGCGAATCGAGGCTATTGATGCGCCAAATGTGCTCTGTTTCTTCAGGCCGTGCGATTACACCAATACTGAACACCTTGCGCGTCCAGAAACGATTCAGCCGCGCCACCCTCAAGCATCGCAAAGGTGCTAAGCATCCCCGCCTGCGTACAGGTATCCGCAGCCACGGTCACTGATCGAGGGGCATCGGGGACGGGCCAGCCCGTTTTGGGGTCGAGAATATGCCCGTAGCGAACGCCGTCTTTGAGGATAAATCGCCGCGCATCGCCACTGGTCGCCAAGGCTCCAACCTGCAGGTTAAGAGTTCTGTCCGCAACTTGATTGCCCGCTTGCATTGCTTCAATCCCAACTTTCCAGCCTTTGCGTTGTTTTGGCTGACCCGTTGCTGCCAGGTCTCCTCCAAAATTAACCAGGCAGCTATGGAGCGTTTCGGAGTGCAGTATTTTCATCGCACAGTCGACCGCATATTCTTTGCCGATACCGCCGAGATCAATTTGCATTCCAGTGGGCATTTGCAGGACCGGTGGCTCCCAGGAGACGCGCTGCCAGCCCATTTGTCCAAGAATTGCAGAAATCTCAGCAGCCGCTGGCAGTTTGTCGCCACCATCGAAAGTCCATACGCGCCGCAAGACGCCGGAGGTGATATCGAACCTGCCTTCGCTTAGATCATAGAGGGTCGCAGAAAAGCCGATAAGCTCTGCCGTTTCAGGATCGAGCTTGATCGGCTCCCCATTTGCGCTGTTAATGCGAGCCATAATGTTGTGCGGCAGGTAACGACTGAACTTATCTTCAATGCGCCATGCTTCAGAGGCTACAAGCCTGGTCAGTCGCTCTGCCTCCGCTTGCTCTTTAACCTCGCACAACACCTCGCAAGGGCTGGCCATGGCGGCGAACGTTCCCCGCCAACAGTTCTCGCCGCTTTCAACATGGATGCCGCGAGTCGCTTGTTGGCCAGCCAATTGCGTCTACTTGCCGAAGCGATAACCAAATTGAAAAATGACGGCAGTGAGATCCGGATTATTGTCCCTGCCCACTTGATTCCCGATTAATTGGCTATCAGCAACGTTTGCTGTTTGTTGGTAGAGCTCAAGGCGAACATTCATATCGTTTCCGCCACCCGTTTTCCAACCGTATTTCAATCCGACTGTCAGCGCATCGAAATCACCAAGGCGATAATCCGCACTTGCATATTCCGGCAAAGGCTCCCCGTCCACCAGGCTCAGGGAATAGAAATCAGCTGCTGTCTGCGTGTAGAAACGAAGATGCGGCTCGAGGTAACGGCTACCTCCAAACGGCCAGCGATAACGCATGTCCAGCGTATGTGAATTGATATCCCAGTCGTCGGTCATGTACCGGTAGGAGACATCAAGCACTTTGCCGCTCATGTAGTACTTACCCTGGGCGAACAAGCTCTGTTTCACACGGCTGTCCGGACGCTCTTCAAACAGGTACAGATACATGGGACCGTCCGCCGGGGTTGGCGGAATCGGCACTACGTCACCGGTGGTTCCGTCAACCACGCTGATGACCTTGTACGGGTCGTTCAGATAACCGCTGTTATCACTATAGGAATAGTTGAGCTGAACCAGAAAGTTCTTTGAAATGATCTGAGTAACACCCAAAACGACGTCGAGAATATCCTTCGTTTCCGTGGGTCCCTCTATGTAACCACCTTCAACCACATCACGCATCGGCGTAAGACCGATCCGGGCGCCGCCAACAGGATCCAGTTCGTCTCGTGATACTGCCAGGCCGGCTGAAACAGTGGTGTTGCGCTGATTGAAATCTCTCGACAACTTGCCGTTTAAGCCGAGGTGAAGATAGTCATACTCCTTCGATGCGCTGGCGCCGACATTGAACTGGTACATGCGCCCCAGAGGCTGTTGCCAGTTCGCAGAAAGTGCGACTCGAGTGTCCTTGAACGTATCATCCAGGGGCAATTCGCCAGCCGGCGTCGTATATGCCGCCTTACCCGAGGGCCGGGTAAACGTCTGTATGAAATCCTGTGGAGTGGCCCCGTTCGGCGTTGCGCCAGTTAATGCGTCGAGCGTCAGTCCAATCGTCAAGGTTCGGTCATCCACAAAAATACGTTGCGCCAGCATATCCAGGCTGGCGTCCTGTACGCGGTCATCGTCCTCGCCGTAGTACAGCAATGCCGTATTAAAATTCCAGCCGGTGTCTTCCTGTGCCTGAACCGGGTTGGGCATATGAGTTCCAAGCAACGAGCAGGTCGCAGTGGCCAGCGTCGCAGTAATAGATCGTTTGTTGTTCTTAGCCATCATCGCTCCACTAGTTGCAGCCACAGCCGCCGCCGCCAAAACCACGGCCGCCGCTGGATGCTTCCTTGCTAAAATAAATGTGATCGTCGAGCGCTGCCTCAAGCGGGTCGCTCGTCAGCTGCATCTCGTCTTTCGCCAAGACGTCCCGATCCCATGGGTCGACACCCATGGACGAACAACCGGAACACATCAAAATAGCCCCAAGAATCAGGCTGTACGGTAAATATTGCTTAATCATTGGCAGCTTCCTTTGCATTCAGCGCAGACACGATTTCCGCTTCATATTCAGACTGACGTTTGACCTTAAATCCCAGATGTCGCTTGTGCAGCGTACCGTCTCTGCCGATTACAAAAGAACTCGGCATTGCGACTACATCGTATTCACGAGCAAGCTCCTTTTCGAGGTCGTAGACGATCTGGAACCTGGGTTGAAACTCCTCGAGAAATTGCGCCGCCTCAGCCGGGTCGTTGTCCAGATTTACGCCAATGATCACAAGGCCGTCAGCCGCATATTTCTCTTGCATATCATCAAGCCAGGGAAATGAGCGTCGACACGGAACACACCAGGACGCCCAAAAATCGAGTACGACGACCTTTCCCTTATAGCTCTCGAGATCAACAGGTGGCGCGGCCGATACTGCCGTGGCCGACATCAATAGTGTGGCGGCAAGCGCGATCAATGTCTGACGGCGCAAGATACTAAAGTAGTCCATTCATCATCCTGAATTATTACTCAAACCGGCGGTGAGACGGTCGTTACGGAAAAATCCTTCGCCAAAACGAAAAAAACTTTCTCAAGACATATTATGAGACCCGCACTACGCAGTAATCGTTACACAGGATTTTCATGTCCTACTTAAAAATCAGATCTGGAAAGTCCGTAAACAGCCCATCAACAGGTTGCTCCGATGAGAAGTATCCGACCAGATCGCTGAATGAATCGAACCCAACGGGTAACTCATCTGCCCGAAATGTGTACGGATGCACAGCAAGCCCTGACGCATGCGCGTTTTGTAACAGGCTGGTTGGCTGGATCTCGCCTTTTTCGGTATCGAATCTGTAAAGGTGTTGCACCCAGGGCCCGATAGCATCAACCGTGGCCGCCAGCTCGTTAATCCCGCTCTTACTCAGCATCGCGGCGTAATCAGTGTCAGATTCACCCCAGTGATTCTCGCCGATCAACTGTACCAATTTAAGCGAGGACCCCAGGTCATGCCGAATCCGACGTAACTCCCGTGCATCAAAGCACTGCAAATAAATGGCGTCGCTGCTCGACTGATAGCCCGAATGCGCCAAAATTTCGAGCAATCGCGGTGCAATATCAATTCCCTCTTGCCGGTGCCACTCAGGCCTCTTGATCTCAGGGTAAATTCCGACGGTACGACCACTCGTCGCATTCAGGCGCTGAATGACATCAATTTCTTCGGCCAATGTGTGTATTCGAAATTCACCAGCGCGCGCGGGAAAGCGTGCCGGATAGACGGCAGCTCCGGATTCATCCACACGCTCCCATACCTTTAGAGCCCGTAGTTCGCCGAGATGAAAATCACGCACGTAGTAGCGCCCGTCCGGCCGACACCGCGTTTCAAATACGTCGGCGACATCGGTAACCCGGTCCAGATATATGTCGTGCAGAACGACCAGCTCATCGTCAGCCGTGGCAACGACATCTTGCTCAAGATAATCAGCGCCCATCGCATAGGCCAGAGCTTTTGCTGCCAGGGTGTGTTCAGGCAGATAAGCACACGCCCCGCGGTGCGCGATAATCAAGGGCGTATTCATGATAGCTAGTCGAGAAAACGTTTCTAAGTCGTTATATAATAAAAGTAATTAATCGTCATCTAACCCTGGGAAGTCAATCACCTCCCAGCGCGCGGTATCCTCGCCACGGGCCTGCCGCCTGATGGCATCAACCATTTCTCGTGGGTTCCAGTCCAGCTGCTCTTTGACCCGCTCAACGACCACAGCTGGTGTTTCGCTCAAGCCTCCAAACGGTCGAATGGTGATCATATTGATGTCGTTCGCTTCTGCAACATCCATCATGTAACTGACGAGGTCCGTCTTCTCGACGTAGGTCGATGGCAGCACAACGACGCACTCAGAGGCCTTAATCTGTTGTATGAGCTCGTCTTTGATGGCTTCGAGTCCGCCCTCGGTCGGAATATTCTCCGGCTTGCTGACATTCAGGTAATAAAACCGGTCTACCCCCTCCAGGAATTCGAACGTTCTGAGGTAGTCGTCACTTTCTTCAAACGTGTGGGTAACAAATACCCTAATTGGATTTTTTTCTGACACTTGATGGCTCCCGAACCTGATTGCTGGGCATAGTGTATCCAATTCCAGTCATTTGGGAAGAACCGGTCGCGAACCGTTATGCGTCAACGGTTCCCATGCTAACGGCGTTTCTGTATCGTACGAGCGCCCGTCTATAGTTAGCTGGACGACACGGAATTCGATCAGACCGACGACCTATGCGCCTTCTCTTGTATAACATCCGATACGCCGTTGGTGGTGGCGCCAGAATGCATATGCCACTACCGGGTGCCGGCTATGTGCTCGGCAACAAGACCGTCTTGCCAGACATTACGAAATTCATCAAATCGGTTGATCCGGACATCGTCGGATTAATTGAGGTGGATACCGGCTCTATTCGGAGTCGAAACGTAAATCAGGCCGAGAAAATTGCCGCCGATTTGGGCATGAATACATCGTATGAAACAAAGTACGGTGAGAATTCGTTGAACAAGATGTTGCCGATCGTGCGCAAGCAAGGAAACGCATTCATGGCCGCACCACGAGTTCACGGCGAGACCTTTCACTATTTCGACACTGGCATCAAACGTCTGATCATAGAGTTGGAAATGGAAAAAGTGGCGGTATTCCTGGTTCACTTATCGCTTAAGTACCGGCACCGACACCTGCAACTTCGACATTTACATGACTTGATTGTCGAAACCGAGAAACCGGTTATCGTTGCCGGCGATTTCAATACATTTTGGGGCGAAGACGAGATATACCTGTTCATGCGCGCTGCCGGGCTTAAATCGGCAAATCCGAACAGCATTCCGACCTACCCAAGTCGGTCACCGCGTAAGGAACTTGATTTTATCTTGTATCAGGACGGCATCGACGTGAGTAGCTTCGACGTGCCACTGGTACGTTATTCCGACCATCTCCCGCTCGTGTGCGATTTTGAAGTCAGGTAAGCAGACTGTTAGCCAAAGCCAGCAATGAATGAACAAATAAGATGGGACAGCAATGAATCTAAGAAATTGGACCACTGAGACAGATAACGACGGCATCGTCTGGATGCGCCTGGATAAGGCAGACAGCAAGGCGAATGTGTTGTCGGCAGAGGTATTGGAAGAACTGCACACGCTGTTGCTGCCGCTGCAAGCAAGTCCGCCGCGCGGTGTCGTCATTCACTCGGGCAAGCCTGGCGGCTTCGTGATGGGTGCCGATATCAATGAATTCGTCAGCATCGAATCGCCAGAGCAGGGTTATGACCTCATCAAGCAGGGACAGCGGGTTCATGATGAGCTGGCAGCACTAGACTGCCCTACCGTCGCGGTTATCAACGGTTTTGCGCTGGGTGGTGGGCTCGAACTGGCTATGGCTTGCGACTATCGAATCGCGCTTCCAAGCGAGAAGAAGATATTGGGCTTGCCTGAAGTGCAACTCGGCATTCACCCGGGGTTCGGCGGGACCATTCGTGCCGTCGAAATTTGCGGAGTGCGACCAGCAATGCAGCTTATGCTGACTGGCCAGCCAATCAACGTTAAGAAAGCGCGTTCCATTGGCTTGATTGACCGCATTGTCTCGGCGGACAACTGGCGACAAGCGGCCAAAGAGTCAATCGCCGCCGCCAAAACAAAGCAGCAAGCACCGCTAGTCGAACGACTTCTCGGTCTTGCAGTAATCAGGCCCTTGATCAAGAAAGTATTGTTGAAGCAAGTTGCCGGCAAGGCGCGCAAGGAACACTACCCTGCTCCCTACGCCATTATTGATCTTTGGTCTCGCTACGGCGCGTCCGGCAGCGCCGCTTACGATGCTGAGGCTCGCTCAATTGCCGAGTTGATGTGTACCAGTACTTCCCGAAATCTGGTGCGTGTGTTTTTTCTGCAGAATGCGCTCAAAGGGCAAGGCAAAAAGACCGCACAAAAGATTTCCCATGTGCACGTGGTCGGTGCCGGGGTCATGGGTGGGGATATCGCTGCCTGGTGTGCACTACGTGGCCACACAGTCACATTGCAGGACCGCGAGGACAAGTTCATTCAACCGGCACTCAAACGCGCCAACAAGCTGTTCGCCAAGCGAGTCAGAGATGACGTGAAACGTGCGGAAACGACCGCTCGTCTGACTGCAGATGTTGCAGGAAACGGAGTCGCTGGCGCCGATTTGATTATTGAGGCGATCTTCGAAAACCTCGAAGCAAAGCAAGACCTGTATAAGAAACTCGAGGCCAGCATGAAATCGGAAGCGCTGCTGGCCACGAATACGTCCAGCATTCGCCTTGAAGACTTGCGCACAGACTTGCAGCAACCGCGACGATTTATCGGGCTGCACTTTTTCAATCCCGTGGCACAGCTGCCTCTGGTTGAAGTAATTCGGTGTGCCGATACCGAGCAGGAAGCTCTGGATATCGGATTCGGATTCGTCAAGGGCATTGCCAAACTACCGCTTGAATGTGCCAGCGCGCCCGGATTTGTCGTCAATCGAATTCTCGCGCCTTACATGGCAGAGGCAATGCATCTCGCTGATGAAGGTGTGCCGCTGGTTGCAATTGACCGAGCGGCTGAACAGTTCGGCATGCCAATGGGGCCTGTGGAGCTTGTAGACAGCGTTGGAATCGATGTTGCACTGCACGTGTCCAAAGTTCTGGGAGCTGCCATGAACCGGCCAATACCAGGCGCACTCGCTAAAATGGTCGAAAATGGACAGCTCGGACGAAAGTCAGGCGAGGGATTTTACAAGTGGGTGGATGGCAAAGCACAGAAACCTGGCAGCGACGGCAAAGCTGTTCCGGCAGACATTCAAGACCGACTGATTCTAGCCATGGTTAATGAAGCCGTTGCGTGCCTTGCGGACGATGTGGTCAGTGAGGCTGATTTGCTCGATGCAGGCGTGATTTTCGGCACCGGATTTGCGCCATTCAGGGGTGGCCCCCTGAACTATGCGCGTGAACGTGGCGTTGAAGACACAGTAGCGTCCTTGAAGAAACTGGCGCAGGACCACGGCGATCGATTTGCGCCACATGAGGGCTGGTCGAAGCTATAAGGGACATGGTTCCGACTGAGGCAGCGCAAACTGTGCGCCGTTTCACGCTGCACGGCGAATGAGGTACCGGAAGTCGTTGAATTGAAGGTAGAATACCCATTCAATGGGAAAATCGGGCCGCAGCTAATTGTTGCGATCGGCTTTCCGGAATGCCCACTAACAGTAAAAGAAATAATTTGAGCGTTTACAGGATGAATTATGACAACTGAGCAGCTATCGACCAGTTTGCTCAAAAGCTTTTCACCACTTGATGGTCTGAAGCGTGACAACCTCGCCGCTCTTGCGCGCAAAGTGCAATTACGCGAATTGTCGCCGGGTCAGGTTCTATTCAAGGAAGGTGATACCGAGAAGCGTACCTTCTACATCGTAAGCGGCATTCTTGAGCTGATGGATCAGGGCAAGGTGATCGGCACAGTAGAGGGCGAAAGCGATATGGCGCGGAATCCGGTTGCACCGGTTTTCCCACGTCGCGTATCAGCACGAGCCCGCGATCGCGTTCAATTCATCTCAATTGACAGCGACTTGCTGGATGTCATGCTGACCTGGGACCAGACTGGTACCTATGAGGTTTCAGACCTGCAGGGAGATCATGAAAGCGGTGGCGACGATTGGATGACAATGCTGTTGCAAACCAAGGCATTTCACAAAATTCCACCAGCAAATATTCAAGCGATTTTCATGCGCATGCAGCAGATCAATTATCGTTCCGGCGATGTGATTCTGAAGCAAGGGGCCGAAGGAGATTACTTTTACGTCCTGACTCGCGGCGCGGCGGTCGTGACCCGCGAAACGCCACTTAGCAAAGATGGTATCAAGCTTGCTGAATTACACGTCGGCGATACCTTTGGCGAAGAAGCGTTGATATCCGACGCTAAGCGCAATGCGACTGTCACCATGTCTGAAGAAGGCTCAGTCATGCGCTTGGGCAAAGACGACTTCAAACGCTTGTTGAATGAGCCGATGCTTGATTGGGTGACCACTGAGCAAGCTGAGGACGTCATCAAGAGTGGCGGCCAATGGCTCGATGTCAGGTTGCCAAGCGAATACGACAATCAACATCTCGACAACGCTATCAACATTCCTTTGTATTTCATCCGTCTGAAGATTAATACGCTGGATACGGCAAAGAAGTATGTTGTTTGCTGCGATACCGGCCGCCGCAGTTCTGCGGGAGCCTATATTCTGAGCGAGCGTGGTTATCAGGCCTACGTGTTACGCGGTGGGATTAACAAAGACCCAATGTAGGTAGCGTTTCGGCCACGACCTGTGGCCACCGTCGAGCGAATGTCCGGCAATTACATCGTGTGGGTGGGTTTATCTCCGCCGAGTGCGCCGGCCAGGTAGTTCTCTATCTTCTTCTGCGTGTTGCCCTGATCCTGATCACTAAACTGTACGCCGATACCGGCAGTACGTTTTCCCTGTGCGCCTTTCGGCGTCATCCAGATAACCGTCCCTGCTACCGGGATCTTCTCATCTTCACCCATCAGGTTAAGCAGCATGAACACTTCATCGCCCAGGCGATAGGAGCTGTTGGTTGGAATAAACAGTCCGCCGTTGATGACGTACGGCATATACGCCAGGTACAAAGCACTCTTGTCCTTGATCGTCAGAGTTAAAAGCCCCGGTTTGCTCATTTCTTCACCTTGTCACGCCTAATTACCATTTTGCAGCCAGTTGTGGATCCTGGCCGCAATTCACAAGCCCTTCAGACCAATCAATTAATAGCGCTTCGAGCGTCAGCTGGATGTTGTAAGAGCCAGCGCTTTGCCCACGCAAGCGATTGATTATGTCTAAATAGCAGAACAATTTTGTCATGTCCATGCGCCGCAGCACAGATTCGTCAATCGCAAGGCCTGTAAGGCTATTTCGGCATCCTGAGGCCATTTTTGCAGCACTCTGAACGTGCCGTGCGAGCCAGTCGAAAACGAACGCCGGCTCGATCTTGGCCCATCTCGCCGCAACTTCGAGCGGAGACGCCCTACCGCCAGCGACGGCCGCAAAGTCGCGTCCCATAGCATTGCTGGTATCGAGCTGCTGCAGCGCTGCGATGGCCACCAGCGGCGCACCACCGGCTACTCGCAAAGCCTCAGCCCAGTCTTTGTCATGCTGCATCCGTTCCAGCCAGGCAAGCCCCTCCGCTAACGGCGGCGGCGCAAAATTGAGCCGCTGACAACGGCTGAATATGGTCGCGGGCAAGTGTCCTGTTCGATCTGCAATGAGAATCATCAAAGTGTCACCAGGCGGCTCCTCCAGCGTCTTGAGCAGGCTGTTTGCCGCGTTGGTGGTCATGGCGTTCGCTGGATCTATAACCGCCACCTTGCCGCCGCCTTCATAGCTGGTGAGGTTGAGTTCTCCAACCAGCTCACGGATCTGGTCAATACCAATGGCCTGTTTCCCCTCAGGCGCCTCCAGCCAGCGAACATCTGGATGTTCCGGTCTATCGAACGGATGCTGTGGAAGCTCCTGTGCCGATTGCATCCGCAGTTGCCGCGCGATCATCCAGGCGGCAGCTGCCCGCTTGCCGACGCCCGCCGGACCGGCAAGCATGACTGCATGCGGCACACGGCCTTGCTCTATTCGGCCGATCCAGGACGCTGCGAATTCAGATTGCCAGGTAATATTCATAATTCAATAGGTTAAGAGTTAATTCTAATGTCATCTATCATTATAGAAGTGACTTTGCGGCGGTCCTAACCGCTTGCTGTACTTGCTCCAGGTCCTTGGTCGCGTCGACCACCACAAAGCGATCCGGCTCTGCAGCAGCCAATTGCAGGTAGCAATCTCGTACCCGGTTGAAGAACTCTTCGCGCTCGACTTCAATTCTGTCCGGCGCACCCCGTTGCCCCGTTCGTTGCCGGCTTGTTGCGACCGGAGCGTCGAGCAATATCGTCAGGTCGGGCTTGAGATCACCGAGCACCCAGCTCGCAAGCTGATTGACGTCATCAAGTGGAATGCCCCGGCCACCCCCCTGATACGCCCGGCTGGCATCCGCAAAGCGATCACATATGACCCAGCTACCGGCTTCAAGCGCCGGCCGAATGACGTTATTCACGTGCAATGAGCGCGAGGCGAACATGAGCAGTAGCTCTGCAATGTCTGGAACAGGCTCATCGCCGTGTTCCAGCAGCAATGTGCGAATATTCTCAGCCATTGGCGTGCCGCCGGGCTCACGGCCTTGTACAACCGTGTGGCCGTGACCCTCGACAAGCCCAACCAGGGCTGCAATATTTGTAGACTTGCCAACGCCCTCGATGCCTTCAACAGTGATGAACTTTCCGCGCTGCATGCTAGTGCCCCGACTTTCGTTGTTGTCTTAGCCGTTGCAGGTACTCAGCAACCGCAGCATTGTGCTCTTCATTGGTTTCTGAAAACTTGTGGCTACCATCGCCCAATCCTGTCGCCACAAAGAACAACTCCTTGCCCTCGGCTGGGTGCAGCGAAGCATATATCGCTGCGCGGCCGGGCAGAGCGATCGGTGTCGGTGGCAATCCACGGCGAGTATAGGTGTTGTAAGGCGTGTCTGTACGCAGATCCTTGCGAGTCAAATTGCCGTTAAAACCTGGGCCCAGGCCGTAGATAACGGTCGGGTCTGTTTCCAGTCGGTTGCGCTGCTCAAGACGTCGCACAAAGACACCAGCAATCCGTTCTCGTTCATCAACGCGTGCGGTTTCCTTCTCAACAATTGATGCCAGAATCAGCGCCTCATAAGGCGTTGAGATAGGCAGATCTTCGTCTCGTTCTGCCCATTCTGCAGCAAGCGTTTCCTGCATCAGGTCGTAGGCCAGTCGTAAGATCGTTCGATCGCTGGAGTGCCTTGGAAATAGATAGGTCTCGGGCAAGAACAAGCCTTCTGGATGAACTGCCGCAGCGCCGAGTTGTTGCAGTAGGGCCGGCCAGTCTTCTGCGCTCATCGATGCGTCTATGTAGGCGTGGTCATGCATAGCCTGCAACATCTCGCGATGATTCCAACCCTCGACAATAGTGAATGACTCGAGTTGCACAGCACCAGTAATAAACTGAGTCAGCAGGTCGGCCGGTGTCGATCCATGCTTGATCAGATAATGCCCGGCCTGAATCGCACTGGCCTGCCCCTTCCAGCGCGCATAGGCTCGGAAAAAGTCAGAATTACTGATGATGCCGCGCTCTTGCAGGTGTTGACTAACGCGACCGAAGGAGGCTCCCGCACTAATTTCGAATTCGGCGCCCTGCTCTGCAACGGATACCGGAGCGTGCAGGAAACGTTGCAATGTCAGCGCTGCAATACTCGCCACTGCGATAGCAATAACGAGCAACGAGACCAGAGTTATCGTCAGCTTTTTCAAGATGACAAACCAGCCGCAGCGCGACGCGACGAAAATTGTGAAATATGAGTCAGGATGAACATGTCGCTCATGTTACCGCAGATCGGTGGCCTGACTGGACGAGCTCAGTTGAACGCCCGAAATATCAGGCTTCCGTTCGTCCCGCCGAAGCCGAAGGAATTTGAAATGGCAGTCTGCACTTTCGCATCGCGTGCCTCATTCGGGACATAGTCGAGGTCGCAAGCCGGATCCTGATTCTCCAGATTAATCGTTGGTGGAAGCACCTGCTCACGAATTGCCTTGATGCAGAAAATTGCTTCGACAACACCGGCGGCACCCAGTAAGTGTCCCGTTGTTGATTTGGTTGAGCTGACTGCGAGTTTGTCCGCGGCAGCGCCAAAAGCGCGGCGTATGCCGATCGACTCCCCAATATCTCCGGCAGGCGTCGAGGTGCCGTGTGCATTGGCATACTGAATGTCCGCTGCATCAATTCCGGCGTCCTTGATGGCAGCGAGCATTGCACGTCGCGCGCCATCCCCGTCTGCCGGTGGCAAGGTGATGTGATACGCATCACCACTCATGCCAAAGCCTATCAATTCCGCATAAATCGTGGCGCCGCGTGCCTTCGCGTGTTCGAGTTCCTCGAGTACAACGCAGCCCGCCCCATTGCTTAAGACAAAGCCGTCACGGTCGACATCGAAGGGTCGACTGGCTGCAGCCGGATCATCATTGCGCGTGGACATCGCCCTGGCAGAGCAGAAGCCGCCCATGGCCAAAGCAGTCGTTGAATGCTCGGAACCACCTGCCAACATGACATCTGCATCGCCATGTTCGATACAACGGCCAGCTAGGCCAATGCAATGCGACGACGTCGCGCAAGCAGTAACGATCGAAATATTTGGGCCCTTAATGTTTCGCAAAATGCTCACGATGCCCGAGGTCATATTGATGATACTACCCGGAATAAAGAACGGTGAAATACGTCTTACACCGCCAGCAATCATCTTGTCGTGATTGTCTTCGATAGTCTTAATGCCACCGATGCCAGCACCCATGGCAATACCGATGGAAGCGCCGTTTTCTTCAGTGATCTCGAGGCCCGAGTCCTCAATAGCGTTGATACTGGCGGCAACGCCGTAGTGCATGAATGGATCGAGCTTTCGCGATTCTTTCGGTGGTAAAAAATCAGCGACGTCGAACCCTTTCACCTGCCCACCGATCCGCGTAGTCAGTGCACTGGTATCAAAATCGTCAACCAACGAAATGCCGGATACGCCGTCACGTACGTTTTTCCAGGCACCATCAACCTGGCTGCCTACTGGTGAGATGATTCCCATACCAGTAACAACAACGCGTCTCTTATTCAAATTAATCCCGTTTGATGTGGCAGAACTGCCGTAACAAGCTGGTCAAAAATCGGTGCACTACCATTCAGACGAACGGTAGTGCACCTGGGTTTCTATTTCTTGCCGCCGCGTGAGGTGACGAAATCGATGGCTTGCTGAACCGTGGTAATTTTCTCTGCATCTTCGTCAGGAATTTCTGTTTCGAATTCCTCTTCGAGTGCCATTACCAACTCAACTGTGTCGAGCGAGTCTGCGCCCAAATCATCGACAAATGAAGCATCGTTCGTTACCTCGTCTTCTTTAACGCCGAGTTGCTCTGCAACGATGCCCTTAACTTGTTCTTCGATACTGCTCATAGTGGTCGCTTCTCCTGAGAAGACTCTAAATAAATCTTGCTGGGTGGGGCCAATTTCGCGTTTCCTGCACCTGTTCCGCACATGGCGGCAATTGAGTCAAGCGCATTAATCCGCTTCCATTCACCCCTGAATCGCACATAAGTACTTGATTATTCAAGATACTACCTGTCCGTCGCACGGTATTGTATGTGAATCACCGGTGGCAATCCACAGGGTTTGGCAACGAATATTGCCGCGTATCAATCCATTAACATGCCGCCATTAACGTGCATCGTTTCGCCGGTCACATAGGCTCCGGCTTTGGAGGCCAAAAATACGACCGCATTGGCAATATCCTCGCCCTCGCCCAGGCGCTTCAGCGGGATGTCGGTGAGCAAGGCCGCTCGCTGTTCTTCCGGCAGGCTGCGGGTCATATCCGTGTCGATAAAGCCTGGAGCAATAACGTTAACGGTAATGTTACGCGACCCAACCTCACGTGCCAGCGACTTGGAGAAGCCGATTACTCCAGCCTTGGCTGCCGCATAATTGGACTGCCCTGCATTGCCCATGATGCCGATGACCGAAGCTATATTGATAATGCGGCCTCGTTTTTGTTTCATCATGCCGCGCATACAAGCTTTGCACACTCGAAATATGCCACTCAGGTTGGTTTGAATGACATCGTCCCAATCTTCCGCTTTCATGCGCATCAGCAAGTTATCCCTGGTAATCCCGGCATTGTTCACAACAATGGTTGGGCTGCCTTCGTTTGCCTGAATATCGGCAAATACAGCCTGCACAGAATCGGCATCTGTTGTATTCAATGCCAGACCGCGACCATTGGCGCCCAGTGTTTTCGAAATTGCTTCAGCACCGGCACTGCTGGTTGCAGTACCGATAACTGTCGCGCCGGCGGCAACCAGCGCGGCTGCTATAGCAGCTCCAATACCACGTGAAGCGCCGGTCACCAGCGCGACTTCTCCGTCCAGGGCGTCTGAACTAAACGAACTACTCATATTCGGTCCTTGATTATCTTGTAAAAGATGTATGTTGTTGGATTCAGGCCTGCAAGCCCCTAAGCAATCCCGCCGGGGAGTCAATGACGGCTACCGTCGTCGACTTATTGATCCGACGAACCAGTCCCGCAAGAACCTTGCCTGGACCGCACTCGACGACTCTCGTGGCTCCTGATTCGATCATTGCATTGACCGTATTCACCCACTGCACAGGGCTATAGACCTGGCGCGACAACCGGATTCGAATATCGTCTGCGTCGATGTACGGAGTCGCATCCGTAGCGTTGATAACCGAGATCTCAGGTGTGCTGAAATTTGCCTTGGCCAATTCATCCACAAGTTCCGCGCCGGCCTCGCGCATCAACGAAGAATGCGACGGCACGCTGACGGGCAATAAAATTGCACGCCTGGCGCCAGCTTCCTCAGCTCGTGCAATCGCTCGTTCAACAGCATTCTTGTGGCCTGCTATGACCACCTGGCCCGGGGTATTGAAGTTGACTGGTTCGGCAACGCCGATTCCGGAAGCCTCATCGCATATATCGCAAATCGCGTCATCATCGAGACCTAAAATTGCGGCCATGGCGCCGACGCCGACTGGCACCGCTTGCTGCATAAGCTCAGAGCGCCGGCGAACGACGACCATTGCATCGGCAAAACTGACCGCGCCACTGCAAACCAGCGCCGTGTATTCGCCAAGGCTGTGCCCTGCCATCTGCGCTGGAGCTGCTCCGCCAGCGGCTTGCCACACTCTCCACGACGCATATCCTGCCGCCAGCATGGCCGGCTGTGTGACAACCGTTTCTGCCAGACGCTCGGCAGGTCCATCCTGCACGAGTTGCCATAAGTCGTAACCGAGAATGTCGCTGGCCTCGGCGTAGCACTGCTGCACTACATTGTGTTCTGCCGCCAGATCAGCCTGCATTCCTTGTGACTGGGACCCTTGCCCCGGGAAGACCATTGCTATTGTCAACGCGCTCTCCGATCGATGTTGAATGGTTGGCCGCGCATTATATCGATGCGGCGAGTCGGACTCTAACCCGATTGTTATTGCGGGCCGTAACCTGTCCTCAAAAATACTGCGCTTGCCAGCCCGCCAATAGCGCCGTAAAGGTGCGCAACGACCACCACCGCGCCGCCAGACGTCCCTTCAGAGCCAGGTAATGGACCCATTAATTGCTCATAAGTAAGCTTGGCAACGATCAGTAGCGCCAATATCAGCGCCGTGGGGCGATCCTTTCGCCATCCTGCAACAATACCCGCCACCAGAACACCATGCAGCAGCCCTGACAGCCCCACATACCAGCTCAATTGCGGCTCAAACAGCCAAAAGCCCAGATCGATGCAGACAACCGACCCGAAGACGACCACTAGCCATTGAGCGGTACTCAGGTAATGGCCAACCAGATACCAGGCAAGGGCCAGACCGGCAGCGTTGAGCGCAAAGTGCGACCAGCCAAGGTGAGCAAAATGCCCGCTAAGCAGACGCCAAATCTGCCCGTCCCCGATCAGAGCGCGGTCAAACCGCAGCCACTCGCTGGCGGCATCGCCTGCCAGCATGATCATGCCCGCAAGGAATATGACAGTGATTGGCAACAACCAGCCACCCGCCACGGCCGGCAAATGTTGCTCCGAGTCTGCTTTGCTTAACCCCATGTTTGCTATACTGACGTTTAATTCATCAAGCAGTCAATTCAGGACGGAAGGCCTTGCCATCCGCCACTTCGGAGTTAATACAGTGAGTCGAAATTTCAGCCAGCGGCGAAGCAGCTTGCGGCAGCGCGGATTTACCCTAATCGAGATCATGGTTGTCGTGATCATCATCGGCATTCTTGCGGCGATCGTTGCACCCAACGTCATTGGCCGTGTCGATGATGCGCAGATTACGAAAGCCAAAGCAGAAATTTCAAATATCGAAAATGCGATGAAGTTCTATCGCCTGGATAACTTCAGCTACCCATCAACAGAGCAAGGACTCGACGCGCTGGTAACGAAACCCGCTGATCCGAATGTCAAGAACTGGAAGACAGGTGGCTATCTGGATCGCCTGCCCACTGATCCGTGGGGAAACCCGTATATTTATCTCAGCCCTGGCAACCAGGGAGAGATTGATATCTATACGCTGGGTCGAGATGGCCAACCGGGCGGCGAAACTATCGATGCTGATATCGGCAACTGGGATTTGCAGTAAGTCCGCTTCGGCGACACGCCAGCAACGACTCGATTTACTAAAACCCGATGAACGGCTCATACAAGAACGATGGTTTCTCGTTAATTGAGATTCTTGTCGTGGTTGTTATTTTGGCCATCGTATCCACGGTCGCTCTCATGTCAATGGGTGTGCTCGGTGATGATAGAGAGCTGCGAACGGAAGCGCGGCGCATGCAAACGTTGCTCGAAATTGCGCAGGATGAGGCTATCCTGCAGGGTCGAGAGTTTGGCATGGAGATCATGCTCGATTCATTTCGTTTCGTGGAATTCAATCCGTTCACCGACCAGTGGAGCGTAATAGTCGGTGACGACACGCTGCGGTTGCGACAACTTCCTGAAGATGTTGAATTTGATTTGTTGCTTGAGGATCGCACTGTCGAATTGGAGCTGGAACCCGCTGAAATCAAGACCATTGAGGATGCCGCCGATCGCAGCCGCGAAGAGGACTACTCCCCTCATCTGCTGATCTTCTCGAGTGGTGATATGTCGCCGTTCGAACTGCGTATCACGCGAAACTATGATCGCGCAGTCGTTGTCCTGCGTCGGGACCTGATTGGCGAATTCGAAATACTGAGTCCAGATGATTAGGCGACCCACAAACTTGCCGCGGCAAAATTTCAGGCGCTGTCGTGGCTTCACCTTGCTGGAAGTGATGGTCGCCCTCGCGATAGTTTCTTTATCATTGGTGACCGTGGTCGCCGGTATCGGTCAAATGGTCGATGCCGCAAACGCCATGCGCGAACGAACCTACGCGAGTTGGATTGCGCAAAACAAGATTGCTGAACTGCGTTTGTCCAATACCGTGCCGGACGTCAGCACCAGTAGTGGCGAGGTCGATTATGCGAATACGGTTTGGGCGTGGCGGGCCGTGGTAACAGAGACAGGCGTGGAGAATTTGTTTCGTGTCGACGTCTCGGTACTTCGTCCGGAGAACGATGCTCTGGTTTTTACCGTGACCGGCTTTATTGGCGAGCCGACAATTCCGGGGCAAAGTAATCGATCCTGGAGCCGCGGTCCCCAGGGCACAGGAGCTCGCGAATGAAGCAGCGAAGGCAAGCAGCGTTTACGCTGATTGAAGTGCTCGTTGCCGTGGCAGTATTCGGTCTGATGTCCGTGCTGGCTTCTTCCTTATTAGGGCAAACTCTGACCAGCGCTGAAATGCTCACGGAGCGCATGCAACGACTGCAAGCCGTACAACGTTCAATGCGCTACCTGAGCACTGACCTGATGCAAACTTCACCGCGGCCGGTCCGGCTTGAACTTGGTGAGAGCTTCGAACCAGCACTGCAGACTGATCTTGGAACTGAATTCGCGCTCGTCGTGACCCACGGTGGCTGGGGCAATCCTGTCGGTCTGCCCAGAGGGACGCAGCAAAGATCGGCCTATCGCCTGGAAGACGGCGAGTTGGTGCGCTATCACTGGAACAATCTTGATCGCGCTTTCGGCACTGAACCGATCGCTACGGTATTGCTCGATGAGGTCGAGAGCCTGCTGTTCCGCTACCTCGATGACACAGGCGATTGGACAGAGACCTGGCCGCCACAAGATGCTCAGGGGGTGAGCGCACTGCGGTTGCGGCCCCGCGCCGTTGAAATTGTCCTGACGCTGGAAGGCGAAGGCGAACTCAGCAGAATCGTTGAGGTGGCACCATGAAGTTGCTGCACAGAAAACGCGGCGTAGCGCTGATCACCGCCATGCTGATAACGGCATTGGCCGCTTCAGTGGCCGCTGGGCTTGCCTGGGACAATGCGCTGGACATACGGCGCACGATGCTGATGTTGCATCGGGATCAGGCCATTCAGGTCGCCTACGGTGCCGAAAACTGGGTGCAGGGAATTTTGCGCGATGATCTGGCGGATTCACAAACCGATCACCTTGGCGAGATATGGGCAACCGAGTTGCCGGGCCTGCCCATTGATGGTGGCGAGCTGTTTGGCCAGGTTGAAGACCTCCAGAGCAGATTCAATGTCAACAACTTATTGGGACAAGATGGTGAAATCCATCAGGAGTCTTTGCAGCAGTTTCAACGTTTGCTGCAAGCATTGGGAATCGACCCGCGATTTGCCGGAATAACTGCTGACTGGATTGATACTAATCAGGAAGCGGAATTTCCCGACGGCGCAGAAGATCCGATCTATTCCACCATGATCCCGCCGTATCGGGCGGCGAATCAGCTGTTGTCCAGCGTCAGCGAACTGGCTGCGATTTCTGACATGGATAAGGCGACGCTTGATACACTGCTGCCGCATGTAGTCGCACTCCCCGGTCGAACGTCAATTAATGTAAATACGGCAACGGGGCCTGTCTTACAATCGCTTGGAGAGAACATTTCAATAGCCGATGTCGAAGGGTTGCTTTCCAGTCGAGAAGATGGCGGTTTTACGAGCGTTGAGACGGCTTTTTCCACCCTTGCCGCTCCGGAGTTACTGACGCAATTGGCCGAATCCAGCAGTTTTTTTCAATTGAAGGTCGTCGTGCGGATTGATAACGTTGTGATTACCTATTTCAGCTTATTGGAGCGCGGCCCTCGCGGTGATGTCACCCCGATACTGCGTAGCCTGGGATCAACCTAGATATGGCGGAATTTTCGGTCATTCGGCTCGGTGCAGAGGCAAGCCAGCCTGTGCAGTGGATAGCGGTCGACGATAGTGGCACGCTTCGCAATCAGTGCGCCTCAGGCACGCTTGAAGACGCACAGCGGTACATTGGCGAGCGTCCTGTCATCGTGTTAGTGCCTGCCGCTGCCACCCTGACCACCAGCATAGATATACCGGTTCGCGGCGGTGCTCGATTACTCGCCGCATTGCCTTTTGCCCTTGAAGAGCAGCTCGCTGAAGATGTGGATACGTTGCATTTTGCCGCAGGAACCCGGCGCAGCAGCGGCCTTTTACCGGTTGTTGTTGTCGCACACGAACAGATGCGGGAATGGCTGGACCGGCTCAATGAGGCGGCTATTCGTCCGGCACGGATGATCCCTGATAACTTTGGCCTGGCACGAGTGGCCGGGACGCTGAGTCTGCTGGTTGCCGAAGACCAGGTGATGTTCAACGATGGAGCTGATACCGAGTTTCTAATGCAGTCAGTCAAGCCCAGCGACGCACTGGCTGCGGCCGGGGTGTTCGACAAGACTGACGCCGAGAATGAAACCAGTGGCGATAGTTCAACCGGTCATTTGGTCGTCTATTGCGAAGCGGCTGACGAAGAAAACTTTAGCGAGGATTGGGCAGCACTGCGCCATGAGCTTGCAAGTGTTGATGTTCATTTACTGCAGGACGGCGTACTACCTCGGCTTGCAGTGACCGTTGGTGCAGGGGCCGGAATAGATCTCCTGCAGGGCCCCTATGGCAAAAAAACCGATGTCGGAGCATTGATCAGACCTTGGCGTTACGCGGCCCTCCTGCTACTGACGTTAGGATTTATTGGGCTCGGCGGGAAGGCAGTTGAAAATGTTCGGCTCGGTCAGGAGCAGGCTTCGTTACAGGAACAATTCAATCGCGAGTATCGCGAAATTCGCCCGAATGATACGCAAACTATTGTTGACCCCATTGCGACAGTCAATTCCCTTCGGCGCAGCCTGGGCGCGCCTGCTGCACCGCAGGCATTCCTGCCCTCGCTGGAACAAATTGGTAAAGCTCTGCGGGCCAATGAAAGTGCGGACGTTGAAGCCGTGAGTTACCGCGCTGGCGTCGTCGATATTCGTCTGTCAGCACCTGATGTCGCCACACTGGACAATATCCAGAAAATGATCAGCGAATCGGGACGCTTTACCGCGTCCATTCAGTCAACAGATCAGGTGGGCGACAAGGTCAATAGCCGAATACAGGTTCGCGAGGTGGGCGCGTGAAGAACTGGTTTGAGACTCTGGACTCGCGCGAGCGACTATTTGTTTCGATTGGGGCTGCAGTGACCCTGCTCGCTTTGTTTTATGCGTTGGTATGGTCGCCGCTAAATAAGAATCACGCCAACCTGATCAGGAGTGTTGATACATGGGAACGCTCATTGACCGAACTACGGCCTCTAAAAGCAATGTCCCAGTCGTCTGGGTCACAGCCAGTTGCGGCACCGACTGGCGGGCAGCAAACTCCGGTCGTCGTTGTCGATCAGACATTACGTGCACGCGCCCTTGACCGCTCTCTTAAGCGCAGTCAGCCAACAACGACTAGCGGCATCAGGGTTGAGTTCGAGAATGTCGCTTTTGACGATCTGGTTTTGTGGCTTGGCGACCTAAGTACGCAACATGCGATGCATGTCCAGTCGGGCAGTCTCTCCGTATCGTCCAAGGCAGGACCCGGCAGAATAAACGCCACGCTTACCATTGAGCGCACACTTTGATTCGTTCCAGGTTCGGTTTGCCGATTGCCGGCATTGCCACGCTTATTGTTGGCCTGATCGTCTTATTTCCAGCTCGTGTCGCATACCACTGGGCTGCACCGCCAGATGTCAAACTGAGTGGGATTAGTGGCTCTTTGTGGAGCGGTAGCGCGGTGCAAATGTCGGTAAACGGACTGTATGCTCGTGATCTGCGATGGCAACTGCAGCCGCTGGCGCTGTTTACGGCCAAACTCGCGTACGCTATTGAAGCCAGTCCCACGTCAGGCTTTGCCGAAGGATCCGTGGCCATTGGACTGGGCGGCTCAGTAACGTTAACTGATGTTAGCGCTGCGGTTTCACTACAGGCATTGGAGCAAACGCTGGGAATCCCCGGTATTCGCGGTGATGCCAGCCTGCAGCTGGATAACCTGAAATTGGTCGATGGTTTCCCGGTTGCAGCTGCCGGGGTCGTCGAAATTTCTAATCTGAGAGTACGCACTATCGCGCGAACTCCGATAGGCGGCTATCGGGCTGAAATATTTACGCAGGAAACGGGCATTGGCGCGAGCGTGGAAGATACTGACGGAGTGATTGATCTCGCAGGCAGCTTGCAGCTTACTGCCGATCGCAGCTATCAGTTCATTGCACAGCTAGCGGCAAAGGAAGATGCGCCAGCAAGTATCGGACGGCAGTTACAATTCCTGGGCTCCGCCAATGATCGCGGGCAGCATGAGCTTCGCCTCGAAGGACAGCTCTAACTCGAATTTACGCGGGCATTTCCATGAAATGCTGCAGCAGCGGAAAATACAGTGCGCAACGAACTTCCGCTCCGGAATAGGCGCGGTACATCGCTGCGTATTTTTCAAGCTGGGGCCGATAACGATCTGACTCCGCCTGCAAGAAGCTGGCGAGATCGCCACCCTCATGCGTGCTGGTCTTGTAATCAATGATCCAGTGAATACCGTCTTCAGCAATTCGCACTCGATCCAGAATGACTGATTCGATCTTGTCTTCAACAACCCCGCTCAAACGCAGCTCCGCATGGCCGTCGCCACTCAGGATCCAACGGCCTTTGTCATCTCCCAGGCTGCTCTTGATCGCTGCCTCAACGCGGTCGCAAATATCGTCGACCGATTCGTCGGCCACACCCATTTCGAGCAACCAACGCTCCGTTACCGGGCGCAGTTTCTCGAAGTTGCCATTCGACAATTCGCTACGGCCATCCGCGATCAATTGCATCCAACGATGCACTAACGTACCTGCGAGCCTGGCGGCGGCGCCCACCCAATAGAATTCAACCTTTCTTGTATCGGGTGTGTCATCCCGTTGCGTGCTGCCACCGGGCAATGGCTGTGCTCTTGGCAGTGACCACGCAGCTTCGAATCTTCGCAATTTGGGAGACACCAGTTTGACGCTCCCGGGATCCTCGACGATCACTTCGTCCGGATCGAATGCGCTTTCGAATGTGCTTTTGACTGCGGGCCATAACAAACTTAATAAGCTGCGCGAGTCTGCGTCTCGGAATTCAGTAGCATCCTTATTAAGTTCGGTGTGGCCGATCAGATGCAATGACTTTTGAGCTCGTGTGCAAGCCACATACAATAGACGACCTTGTTCGTAGCGGTCCTTGCTTGCCTGCGTACGCTCGATGTATTTGTGGAGCGGGTCATTCTGCAGTTCGGTCCTCGGGCCCACCGGACTCATGATTTTTTCTTCGTCACCATGCTCGTTTGGAATATCAATCCAGTTGAGTACTTTGCGGGTACCAGTGCCTGGCATGCGGCCTAGCCCGTATAGCACGACATGGTCGAATTGCAGTCCTTTGGAGCGGTGCATTGTCATCACATGCACGCTGGCGTTCACATCGCTGGAAACCCTTTCCTGATCGAGAGTTGACTCCAACTCAGCGACATCAGGCAGGTTTCCGGCAACTTCAATACTCCCAAGAACATCCAGGTAGCGGTACATATTCTCAACTGCATCGGCATTATTCAGTAACGCCGGACCACCGAGTAACATCCAGGTGCGTTCGACGCGGTCACGAAGTGACTCGACTCGACCTGCAATAATTTGCGGGCCGAGAACATGCTTTGCTCCTGTCACAAGCTCCCGACTTTCTGCAGAAAGATCTGCAAGTCTGTTGTCGTCGTTAATCAGCTCCCACACCGTGCTTCGCGAATCGTTGCGGACAAGCGCGTGAAGATCAGCCCAGCTCAATCCGATCCAGGGTGCCCTCAGTACCGCCAACCACGCAATACGGTCGCCCTCGTGTACCAATGCTCGTGTCAGCGCAAGAATATCAATGATCTCTGGAAGGTCGGTCAGCCGATCAATTTCTATAGCTCGGTATGCAATTCCGCCTCTGCGAAGCCTGGAGAGCAATTGCGGTAATTGGGTTCGACCTCTCACAAGGACTGCGATCTGCTCATCAGGGTTGCTGTCGAGCACATCCTGTAGCACTTGAAATCCAGTATCAGCCTCTGCTGACTTATTACTGCCGAACACCGGATGCACGACACATTGACCCTGCCCCGCCAGGTGCGGTACTGGAATGGCCGCGGAGTAGGAGACGGCGCTTTGGATTGGGTCATCCTTAATGGGCAAGACTATCGGAAACACTTCATTGAACCAGGCGACCAGGTGCTCGCCGGAACGGAAGTTGCGTCGCAGAACCAGCGAGTTCAGTCGCAATCCCCCCACACCATTGTTTCTGGCTAGCAGGAACTGGCCAACTTCGGCATTGCGAAAGCGGTAAATGGACTGCATAGGATCACCAACACAGAACATTGTCCTACCGTCGCCGTCTTGCCAACCGCCAGTGAGCGCCTCAAGCATTCGGTATTGAGCGCTCGACGTATCCTGCATTTCATCAACCAGCAAGTGTCGAAGTTGATAGTCGAGTAGCAACGCCACATCACCCGGCGACTGTGCCGTGCCAAGAGCAGCATCTGCGCATAGTGCTATTTCAATGTGATCGGTAATGCTTCGCTCGCTGAACAGCCGCTTCAATTCCGTAACCGCAAGCGGTAGCAAACAGAACAATGCGACCAGCACTGACCATTGTTCATCGCTATATCGTATGGGTGGCAACAGGCGTAAACCGTGCAAGACTGCGCGGCATGCTTCGTTGTCCCGCAGTGATTCAAGCACATCGAGCATTGCAGCTTTTTGGCCGTCATCACCGGGTGGAAATCCCAGATTCTTGTTGACGGCTTTGCGCCAACTGCCATCCTTGGTCAGCAAAAGTTCGGCAAGCGCATTCCATTGCTCAATGTTCGCTATTTCGGCTGCCGGAATTCCACCGATATCCAGCAACGACTCAAAGGGTCCGCCACCCTTCCCGGCTGCTTGCAACTCTAACGCCGCGTACGTTGACAACCCAAGAACATCGTCGATCAGTTCCCGGGGAAAGGCATCCCGCGCTTGCTGTAAATGTCGGACAACAACCTTTTCCAGAGTGGCCTCGAAACCCTGCCGCAAAGTCTGCACATTGTCGTCGCCAGCAAGCCCGCTGCCAATGAACGGCAGCCATTGGTCTCTCGTTCGCAACATCCCAACAAGGTAGCCGACATACAGCCAGGTACTATTGTCGACATGCGCCAACACCTGCGTCGTTGCGTCGTAAAGCGGGCCACTCTCTGCCAACTGATCAAGCGTCAGGGTTGCCGCTGTTCGATACAAAAGATTCATTTCGGCATCCGCGAGAATCTTACTGCTACGGGCTCCGCCCACTGCGGTCAGTGGCTGTGACCTCGCAATCGAAGCATTCAGCGAATCCACAGTTTGAATTCGCATGCGTCGAGGATTGGCGACAAGGCTCCAACCCATATCGGTATCCCGCGAGAGCACAGCGCTGGCCAGGGCTGCGGTTATTTTCTCGTGCTCCGCCAGTCCCTTCACACCTTGCTGGGCAGATTGCAATGCCTGCACCACGCGCAGCTGCATCTCTGCGGCTGCCTTTCGCGTGAATGTGATCGCGAGCACTTCCTCCGGATTGTCGACGATGCTCAGCAATTTTAGATAGCGCTGAATCAGCAACTCAGTCTTGCCGGACCCTGCGGGCGCTTGAACTATAAAAGAACGCTGAACGTCCAGTGCGTCATGGCGTGCCTGCTCGTCGCTTTGCAAGAGCATGGCATCAGATGTCATGGCGAAGCTCTTCGGCGCGGCTTAACAATCCCAACGGGCGCAATGCATCGCTGCCTTGCGATATATTCACGCGAACATCGCCACCTTGAATACCGGCAGCGGCATTTTCGACGCGTAGCTTCCATCGGTTGAGGTCGTCGCTCCAAGCGTCAGATGATGTGTCAGACGATGTGAAAGCCCGCCCTGCTCCATCAATCTCGATTGAGCGACTGTCCACATTGAACAGGCCGAGTCCGGATACTTCTTCATCTATTGCGCACGCGTAAACAACGAGCTGCAATTGTGTCGGCTCACGATCCCGGCCCAGCAAACGCTTTTTGGTTCCCGTTTTGTAATCCAGTATCACCAGAGATTTGTCGCTCAGTCGATCCAGACGGTCGACCCTGAAGCTAAAGCTCACACCGCTTATCGTGACCGACAATGACAGTTCTACGTGCGCGATCGAAAAGGTTTCGCGCTCAAGATCGACAGCTACCAGGCGCTCTATTAGCGCGACAACGCGTGCTTGCTCGAGAATTAGAATCTGCCGCAACACCGGATCAACGTGACGTTCATGACGGATAAATGCTGCACCGACTGCTCGACTGATACGCGCGTGCCTTTCATCCATGGTCCAACTCGCGATCTGTGTCTGCGACGGACATCCCTCATAAAGGTTTTGCAGAGCGTCATGAACCAGACTGCCGCGTAAACTGGCAGACAGGCCATCAGAAATCGGCTGCAAGCTCCTGACACCCAATCGACCTATGGCAAATGCCGAAAAAGGATCGGTAAGCTGCAACTGAATCGTTGTCGCCCCACCCGACACTTTCTCACCCTCGGCAACGCTCGGCACCGAGTCGTTGCTGGTCGATACTACGGCCAGTTCACAGAGTGCTGTTGCATGCCATTGCGGGTCGATCGGTGCGGAACCCAAATCGACTTCGGGCTCATGCAGCAAGGGCGTTACCGTTTGTTCAATATCTCCGTCAGTTCGCGCGTAGCTGAACACCACCTCGGACGCACTTGTACAAATACGTCGCAATATTCTTGCGGCATAATCAACCGTGTCTTGCGGCGCTGCGTCAGGCATCCCGAACTCGCGCTGCAAATCACGTGACACTAACGCGAGCGGTCGCGCCTGAGGCGGCCAATTTGCGGCACTCAAACCACACACCCATAGCCGATCAAACTGCATGCCGGCAGCTTCAAGAGGCCCCATAAGCTGGACCACTGAGTCATCCGTCTCGGCTTGAAATACTGTTGCGCCGGCCATTGAATTCAGACGAGATAATGCTTCAGCGAAAGTAATGCTGGATGAGACAAGTTCGAGCCGTGCGAGCTCATTAAGCAGGTCGCGCCAGCGATTGACGAGTTGAAACTCGATGCTGTCCAGGGCTTGTTCGCCCGGCCAGTTCAGTGCCTCCAGCGCTTCGTCAAAAAAAACAGCCCATACCGACGGTGCTCCTCTGTGCGGCATCGCTTCGCTACGCTCAGCCAGGACTTCGATTCGGCTCAACCAATCCAGCGAATCGGCGGTTTTGTCGCGATCTTGCAATGCACCGAGCAGCATGCGCGGTGACCAGTTCCTGTCCGGCAGTTGGCGCAGTGCGAGTTCAAGCCTTGCGCGCCCGGCACCAATCCTGTCTCCGATCAGCGGCGTCCGTAGCAGCAAACTGATATCTCGGGCGCCAATGGGATGGTGCATCCAGCGCAACACGCGCAGCGCCGTGGCGACCGCTGGGTAGTCGGACAGTGGCTGCCCGTATGACACATTCAGCGCTGCGGCATAGCTTGAGCCAGAGTACTGCCAGGCCGGAACCAGGCCCTCGCGCACGAGTCGGCCATGATAGGCCGAGTCTTGCTCAAGGCCACTGGAAATGATGGCGATGCGTTGCTCTGGCGATTTCTCGAGCTCTTGCCTGGCCCACGCGCCCGCAGCCCTCATTTCGGCAGCGACATTCTCATAGCTGTGCGTCGATGTCGTTGCAGTAGGTGTCGACTCAGGGGCCATGGCGACCTTGCAACCCGCCGCATGCAGCGTATCTATCATCAACTGAACTTGCGGAACGATACGATCAAATCCTGCCAAAACGACGCTGTCAGGCAGCGCAATCCTGCCGTTCTTAATGAGCCCGATTAACAGGTCAGCTGCTTTGGAATCATCGCTCCAGCGCTCACGCCGCAATATTGATTGATAACTTTTCGCTGCGCGGCTGAATATTCGCTGGTCCAATCCTGTGGCGTTGCTTGCGCAGGCATCTATTGACACGTTCCATTCGTGTATGCGCTTCCATGTGTCTCGCGCCTGGCTGACGAGTGCACCCAGGTTAAGCAGTGGATCATCTATTTCTCGACCGAGGCACCGCTCCCAAAGCACCTGGGACTGATGCGAGTTGATTCGAGTGGGCAGGTCCTCCAGTGCTGACACAGTGTCCAGGTGATCGCCAATCCAGATTTGCCAGGGAAAAACAGACGGGCTGCGCCACGCCTCATGGCCCGCGGCAACCTGCATCCTGCCAAATTCTGCAACCAGTGACCTGGCCAGGCGTCGGTTGGCCGTTACAACCTGAGACGACCCTTCCAAAGCATCTGACAACCAGCCGTACATGGGTTAGTCGTACTGCGAAAGCAGCACGTCAATTCTGTCAAATACGTCGTTGATCGTGTCTGTATCGGGCAGCGTGGTTATCCGGAAATGATCAGTGTATTGCGTGTTGAAGCTACTGCCTGGGGCGACCAGGACATGCTTGTTCTCCAGCAATTCCAGCGCAAACTGCCGGTCATCCACCTTACCTGCCAGTCTGTCGTCAAGCTTGATAAAGGCGTACATCGCGCCCATGGGCTTTTGCATACTAAGATATGCGCTCGATGCTACACGATCGATAATCGCCTGCCGTGACTGAAACAGACGACCGCCGGGTTCTACCAGTCCGTTGATACTCTGAAACCCGCCCAGCGCCGTTTGTACCGCCCATTGCCCCGGCACATTGGCACACAGCCGCAAAGCAGCCAGCAACTCCATGCCATGCACAAAGGGTTCTGCGGCTTCCAGATCACCGCTAAAAACACACCAGCCGACTCTATAGCCGCATGCTCTGTAGACTTTTGACAGCCCCGAGAAGGTCAGGCATACAGAGGCTTCAGCCAGAGTTGCAAGCGGCACGAATTCGGCATCCTCATAGACCATCTGGTCATATATCTCATCAGCCAGCAGGACGATCTGATGCTTCTCCGCCAAGTCCGCAAGCGCCTGCAATAACTCTCGGCTATAGACAGCACCCGTGGGATTATTCGGATTGATCACCACTATGGCCCTGGTCCGTTTGTTGATCAGGCTTTCGATCTGCGCCGGGTCCGGGTAAAAACGATTCCCGGCGTCGCAATCGTAGTAGCGGACGGTGCCACCGTTTAGCGCAACGGCGGCAGACCACAATGGGTAGTCCGGGCATGGCACGAGTACTTCATCGCCCGGATTCAAAAGGGCTCTTAGCGATAGATCAATAAGCTCGCTGACACCGTTGCCAATAAATACCTCTTCTGCGCTGACTCCCTGTATGCCCCGGCTCTGTTGTTGCATTACTACCGCCTCCCGAGCAGGGAAAATGCCCTTTTGATGACAATATGGCTCTGCCTGAGCCATGTTCTCAATCATCGCAAGCCGCATCGTTTCCGGAGTACGGAAGCCAAACAAACCCGGGTTCCCGATATTGAGGGAAATAATTTCGTAACCCCGCTTTTCGAGTTCATACGCCCGGTTGGCTAGTTGGCCGCGGATCTCATATTTGACATCCCGCAGTGTCTTGCTGGTCTCTATCGCTTTGCTCATTACTATCTCAACGCGTTGTATACATTCGACTAGATGACTTTCCTGGTCGCCAAAGTCGCTATTTGTTCTGCGGAATAGTCCAACCAATCCTCCAGTACTTCCGCATTGTGCTGGCCCAATAACGGTGGCGCAGCTTCGTAGTGGACCGGTGTTTCAGAAAATCGAACCGGATTCGATACTGTTGGCATTGCTTCGGACGAGGCGTGTTTTATTGTTCGAACCAGCTTGCGCTCTCGCGCATACTCATCCGTCAATACGTCAGCAATATTATTGATGGGTCCGGCCGGCACACTTGCCGACAAAAACTCTGCAAGCCAATGCGCAGTGGATGCCGCGCCAAATTCAGCGGCCAGCAGCGGTAGCAACTGATCGCGATTCTCAACCCGATCCGCATTGCGGCTAAAACGATCATCATCCGCTAGTTCTGCAACGCCGAGGATGGCAACGCAGGACCGAAATTGCCTGTCGTTGCCCACCGCAAGCATCAGATGTCCATCCCTGGTCGCGAATACCTGATACGGAACCAAATTCGGGTGCGCTGTCCCGCGCCGGCCGGGGATTTGACCGCCAATCAGATAGTTCATCGATTGATTGGCCAGCCAGGCAACCTGACTGTCATACAACGGAACATCGATACATTGACCCACGCCGGTCTGCGCACGGGCATTTAGAGCTGCAAGAATTGCCGTCGCAGCATACATTCCCGCCATAATATCGCAGACGGCGACACCGACCTTTTGCGGGCTACCGCCCTCCTCATCGGGAGCGCCGGTAATGCTCATGAGTCCTGCTGAGGCCTGCATCATGGCGTCATATCCCGGCTCGTTGGCACGCGAGCCCGTCTGCCCGTAGGCGGATATCGAACAATAGATGAGACGCGGGTTCAGCTCACGCAGCACTGTGGCACCGATTCCGTAACGCTCCATGGTCCCAACCCGGAAATTCTCGATCAGCACATCCGCTTGCTGCGCCAGTTGACGCACCACTTGCTGCCCTGCAGCTGTCGAAATATCCAGAGTAATGGAACGCTTGTTGCGATTGCAGGCCAGAAAATAGGCTGATTCGCCGGTTCCTGCATCCCCCAACCACGGTGGACCCCACTGTCGCGTATCGTCGCCGTCACCGGGTCGTTCCACTTTCACAATGTCGGCGCCGTAATCACCCAGCAATTGACTGGCCCATGGCCCAGCGAGGACCCGACTCATGTCGAGCACTTTGATTCCATTGATGGGTGCTGTCACTGGTTAGCGTCTTTCTTTGTTGCCGAGTAACGATTGTCGAATGATGCGATGACAACCGCAAGTCTGGATTTGATCTTGCCCTGGCAATGGCATTCTACGAGCAAAATAAAACCCGGTCAGCCTTGCGACTGACCGGGCGGGTCCGCACGGAGATTGCGGATCGCGTGACCAAATAACGAACCGGAAACCGGTGGCAATTTAGTCCAGCTCTTCTACCCTTGCGCCTTCAACTTTTTCCGGCGTCCGGGGATGTTCGAATTCTGGCTCCTTAAGTCCAAACTGGACCAGAAGCATTTCCTCTTGCTCGGGGCTCAGCCTTGTCAGGCTGCGGATTCTGATTTTCTCAGAGCCGAATCCCTGATCGTAAATTACCTCGCCAAATCCGGCACAAATCTGGCTGGTCGCACTAACAAACCCGAGCCTTACTGAAGACTTAAGGCCATATGCCGGCCGACCAAGCACCACGTGATACTGCCGTTTCCCCATTGCCGTAACAAGCAGATTGCGCTCATCCAGCACTTTGAAGTTTCGGATAGTCCCCTCCGAGATGCAATCAGAGCGGCCTGTCGATTGCCCGTAATCGGCCTCATCTGCACCTTCATTTGAGCTGGCACAAGCTAATAATATACTCGAAGTAATCG
>RCNF010000061.1_pt1 | contig 43468 bp, 37 predicted proteins | sample 2041311 | NCBI WGS metagenome assembly RCNF01 (sample SAMN09708228, study PRJNA481090) | Marine sediment metagenome, whole genome shotgun sequencing project. | biome: marine sediment; feature: ocean; material: sediment; isolation source: Sewage treatment plant 2 marine sediment (STP2) ...
CAGAGATGTGGATCGAAAACCTCGATTCGACCCCGGTTTTCAATTGATTGCAAAACATTGCCAACCGCAGCCGCTCACGCGTATTGCTCTTGAGCGTGGCACTAAAGATCAATCCTCACCCGTCTCTTGGCCGCAGAATAATCAATGCGGGAGGATTGGGGCGGGCTCCTACAGTAACCTTTAGTTTTCTGTATTGCCGCCGGTCTGTGACGTTCACAACGTAATTGCTACACATTCATCACTACATTTGAAAGAATGGCTGATTAGCCAGTCAAGATCGCAACACACCATGCCCATCCAACAATTACCCGGCCACCTGGTCAATCAAATCGCCGCCGGCGAAGTGGTCGAACGGCCAGCGTCCGTGGTCAAGGAGCTGGTCGAAAATAGTCTCGATTCCGGCGCCCGCGCTATTACGATTGATATCGTGGCCGGTGGTCAGAAACTCATCCGGGTTCGCGACGATGGTTCGGGCATTCCTAAAGACGAGATACACCTCGCGCTGTCACGGCATGCGACCAGTAAAATCAGTAGTCTGGACGATTTGCAGGCGGTTGCATCGCTGGGGTTTCGCGGTGAGGCTTTGCCGAGCATTGCGTCCGTTGCGCATATGACGCTTAGTTCACGGCATGCAGATTCGGCCTGGCAGGTTACTGCGGATAACGGCGTGATCAGCGACCCGGCTCCTGTTGCACATCCAGTCGGGACGACCATCGAAGTACTGGATCTGTTTTACAACACACCGGCACGCAAGAAATTCCTGCGCACAGAACGCACCGAATTCAATCACATCGAAAAATGGATACGCCGCCTTGCGCTGGCGCGGCCGGATGTCGCATTTACCGTGACACACAATCGCCGACCGGTTCTGCAGCTTGCTGTTGCGGCAGACGAAGCGGCAAGGCTCGCACGCATCGGCAAAATTTGTGGGGAAGCATTCGCCTCGCAGGCGCTGTTCATCAACAGAGAATCTGATTCAATTGCGTTATCCGGCTGGATTGGCTTGCCGACTTACAATCGCAGCCAGGCAGATATGCAGTTCTGGTTCGTTAATGGCCGCAGTATTACCGACAAGACACTGGCACACGCGGTGCGGCATGCTTACCGGGATGTGCTTTTTCATGGCCGCTATCCTGCCTATGTACTGCATTTGACGATGGATCCGGCGACCGTTGACGCCAATGCACATCCGGCCAAGCACGAAGTTCGTTTCAGGGATTCTCGCAGCGTGCACGGCATCGTCTCGCAGGCAATTGAATTTGCTTTGCGCGACACCAGGCCAGGCGGGCATCAGATCAGTCCGCCAGCAACGACTGTCATTGGCAGCCACTTGATCCAGCAGTCGTCAATGCCCCTGGGGGCGAGAGGCGGCATGACGTCAGCAGTCGCCGAGGCGATGAGCGGTTACCAGGCGCTCACCGATATCCCGATGACAGAACAATCGCTGCCGGATTCATCTGCGGTTCCGCCACTCGGTTTCGCTATCGCGCAGCTCGGTGGTATTTACGTTCTTGCCGAGAACGTGGATGGTCTGGTCGTTATCGATATGCATGCAGCGCACGAGCGAATTGTTTACGAGAAACTCAAAACGTCATTTGCGGACAGCAAAATTGTTCGTCAGCCGCTGCTTGTACCGATGGCCGTTTCTGTCTCCGAGGCTGAGGCGGGACGTGCTGAAGAGTCACAGGAATTATTCGCGCGTGTCGGCATGACGGTCGATCGCAGTGGCCCGACCAGCCTGGTCATCCGGGAAATCCCGGCCTTACTGAAGCAAGGCGATGCCGAGGCGCTGTTGCGGGACATGTTGTCTGATTTGCAGGAAGCCGATGTCAGCAACCAGATCGAGGACACCTGCGACGAAATACTGGCCACCATGGCTTGTCATGGCTCCATTCGAGCGAACCGTTCTCTGACCATCCCCGAAATGAACGCACTGCTGCGCGAGATGGAGACGACCGAACGCGCTGATCAATGCAATCACGGGCGGCCGACCTGGACCAGTATCAGCCTCGCTGAACTCGATCGGCTCTTTCTGCGCGGGCAGTAGTGTCAAGGCAAACTGTCTTCTGCCTGATGGGGCCGACGGCCTCAGGCAAAACTGAATTTGCCCTGCAGCTTGCCGAATCTTTACCGGTTGATGTCATCAGTGTTGATTCAGCGCTTGTTTATCGTGGTATGGACATCGGTACCGCAAAGCCGGACAGAGACACTTTGCAGCGCGTTCCGCATCGTCTGATAGACATTCGCGATCCTGTTGAAACTTATTCGGCGGGCGAGTTTGTGCGCGATGCCAGTCGCGAAATTAAATCCATTCTGGCGGCTGGACGAGTGCCACTGTTGGTGGGTGGCACGATGATGTACTTTCGCTCGCTAATACACGGCATCGCGAATCTGCCGCAGGCGGATGCTGTAACACGGGCGACAATTGATGCTGAAGCCGGGGAACAGGGATGGCCGGCGATGCATCAACAACTGACGAAGATCGATCCCGTCGCTGCTGCGCGCATTAATGCCAACGACAGTCAAAGAATTCAGCGCGCACTGGAGGTGCATCGAATCAGCGGCAAAACACTGTCTGACTGGCAGGCCGCTGATGTGCCAAAGCAACACAATTACGCTTTCACAAAGGTTGCCCTGATTAGCGATTCGCGGGCACTGCTGCACGAGCGAATTGCCGGACGCTTGCAGGCTATGCTCGATGGCGGCTTCGTTGACGAGGTAAGATCGCTGATGAAAACGCCGGATTTGACACCGGATCACCCGTCAATGCGGGCCGTAGGTTATCGTCAGATCTGGTCGCATCTGGCGGGAAATTACGATCTGCCGGAGGCCACAGCGAAAGCGCTGGCAGCCACCCGGCAACTGGCCAAGCGGCAGCTGACCTGGCTGCGCAGCGAAACCGGCCTCACCGTGGTCGACCCGCTCGCAAAGGACGCGTCTGCCACAATATTGACCGAATTCCGCGCCTGATCCGGGGGCGGAGCACGTACTCCGTCCCCGGATCAGGGCTTGCAATTGTTGGTAGAGACCCTATAAATACTGGCAAAGCCAATGTTGGCTTATGTTAGACTTTTTGTTCGCTCTGGGTGGTCAGGCATGAGGGCAACCGGCGCCACCGGCATGCCTTGACCGAATTTACGAAAAAACTGTAATAAAAAGAATAAGGAGACCCAAATGGCTAAAGGGCAATCACTGCAGGACCCGTTCCTGAATATTTTACGCAAGGAAAAAGTTCCTGTTGCCATATACCTGGTAAACGGCATTAAGTTGCAGGGGCAGGTCGATTCCTTTGATCAATTCGTCGTGCTGTTGAAGAACAGCGTCAATCAAATGGTCTATAAACACGCTATTTCGACAATCGTGCCGGCACGTAATGTGCGCCTACCTTTGCCGGACGATGAAGCAGGTGATTCTGACGATTAAGGAAACCATGCCGGAGGTCGCTATTGTTTGAGCGACCACAGAGCGGTGAACGCACCGTACTGATTCATGCAACGCCCGGCGGCGCACCGGAACTCAATGAACGCGAGGAATTTGCCGAGTTGGCTGTGTCAGCAGGAGCTGTCATCGTGGGCGAGATAATCATCTCACGGCGTCGCCCGGACTCACGCTATTTTATTGGCAAAGGCAAGCTGGCCGACCTCGAGGGATGTATTAAAGAGCAAGAAGCTGAGCTCGTTATCTTTAGTGCAAGTTTGAGCCCCAGCCAGGAGCGCAATCTGGAGCAGGTCCTGAAATGTCGAGTACTCGACCGGGCGGGCCTCATTCTGGATATATTTGCGCAAAGGGCGCGCAGTTTCGAGGGCAAACTGCAGGTAGAGTTGGCGCAACTCAGGCACCTTTCTACACGCCTGGTTCGCGGCTGGACTCACCTGGAGAGACAAAAAGGCGGCATTGGATTACGCGGTGGGCCGGGCGAGAAACAGCTTGAAACTGACCGTCGATTGATAGGCGATCGAATTCGCCAGCTAAAGAGCAGGCTCGATCAGGTTGATCGACGGCGTTCAATGAACCGGCAAAACCGGCTTCGCGCTGAGATTCCTACCGTGGCGCTGGTTGGCTATACCAACGCGGGAAAGTCCACATTGTTTAATGCGTTAACCGGTGCCGGTGTTTACGTCGAGGACAAGTTATTCGCAACGCTGGATCCCACGGTGCGACGGCTGGAACTGCCCGGCGGCTCAGCGGTCATACTTGCAGATACGGTCGGATTTATCCGTGATTTGCCACATGAGCTGATCGCGGCATTTCGCTCAACCTTGCAGGAGGCCAGGGAGGCGGACCTTATTTTGCATCTTATTGATGCCAGTGATCCGAACCGCTGGCAACGAATCCGGCAGGTTAATGCCGTGCTGAAAGAGCTGGATGCCGATAGGGTGCCACAAATAAGGGTGTACAATAAAATAGATAAGCTGGACCGCCAGCCCCGCCTGACCAATAATCGCAATGGTGAGGGGCGTGCGGTCTGGTTGTCAGCTGTAAGCGGCGACGGAGTTTCCCTGTTACTGGAGTCTATCGGGAAACGGCTGCGGCGAAAAATGATTCACGGCATAATTCGACTCCAACCCAGCCAGGGTCGTCAACGTGCATTACTCTTTGAAATGGGCGCCGTTTTGCAGGAGAAATCTGCTGATGATGGCGGCTGGATAGTGGAGCTGGAAATGGTCGAGCGGGAATTTCGCAGGTTTGTAAAACATGAGAAATTACCACTCGGAATTTTGGAAGATTCGCAGTTGGACGATTCTGCGGATTTGGTATTGCAGAGATAGATAAAGACTATGGCGTGGAACGATTCTGGCAACGATAAAGATCCCTGGGACAAAGAGGGTGGCGAGCCGAACGACCTGGACAAAATTGTCCAGAACTGGCAACGAAAATTAAGCAGCATCATCGGCGGCGGTGGTCGTAGCTCAGCAGGGCCGGGCTCATCGGGTGGCTATGTGCTGATTATCCTGATGCTGATCGCGTGGGGCCTGACCGGCCTGTACCGCATCGATGAGGCGGAGCGGGGCATCGAGCAACGCTTTGGCGCTTATACGATCACCACTATGCCGGGCCTGCATTGGCATTTTCCCTTTCCGGTCGAAGCCGTTGACGTGGTCAATGTGTCTGCGGTTGAGAACTTTCCGTTTCGTACGGAAATGCTCACAGCTGACCGGCAATACGTTTTCATTCAGATGGTCGTCCAGTTTCGCCGCACCGATCCGGTTTTGTACAGCTTCCGCGTTGTTGATCCCGAGTTGACGTTGCAGGACGTTACAGAGGGAGCGCTGCGCGAGGTTGTTGGCACCGCGACGCTGGAGGCGCTGGTTACTGTCGAGCGCGATCAGATCACACCCAGGACGCTGGAGATTCTGCAATCTACACTCGACAATTATGAATCCGGTTTCGTAGTGACATCAATTAACCTTGAGAAACTCGATTATCCGCAGGCAGTACAGGGAGCTGTTGATGATACGCAAAAGGCGTTGAACGACAGTGAAAGATACATCCTCGAAGCGGACACCTATGCCAAGGATATTATTCCGCGGGCACTCGGTTCAGCAGCCCGCGTACGGCAGGATGCTGAAGCCTATAGTGCTCGCGTGACCAGGGATGCGGAAGGTGAAGCTTCAAGATTCGTCGCATTGCTTACCGAGTATCAGAGAGCACCGCGAGTTACGCGTGACCGCTTGTATCTCGAGGCCATTGAAGAGGTCTATGCGAAGTCGAACAAGGTTTTGATTGACTCGGAGGGCAGCGGCAATCTTCTGTACCTGCCGATCGATAAGTTGATAGGTGGCGATACACGTGGCGTGCCTGGCAGCGAGGCTAGTCGCTCTGCCGATGCGCAGACCCCGGAGGTTCTGGCCCGACCGGAACGGACCTCAGATGAAGCACGCGACAGGAGGACCCGCGAATGAATAACTCCAGATTTGTGGCCCTCGTCCTTTTTGGCCTGGCTTTCGTCGGCATTGGTCTTTCAGCATTCACTGTCAATGAGCGCGAGCTCGCGATCAAGTTGCAGGTTGGTGAGGTTGTTCAGACAGACTACGAGCCAGGACTGCACTGGAAGATTCCGCTCATCCAGAATATTCGCAAGTTCCCCAAGCGGATTCTGACCATCAGTGACAGGCCGGAACGAATTTTTACGTCTGAGCGACTCGCGTTACAGGTCGACTTCTTCGTGAAATGGCGCATCATTAATACCGTGGATTTTTACACGTCGACTGGCGGCTCGCTAACTATCGCCAATGATCGTCTGTCGGAAATCATCAAGAACGCAATCGTGACTGAATTCGGCAAGCGCTCTGTGCAGGAAGCCATTTCCGTCGAGCGTGCAGAGTTGATGCGCGATATGTTGGCATCATCTTCAGCAGTCGCGAACGATCTCGGTGTTGAACTGATTGATGTGCGTGTCAAACAGGTTGAATTCCCCGATGACGTTCGCAACGCGGTCTATCAGCAGATGCGTGAGGAGCGCGCGCGGGTTGCTGCCCAGAGGCGTGCAGAAGGTCGCCAGACTGCAGAGGAAATGACCTCCACCGCAGACAAAGAGCGGACTATCATACTCGCGGATGCGTATCGTGACGGGCAGACGCTTCGTGGCGAAGGTGATGCGTTGGCTGCGGATATCTATGCAACTGCATATAGTCAGGACCCCGAGTTTTACGCTTTCTACCGGAGTATCGATGCGTATCGAAAATCGATGGGCAAGGCCGGCGATGTTCTTGTCATCGGTCCGGATAATGAGTTTTTCCGCTACCTCAATCAGTCCGACGGCGAAAACCAGTAACTCGCAGACTAATTTAAGCAGAGAAGAATACCGGCCTGATGCGTGGCGGGGTGCACCTTGTGAGTGACAGAAATGTGGCAGGACCTGCTAACCGCGTTTGCGCTGTATATGATTATCGAGGGAATGATTCCTTTCGTAGGGCCAGATCTGTTTCGACGGACGGTCGCGCGTATCGCTCAGCTTGATGATAATCACCTGCGAGTATCCGGGTTAACAGTCATGGCGGCAGGTCTTGTGCTGCTTTTCATCGTTAGATGAAGCATGTATCGATGAATTCAGGAAATCGGCATGGGTAAAAATGTAGTTGTAATTGGCACGCAGTGGGGCGACGAGGGCAAGGGCAAAATCGTTGATCTGCTGACCGAAAAAGCCGCGGCAGTTGTTCGCTTTCAGGGTGGGCATAATGCCGGTCATACGCTCGTTATAGAAGGCAAGAAAACTGTACTGCATCTCATTCCGTCCGGTATTTTGCGCGATGGCGTAAGTTGCCTTATTGGTAACGGCGTCGTTCTTTCGCTGCCGGCGCTGATCGAAGAAGCAGAGGGACTGGTTGCGAACGGTGTACCGGTTTTCGAGCGTCTTAAAGTTAGTGCGGGCTGTCCGCTGATTCTTCCCTCACATGTGGCGCTGGATGTTGCCAGGGAAAAAGCGCGCGGAGCATCAGCCATTGGCACGACCGGACGCGGCATAGGACCGGCGTATGAGGACAAGGTCGCCCGACGTGCGTTGCGAGTTTCGGATCTGTTCGTGCCAGAAAAATTTGCGGAAAAACTTGGCGATATTCTCGACTATCATAATTTCCTGCTGGAAAAATATTTTGCGGCGCAACCGGTCGATTTTGCAAAAACACTGGACGAGGCCATGCAAGCTGCCGAGACGGTCATGCCAGTAACGGCAGACGTGACGGAGATTCTTCAGGGCCTCGTTGATAACGGCGAAAGTATCCTGTTCGAGGGCGCACAGGGGACCTTTCTGGATATCGACCATGGCACCTATCCGTTTGTCACCTCGTCCAATACCGTTGCTGCGGCGGCCAGCAGTGGTACAGGTATTGGTCCGCGCAATCTCGATTACGTGCTCGGTATTGTTAAGGCATATACAACGCGTGTCGGTGCCGGTCCGTTTCCGACCGAGTTGTTTGACGACATGGGTGAGCATCTGGGTCGGGTTGGCGCGGAATTCGGTGCGACGACTGGCCGGCCAAGGCGCTGCGGTTGGTTTGATGCAGTTGCACTGCATCGCTCCATCGTAAACAGCAGTGTCTCTGGTTTGTGTGTAACCAAACTCGATGTGCTGGACGGTCTTGAGACGGTAAGAATATGCGTGGCTTACGAACTCGACGGCGAACGTATCTCCGGACTGCCGCTGCTCATTGATCGTTTTGCAGATTGCAAACCGGTATACGAAGATATGCTGGGCTGGACGGAATCGACCGTCGGCGCGACATCCTACGCAGCGCTACCAAAGAATGCGCAGACTTATCTGCAACGAATCGAAGAGTTGGTCGGCATACCCGTCGATATTATTTCAACCGGTCCGGATCGCGCGCAGACGATTATTAAGCGACACCCTTTCGAGTAGATCGTCGCCTGTAAAGCCCGGCACCCATAAGCAAGAACAACCAGTCAACGGACCCGCCGCCACCGCTGCTCGTTGTCGGCGGCGGAACTGGAACTGGAGGCGGGGGCGACACTCCGCTGTTACGTATGATGGCGTTTAAGGTTGCAGATCCCGCAATCGTGGCGCCGATCGAATTGTTGAGTGAAATTTCAAAGAACTCGTCATTTTCGGGCACACCATCGTCGCTGACTGTGAATTCCAGCATCTTGGGATCAGCATCGCCGTCCGCCCAATTTATCGTTCCGCTTGTCGCGCCCTGGAAATCAGCGCCAACAGAAGCATCGCCGGCTGTCATTGAATAATTAACAGACACAGCACCCAGGGCACTACCACTGCGTCGTACAACGCCAACCAATGTGCCGAAACCACTTTCCGAAGTTTCGATAGCCGTTTCAGAAAAACTGATCGCCGGTAAGGTACCGGGATCGCTGATATAGAGGCTGGCGGTGCTCAGATTTCCCAGCGTTGCACTCCCACCAGGGCTAATGAGGCGGACCAGCAGGCGCTCAATACCCTCGTTAATGCCGTCATTGACTGCGCTAATATTGATCGTTTTGTTGGTGCTATCGCCGTTAGCCCAGTTCAGTACGCCGCTGGTGACGATATAATCTGCTGAGCCGGCGGTAGCGTGAACGAATTCATAGTTAACGCTGACACTACCAGTCGCGCCGCCATTTCGTTGTACAGACAATTGCGCTGCTTGTCCTTCCGTCGCAGCGACAGATGCCGAGGCGAAGCTCAAGCTGCCCTGGGGCACGTCTCGCGTCATGTCGGCAGCCATGTAGAAGCCACTGTCAATGTCGCTGATCGCGATGTTGCCGCTATGAAAAAATGGGTACGCTCCCCACGCGCCGTTAAACATGCCGCTGTCTGCAACCGGATAAGTGTCAAGTCGCCCTACGGCGACAAGGTTTTCAGGGTCAGTGATGTCGAGGATTGTCAGACCGCGCGTGTAATTCGACATGTAGTACCGGTTACCACGAACAAAACCATTGTGATCAATCGCGTTCGTCGGCCCCGACCAGGTATCTGCCAGAACAGGCGCGGCCAGATTAGCTACCGAAAATACGCGCAGTGTCGTCGGCAAACCTGAGCGCCGTTCGTCCAGTTCATCGTGGACGAATACAAATTGTTTGTCCTCAGACCACCAGCCGGAATGCACATAACCGGCATTCAGATAAGGCGTATCGCTCAGTTGCACCGGGTTTGAGGCGACTGTTATGTCCCAGATTTCGAAGCTGTTTTCATTGAAATCAAGCAATACTTCACAATGCGTGCCGGCGTTCGCGCATTGCGTATCTTTGCGCGGATCTGTAATGATCATTGACGAGGCGTCATGCATGTAGCCGCTGCCCGTGCCACCGGACACAAACGTTGGCGACGCCGGGTTCGTCAGCGAATAGGAGCGATAACTTCCGTTGCCGGTATTCGATCCTGCAACAATCAGTGTCGGAACGTCTCCGGTGATTGAGATGCCGGTAGCGTAATCGGTATTCGTGGCATACACATTGTGGGCGCTGGAGATGTCGCTGGTGTAATTAACTTTGCTGATGGAATGAGGCAATCCGGAAAGATCGATGACAAACAAGCCATCATTTGTCTGGCCGTCAGTGGTCACATAAGCATAAGCCCGCCACCGGTCCGCCGCCGAATCGAAAAACTGGTAAATCTTGATGTCACGCCAGATTTCGTCCTCGCCATCAATGAAGCCGACTTCGCGCGGATTCGTGGCATCGGTGACATCGAAAACGGCCGTGCCGATGTTGAAGCCTGCAATCGCATATTCACGCCCGGTATTCAGATCGACAAAGCCCCAGACGTCCGCTCCCGCAGAAGGCGTAGCACTTATATCTTCAAACCCAACATGAGATAAAAGATCGACCTGGTTACACGGCAATCCTGCTGCGGACCCGCCGACACATGGCGTAAACGGTATGCCGGACTTCAATTGCTGGTGCAATTGCATCAACTTATCCGTTTTCTTTGCTTTGTTAGCGTCCATTCCCTTTTGATCCGCAACAATTCTGAAACCGCGCGCACGCAATTGCTCGCGATATTCATAAGGGACACCGGTCAGTATCGAATCGCCGGTCGACAGGAATTTAGGTTTTTCAGCTTTTCGATAGCCACCGTTGACTTCGACAACGCCACTGATCATGTGAAAAAGGTCTTCGGCTTGCGCAATTGTGTAGCTACCTTCCTGTACCCGTATTTGTCCGCCTTTACCGGCATGCGCCAGCGCATAACCAATGGTTGCACAAGGATTTGCCGGGCTAAGGCACTGTCCTTCATCGTTGCCATCTTCAGCAACGTAAAGGGGCCGTTCTGTGTCGCCATGGGCGAGGGCATCAGAACAAAAAACCAGCGCCAGAAAGGCCAGGAGAGCAGGGGAATAGCGCATGAGTGTCACTTTTTGCGTAAGCCAGAATCGAATCCCAACAGTATCAGGGCCTGCAGCGTTTCAGCAGTGTTTTCGACATAAATGCGGTTTCGGAATCCTATAACGTGAATAGGATCACATGAAACTGAAAAGGTTCCGCCTCAATGGGCCCGATCTGCGCGAATTTGGGCTTGCAAACGGTGCCCGAAAACAGCGAAATAGGGCGCTTCGGGCGGCCCAATAGGGCGCTTCGGGCGGCCCAATAGGGCGCTTCGGGCGGCCCAATAGGGTGCTTGAATTGGCGTCACCTGGAAGACATGCATAGCGAAATTGCGGCAAGATGCCGCTCCCACGAGGCCGCGCTGCATTCGTGGGAGCGGCATCTTGCCGCGATTCATCGCACTGGCATCATGTCGGCGCTGGCAGACTATTAGAGAGGCAGAAGTGAGTAACGCATTACTTTTCAAGGCTGGACCCGGTGCTTTGCAGGACGTACGCAAACGCGGCTTCTCGGCAGAGCGAATAGGCACAATTGCCGGCGCATCCGGCGGCGCCAAATGGCTGGTTCTGAGCCAGCTGGACCGGGTCATCATCGAGCGGGTTTTGCCGGCGTTGTCCGGGCCGGTGCACTTGTTGGGTTCGTCAATTGGCGCCTGGCGATTTGCCTGTTATGCACAATCATCTCCGCTGCAGGCCCTGGATCGATTCGAATCCGGTTACCTTGAGCAGGAATACAGTGATGCTCCTGACGCCAGGGAAATCTCGGACAAGAGTCGTGAAATTCTGCAAAGCATGCTTGGCGGTAATCGTGCGCGCGATATTATAAATAACCCTGTGCTACGCATGCACATCATGACGGTTCGTAGTCGGTTTTTGACGGCGAGCGAAAAACGGCCACTGCTTGCTGCGGGACTCATGCTGGCCGCGACAGCAAATATTGCCAGCAGGCGTTCGCTTGGCGCTTTTTTTGAGCGCGGCCTGTTTTACGATCCACGCGACTTGCCACCGTTCTATAACGCGTCCGGTTTTCCATTGCATCGGATAGAACTGACAGAAAAAAACCTCGTCGACGCGGTCCTCGCATCCGGCGCAATTCCGCTTGTACTGCAAGGTGTTCGCAACATCGACGGGGCCCCACAGGGTATATACCGTGACGGCGGTATTATTGATTACCACCTCGATCTGCCATTGAGCGATACGGATCGCCTGACATTGTTTCCACATTTTTTCGAACACATTACGCCGGGCTGGTTTGATAAGAAGTTGTCCTGGAGAAAACCCGCGCCGGAACATACCGACCGCACGATTTTGATTTGCCCGTCACCCGAGTTCGTTGCCAGGCTGCCAAACAAAAAGGTGCCCGACCGAACTGACTTTACAACGATGTCACCGGAGTTACGCAGGAAGGTTTGGCGTGGTGTGGTTGCAGCCTGTGAAGAGCTTGCGGATGAATTGAACGAAGTACTTGAAAAGGACCAGCTTCCGGCGCGACTTGAACCTTTGTGATAGTCTTCGCGAACAAAACGGGGACGAAAAAAATTGAATAATAAACGTCGTCGGGCCGCGCAAGCGGTTCATGTAGTATTTCCAGTAGTACCAGGCACGTGCTTATCTGTCGCATGCGGGTACGGGAAAAAACGATGAGTGGCACGACTGTGTCGCCTGTCACCGGCAGGGCGTACCCGGAGTTGACCTGGACGGCCGTAATCGTCGGCTGGATTCTCGGTGTCATCATTGCCATTTCTATAGGCTATGCAGCGCTAATTCTCGGCTTTTCTATTGAAGGCTCCGAGCTTGCAGCAATCCTGGGTTTCGGTATTCTGCGTGGCGTTTTGCGGCGCAAGAGCATCATCGAAAATAACATTGTGCAAACAATTGCGAGTGGCGTTAATGGCGCGTCCTCCGGAATGATGTTTTCGGTACCTGCGATTTTTATTTTGGGCTACGGCGATCAGTTTGATCCTGTAATCATGACGTTCGGTTGTATCGCCGGAGCATTCCTGGGTATTGCGTTTATTATTCCACTACGCAAACACATGATCGATTTTGAGCGATTGACTTATCCCGGTGGCGTTGCCGTCGCAACAATTCTGAAATCTCCGGGCGCCGGCGTACACAAAGCTGTCATTCTGTTGTCTGCTGCAGCACTAAGTGCCGGTGTGCACCTGGTTTCCAAAATTACCGGATTCGAGAACTGGGACCTCGGGGTATTAATTGGTTTGCCGCCCTACATGAATGGAATCTGGTACCTGTCATTATTGACCGTCGGTGTAGGCTTCATCGCAGGGCGGGGCGGTGTGGCATTTATCATCGGCGGTTTCGTTGCCTACTGGTTTCTGTCGCCAATGTTGGCAGCGACTGGCGGTTTCCCGCTCGATGCCGTTGGCGCGGTGATCAGTGATCCCAATCAATTGCGTTTGTTGTTGTATCGGCCTCTTGGGATCGGCATGTTAATCGGGGGTGCAATGATGGGCGTCGCACTCGCATTGCCGTTGATAATAAGCACTGTCAGTTCGATGCAAAATGCATCAAAGCTTGAGAGTGGATTGTCGAAGGACGAAATGCCGATCAAGTTTCTATATATTGCGATCGTCGGCGCAGCCGTCGTTCTCGCCATTATTGCGATTACGTCTGTAGAAGCGGTGGGTATTGTCCGTGGAATTGGCATGGCGTTATTGGGCACTGTCTGGATCTGGATGTCCGGGATCATTCTTTCTGAAGCGATTGGACGCACCAACTGGTCACCGCTATCGGGAATGACGCTTATCGGCATCACGTTACTGATCATTACGACCGCGGGTCTGGAACGTGGTGATTCTATTGTCGCTGCCATAATGGTCGGTGCGGCAACTTGTGTTGCGATGTCGCAGGCGACAGACCTGATGCTCGACCTGAAAACCGGTTACCTCGTTGGCGCAACGCCGCGCATGCAGCAGATGGGACAGTTTATTGGTGCCTGGCTCGGACCTATAGTCATCATCGGCCTGATCTTCGTGCTGGACGAAGCCATGACGCTTGGCAGTACTGCACTACCAGCGCCGCAGGGGCAGGCACTGGCCAGTATGGTAGAGGGTATTCTGGGCGGCAACGTGCCGGTCGAAAAATACGCCGCAGGGGCTGCGTTAGGCGGAATTTTGTCAGCAGTTATCGGCGGGCTTGGAATAACCGTCGGGCTGGGTTTTTATCTGCCGTTCAACATTATCCTGACGTATTCACTGGGCACATTGGCTCGTGAAATTGCGGATCGCGTGAAAGGCGAATCGTGGAGTGAGAGCGTCGGTATTCCGATCGCTGCCGGCCTGATTGTTGGAGAGGCGCTGGTTGGTGTTGGCCATGCGATCAATATCGTAGTCTCGGCAGCGTAGAGGGGAAAGTAACCGTGAAGAAACTTGGATTCTTGTTACTCATAGGCGGATTTCTGGTTGCTGCGTACTCAACGGCGCTGGATACCGAATCTGTCGAGTGGATGATGTATGTCGTTGCGGCGCTCGTTGCAATTACCGGCGTTTTCCTAGTAAAAAGAGACGAGCGCGGCAAGGCAAAATCGGCAACAGTGCTGTCAGCTAATCGTGCGGAACTTTCCGATTCCCTGGAAAAAATTATCAGCAACCTGGAGGACATGACAGGCGGGGAAGAGACGATTGCGACAGAATTATTGCGCGATGCGATTGATGCTCGCCTGCGTGATGACTTACGCCGTTTCGCCGACGCCAGGAAGACTTTGATTCATTTGTTTGGCCTGCAAACGTACGCCAACCTGATGAGCAATTTTGCGGCCGGTGAGCGCTATATCAACCGTGTATGGTCGGCATCGGCAGACGGCTACGATGCCGAAGCCAGGACTTACCTCGTCAAAGCGGCGACGCGATTTCGTGAGGCGCAGGCGCAATTACAGGCAGCGATTGCCTGACAGAAATATCGAGACAATAGTCAGCCTGCACCGAAAGCGATTATAAGTAGCTGTTATATAACAATAAAAAGAATTCGGGTTCCACGTTTACGGTGCTGAAATCCGATATAATGAACGCATGCTGACGGATTAATGCCTATGACGACAGACAACACGAATGCTGCTGATATAACAGCGCCTTCCTGGTTACTGGCACTGCTTGAAGCGCCGCGTGCGCTGACTGAGGCAGGCTCATTGATTCCGGCGCATTCACTATTGAAGAATCTGCCCGTAGGTGATGGTCATGCCGTTATGACCTTGCCGGGGTTCCTGGCCTCGGATCGTTCAACCCGTACCTTGCGTCGGTACATGCGTAACTGGGGTTACGGCGCACATCGGTGGGAGCAAGGTCGAAACCTGGGCCCATCCCGAAGCAACGATGTAGAAGCGCTTCTCGACGCAAGATTGAGTGATCTTTATCAGCAGTCCGGTGGCAAAGTTACGCTGGTGGGCTGGAGTCTGGGCGGACTTTTTGCCCGCGAAATGGCGCGTCGAAATCCGCAGTGGGTACGCTCGGTTATTACGCTTGGCAGCCCGCTTGGCAATCCGCGGGCAACCAATGCGTGGCGGTTGTATGAGATGATTTCAGGAATCAAGATAGACGATGAAGTGATTCGGCGGCGTGTGAAAAAATTGCGCGCGCCAACACTGGATGTGCCGGTTACGGCTATTTACAGTAAGACCGATGCCATAGTGGCGTGGCAAATTGCGAAATTACCGCCCGGCGACAGGGTGGAGAATATCGGCATCGCCACCAGTCACCTGGGAATGGGATTTAACCCTGCAGTGCTGTACGCGATCGCTGATCGGATGCGTCAGGAAGATGACAATTGGCGGCCATTCGAAATCAGCGGTTTCCGTAATATCTTCTTTCATTAATTTTTTAATTTATTTATATTTCGGAGTCGCTATTGCGTTCACAATTGCGGCTCAGCAGAGAATTTTCAATGCAACAACTATCCGGACTTGATTCATCTTTCTTGTACCTCGAGACAGGTACGACGCCAATGCATATTGGCAGCCTCGCCATTTATGACCAAAGTACGGCACCGGGCGGCCAGGTAACGTTCAAGGATATCCTGCAGTTTTTCCAAAAGCGCCTGCACAAGGCACGTGCATTTCGACAAAGAGTTGCGCGGGTTCCGCTGAGCCTCGATCACCCTTACTGGGTTGAAGATCCTGATTTTGACCTGGAATTTCATGTGCGCCACATTGCGCTGCCAAGTCCCGGTGACTGGCGGCAGCTGTGTATTCAGGCCGCACGGTTGCATGCGCGGCCACTGGATCGATCCAAGCCGCTGTGGGAGGCGTATGTAATAGAAGGGTTGGATAACGTTGCAGGCGTGCCCAAGGGCAGCTTCGCGCTGTTGACCAAGATCCATCATGCGGCGATAGACGGCGTCTCTGGTGCCGAAATATCAGCGGCTATTCATGATCTGAGCCCCGATGCCGAGGTGGATGAGCCAGATTTCGAGTGGCAGCCGGAGCGCATTCCAACCGGCGTCGAGTTGCTCAGCAAAACACTGTTGAACAGTGCCACTGCGCCACTCAAGTTCGGCAAACTTGTTTATCGATCTGCACCGGCAGTCGCTAAAGTTGTCGCCGGCATTTCAAGTCGTCAACTCAAGGTGCCTTTGCGCGTACCGCGTACCCGGTTCAACGGAAAAGTATCTGCACACCGCGTTTTCGACGGCAGGTCATTCGACCTGAACGAGGTCAAGGCGATCAAGAATTCGCAACCCGGCACCACGGTGAATGACGTTATTGTCAGTGTTTGCGGCGGGGCTTTGCGCAAGTATCTTGAATCTCGTCATGAACTGCCGGACGAGTCACTGGTTGCAATGGCACCGATATCTGTGCGTCCCGACGAGAAAAGGACATCTGCAGGCAACCTGGTATCGGCGATGAGCCTTCCGGTATGTAGCGACATTGCTGATCCACTCGATCGTCTGCTGGCGGTTAGCCGCGAAAGTATTCAGGCGAAGAAGCTGGCCTACACGATGGGTCCCGAACTGGCAGCGAGTGCAGCGGAATTCCTGCCCTCGACGGTGTCCGGTTTTGTGGCGCGCGCCTATGGTGCGTCGGGTCTGGTTAATCGCGTGCCACCGATGGTTAACACCGTTATCACCAATATACCTGGAGTTAGCGTACCGCTATATTCAATGGGTTCGAAAATGGTGGCAAATTATGGCCTTGGGCCTATTTACCACGGTGTTGGTTTGTTTCAACCGGTTATCAGTTACAACAATACAATCACGATCAGCGTGATTTCAGACAGAAATATGCTGCCTGACCCGGCGTTTTATGTTGATTGTCTGCAAAGCGCGTTTGACGAGCTAAAGGCTGCAACGATTGGAAAAGCGCAGGCAGTGAAAAAGAAAAAGCGCGCGAAGAAAAAGGCCGTTAAGAAAACCACCGTGAAGAAAACCGCGACGACGAAAACCGTGCCGGAAAAACCTGGTAGCGGCGCAGTGCAGGCGAATACCTGATTATTTTTTCTTGCCGAATCGCGTGCAACGTTCGGTCAGCATCTTCTGGATTGAATCGACGTCTTCGTTCATCAGATAATCTTTTTGTTCTTTCCAGCCACCGAGCATCGCCAGGTTGCGCTCATTCACGATAAGATATTCGTTGCTATTCTGTGAGTCAATCTCCCAGCCCGGTACGGTTATCACCGAGCGTACCCGAATCTCATGGCCGACCAGTTTGCGCAATTCGCGTGCCAGCTGAGCGGATTTCGCACCACTCCTTGCAACTGACATAGATTCATTTCCCGGTGCGAAAGACAGCGCATCGCCCTGTAAACGTGCGCGATTATCTTTGCCTGGTTTCCTGGCGATTACGCTGATTGCGTAGATGCCGTGCAAACCCACAACGACATTATCGATTATGCCGGCCTGACAAAGTACATCGTGAAAAACACGGTTCTGGTTAGCCGTCAGTTTTTGTAATGAATGCCCTGTTGCCATATTGGCGTCCAGGACAAATGCAAGACGACGCCGGGCTATCAATATCTGGAACAGGCGAAAAGCGGTGTAAGAGGCGGCAATGACACACAGGACCAAGGTCACGATCAATTGCCATTGTGGCAGCTCATCAAACATGCCCTTTGGTGGCAGGAGGTAGGAAACACTGAAAATAACGGTGAATACTAGCGCCGAAGTCAGGTAAACGGCTTGCTCACGGCTGAGGCGCTCCAGGTCGTCACGGAAACGTTGTGCAGCCTCGCTCATGATGCTTTTTGGAAATCGGCTGGAGGTGGCAGAGTGTGCGAATGCCTGCCAGGACTTTACAATGAGCAAGAACACGATCGTGCTGGTCAGTGCGATCGTCACCGCTCCACTCAATACAACTAGATTCATGCGACAGGGGCTCACGCTGGCGATTTACGGATAAATACAATTTAGCTGCTGTGGCCATTCGATCACTGTGACGCAGGTCACAATGGTTGCCTTCCAAATACGCCATTCGTTGCGGCTTGCAGCCTCTGCGCGGTGTTACGTGAAACGGATCACAGCCGCCAGCCTGTTGTCCTTGGTACCGTCAGGGCAATTCTCGAGTTTTGCCGCGGGCAAATACCAATGGAGTTTATGATGAAAACCAGATGGGCAGGAATGCTGACAGTTATTGCGCTGCTTGGAGTCAGTGGTTGCGCGACCATGAGTGCTGATGAATGTGCGGTAAGCGATTGGCACACTATCGGTTACGAGGACGGTGCCCGAGGGTCTTCTGCCGACCAAATCGGCAATCATCGAAAAGCGTGCGCCAAACACGGCGTTGCGCCGGATTTTGAGTCTTATCAGGCCGGTCGAAAAGACGGTTTACGTCAGTTCTGCCAGCCATCACGTGGCTTTAACCTGGGTACCAGCGGCGGACGTTATAATGGTGTTTGTCCATCCGATATGGAGTACGACTTCGTTGAAGCATTCAACTCCGGCCACCAGTTATATAGTCTTCGCGCCAGTGTGAATTCGGCGACCTACCAGATCAATGCAAAAGAAAGCGAGGTGGAGAAGACGAAGGACGAGATTCGTGAAGCGGAAGCAGAACTTATCGCCAGAGAGACGACGATGCAAAACAGGGTGCTGATTCTGGCGGACCTGAAAGATATGTCCGAACGAATCGGGCAACTTGAAGCGGAAGTCGTCGATCTGATCGAGGAACGTGCTATTGCCGAACAACAGCTGGCTTCCTACCAATCTATGCTTGCAGACACCGGATACTAGAATAACAATATCGAAATAAAGGGCCGCAGGTGTGAACCTGCGGCCCTTTTTTGTTCTTCTCCGGGAGCGGCATCTTGCCGCGATCAACCTTTAATCGCGGCAAGATGCCGCTCCCACAAAACACGTACCAGAGCCGGCAATAGCGAAACGTATCGTCAATTATTGGGCCTTACAAACACCTAATCGTCGCGACGATCACCGTATTTGCGTTGCTCCTCCCTGAATTTTCCGGTATCGCCACCGCCAAATCCCTGCACATACGGGTTTCGCCGGTCGTCGTTTTTGCGGCGATCTTTGTGGTGCACAAATCTACACTTGCATTCAAGGACATCGCAATCGGGTAAGGGAATCCGCGGCGCTGTTCCGGAAAGGAAGCGACGTCCCTCCATACTTTTCGCGGCCTCGCACGCGCCGCTGGCATAGGCAAGAGAGACAGCGTGAAACTGCGAATCGGCAGCATCATTTTCGCGTTTTGGCATCTCGGGTCGGCGATTGCTGGTGCCGCGGTTTCTGCGCATAACAAAAAGCAACGCGAGCAACAACACGATTGCAATGCCGCTCAAGAACACGTCCATCTGCGATCTCCCGATCTTATGTCTAATCCGCCGTCGCTACTGTAGCCCGGACAATAGGATTACGCACGTTAAATGTAGTCGAAAGTGATTATTCTGAGCAAGTGGACCATGAAGGCAGATGGCATCCTTCGACTGGCACCTTGCTACTGGCATGCAAGAACGGTGTTAAGTGCTATTTCGAGGCATTTTCCGGCTTCAGTTGAATGCTGAATGCACGATGCTGCATAATTTTGTCGCGGTCATAGAGCAAAGGAAAAGACTTTTCCTCGGCCCAACCTTTAAGCAAATTATCGTAAAAGCGTGATCGTGGATCGCCCGACTGCCCCGGTGCATTGGTCATCCTGGCTGTATCCCAGTTACCGACATCGATTACCTGGCGGTACGAGGCACCCGCACGGACGATGAGATCGCCGGGACGAAATCCAGTGTTGTTGGTCGTATTGCCACTGCCCCCCCTGGGATACGCCGGATAGGTCATTTGCGCGGCCAGTTTGGGACCTGCCATTTGCAACAACGGGTGCTCGAAACGAATTTCATGAAGGTCTCCCCAGCGCCAATTGTCTGAGTCAGTTCCCAGTGCGCGAACTGTTTCGGCATATGCCGAGATCAGCGACTTGATGATCGCGTCTCGCGCGCGATCTTCGCTCATCAGGCGTAGTACACCCGGGGATTCTAATGGGGCAACGAGTACAGGATCATTTGGCACCAGTACTTGTGCGAGTAGTGGGCGTAAATGACGGTAATACCAGACGGCATAGAGCGCGCCCGCCGCAGAATTGACCGCAAGGTTACCGTCCCATTCCCGCAGCAGGTCAGCAGCAGGTGCATCTATGTCAGCAGGAATTCGTCGGATCGCTTCCAGTGCGAGCAATGAAATATAATCACGTTGCAAAGCGTCTGAATCTTGCAATGTGTGCGCTTCCTGCTTTGCCAGCACTTGCCACAGGCGTTCATAACGCCACCCGGCGTTCCATTCGAAGCCAGCGCGATATTTATCGATTGGATAATCATCGGGCAGATTCATCGAGTTGGCGGTACCGGTAAATCCACGCTCGGGATTAAATTCAACCGGCAGCACGTCCATGTCGTGAAAACCGTCCCACTCATAACGGCCGTCGCCAGGCACCGGCAGCAATCCATCCCAGTTTCCGCGCCGCGGAAACAGGCCGGCCGGCTTGTAGCCGATATTACCGTCGATGTCTGCATACACCTGGTTTTCGGCAGGTGCGCCCCACCGGTTCAGGGCAGCAACAAATTCCCGCCAGTTTGATGCGCGCATATATTCCACGCTACCGAAGTAGGGTGCCATGCCCGGCTCAAACCACGCTGCACGGACAACGAAAGCATGCTTATCGGTCTCGTGAACGACCGGCCCATGTCGGGTAAACTTCAGTCTGACATCGACATCCGGCTGGTCTTTTATGGCAACCGCTTCTGTAAGCGTAACGAATGATTCCAGGCCGTCACGGTAGCGATATTTATCGCCCTCTTTTTCGTAAACGTACAGGTCTTCCTGATCAATCGGGAAAATCGTCAGGCCGAACGCGATCCGGTCATTGTGGCCAATCGATATGCCGGGTAATGCTGGCTCGCCCGCACCGATAACGTCCAGTCCGGGTGCTACGAGGTGCGCGATGTAACGCAATGAAGGCACTGCATGTGTCCGATGCGGGTCATCCGCAAGAATTGGTCTGCCGGTATTCGTCCGTGACGGTGCGACCACCCAGTTGTTGCTGCCGAGACTGCGATCCCTGGAATTTGTAATCGCTTCATTCAAGGCAAGCGATGCACTTTGAAAAGTAACTGGCGCTTTAGCCAGGTAGTACGTATCTAATACATTGGCCGGAATCGTGCATGGATCAAGTCCATCAGGAATTTCGGTCTCCCACTCCGGTTCAAGCGGCTGCCAGTAAGATGCAGTTTCGAGATCGGTGGCACAGACAATTTGTGCGCGCCTCACTTCCCTGTCCACGTTGCCCCATAAGCCATGGCCACGAATACGAACGACGTCCGCGGCGTTCCAGTGGGCAGGCCGGTAACCGAGAAGCTCAAACTCGGGTGGCAACAAATCGGGGTGCTCTTCAAGCGAGTCAACATAGGCATTGATGCCTGCAGTGAAAGCCTCGGCAATACGCTTCGCATCCGAGCCATACGCCAGCCATTCTCGATACATGTCGCCGCGGTAGAGAAAAAGCCGGGTCGCACGGTCCTGCAGGACATACTCCTCGCCCAAAACCTCCGCTAATTGTCCCAGGCCGCGGCGCCGCCAGGTATCAATTTGCCACAGGCGGTCGCGTGCGGCATTGAAACCCTGTACGAAAAAGGCGTCGTAGTGAGTATTTGCGTAGATATGGGGTACGCCCCATTCATCGACGATGATCTCTGCCGGCTTTTCCAGGCCATTGACCACATACGTTGCATCATCTGCGAACACATAGTGTCCTGGCAGCAATAGTGCCAGTGCAAGTGTGATCAGGTGCTTCATTGTCTATCCCCTAACGTCGCCTTAAAAAATTTCTTGCGGCAATAAATACTGCTCAGCCGAACAGAGCTAACAGATCCCCCGGCGTTTCCAGCAGGTGATCCGGTTGTGCATTTTGCAGTTCTGAACGGCTACCGAATCCCCATAAGACACCAACGGATGCGATGCCATTGCCCTTGGCAGCGCTAATGTCCACTTCACGATCGCCAATCATGATGGCAGAGTCAGGATTCAATCCGTTCGCCACGAGACCGCGGAGTTGATCGACCTTATGAATACCGAAATCACCGCCGTCAACGAAAGAGAAATACTGATGTAGCTGGAACATCTCGACGATTTTGCTGGCGTAATCAGCGCGTTTGGAAGTACAAACTCCAAGTTCATACCCACCTGCAGAAAGCGCGGCGATCGTACCCGGGATTTGATCGTATATTTTATTTTCCGTGTAACCAATAGCTGCATAGCGTTCACGATACTTATCGACAAGCTCGTGCATTCGCGGCTCGGCAACTTTTCCGATCAGGTATTCGAAAATTTCAGTGAGCGGCGGACCAACTAACGGTCTGACCGCTTCCATATCAACAGCATCATATTCATACGCATCGAGCGCGTAATTGATGCTGGTTGAGATGCCGACCAAAGGATCACTGATTGTGCCGTCAAGATCGAAAATAATTGTTTTGATTTTCACAATGGCAGGGTAACGGTCCGATATGAATTAGCCAAACAGTTTGTTTTTGCGAGCATATTGCCAGCTCAGAAAACTGAGGATCAAAAAATCCGCGCCATAGACATATATAAATGCATCACCCAAAATCTCGCGAGGAGTCTTCGCCCAGAACAGAGCAAAAAAAGCGTGACAGGCCGCAACCGCAAAAATCCAGAACAATGTGTGTTGAGCCCACCGCTGCCCCTGTGATCCGAAGCGCGCAAGATTGCCGAAGAACACCGCGAAAATAAGAATTATTGTCGGAATGACAAAGTGCTGGCCGATGACAAAGGTCTGCAATACGCCAAGCAATGCAGCGATGGTAATCAGCACTGCAAGCAGTTCCAACGAGTGCTTTAGTGAGAAAAGTTTCTTCATCGACTGTCTCCGTGGCTGTTCTTATTGTCGATCCGACGGCGTGCCGTAAGGGTAATAATCAGTCAGCGTAACGTTTTCGTAAGGTAGCGCATCAAGATGGATCGTGCCGATATACGGTCCTGGTGCGTCCACGACAATAATGGTGCTGGCAAAACCGGTCTCGTCGAATCCGCGCCGGAAATGTACGCGAGATTTGACGACAAATGTATCAAAGTTTTCCAACTGCAGCGGTCCGAACAGAAGTTCTTCAGTCCAGATAACCTGTTTCAATGCCGGCGTTATGATGAGTGAGTTGCGATCACCAAAGTCGACAATGGCAACCGTGTCAAAACTAAATCCATTGCCGAGGTAAGTCAGTGTGCCATCGATATGTACTGGATTGCCGCTGGCCGGTCCTGAAAAACCACCGACATCCATGCTGAAACGATCGCCAGCTTTCGCGTTCCCCTGCAGCAACGCATCGATAACATGTTCATCACGAACAGTGGCGATGAGCACGCCGCTTAATGACTGATCAACGACTTCACGCAGTACATGTGTCGCGTCTCCACTACGATCACTATAGTCTGCGAGCACGATGGGCGTTTCTCCGGAAGTGAACGCATCGGCCGCTTTGCTGGCCGCGACATCGGGTTGTGCGAACTCCTCACCGAACAGGTCTTCTCTTACGCGCCATATGTAATCGGACATATCATCGGCAATCTGGTCAGCGAGTTCCTGGTTGTCATTGGTCATCACATGCACGGTCGCGCCGACGTCTGGCACATCCGCCCATGGGAAACCGTAAAATACGCTGACGAAGACGTCCTGCTCACGCGCTTCCCAGCGGCGAGCGCGTTCCATGATATTCATAGCCGGTGACTTACCGGTCCACTGTACGACAGTCGGTGTGATGACTCCGGGTTTGCGCGTTGCCGTAGTCGATTTGTACATGCCGCGGGCTATGCGCACGAGTGATCGTGCGGAACGTGCTCCCTGAATTGCTGAGTCGTAGTGTGGGTAACGCTTGGTCACGAACGCCATATCAGCCCAGCGCAGAAATTCCTTATCTTCATTTCCGTGCAGATCGAATGAGCCAACAATCGGTATATCCGGGCCAACGACTTCACGAAAACGTCGCGCAATCTCCGCCTCGGGGCGCGGAATGTTTCGCACTGCCATTGCACCGTGCAAAGCAAGGTAGACGCCGTCAACGGGCATGGCTTCGCGCAGGTCTTCAAGCATACGATCCATGAAATGGTTGAACGCATCCTCGGTGCTCCAGCTTGCAGACGAACCACCGAAAACGCCGGCAGGAGACTCGAGGCCAACCAGTTCTACGTCCTTGTATTCTCTGGCAGCGGCTACGAAACCACGTACGTAGGAACTGGCTGAGAGGACCTCATCGCCAACATACGGCTCACGAATCCTGGTCCAGCGTTCTATGTCACTATCGCCACCAGGGCAAAATGTGCAGGTCTCATGTGCAAAGGTCATTACTGCGAAGCGCAGTTTCTCATCGTCCTGTTCGACGGCGGGTTTGGCTGTGCATCCCGACATGGCCAAACCAATCGCTGCAAGCACTGCCAGTGACGTCTTCATTCGTACATCTCCCGATGTTGGTACCTGCACAAAGCGCAGTGGATATATTAACAACCTAAACACACGAAAACTGCATCTGCAGTTAGTCCTGGCGTACCAGGTGTTGCGCCAGACAGGCAGACGCGATCTGTAATGCGGTATGGTGCGAAATTGCAGATTTGGAAATGGCGGGGAGCGGCGCATGTGGGCAATACAAAGTACTGGCATAAGAGTACTGATCGCAACGGGGCTATTTCTTGCGATGCCGGCCTATGGGCAGGAAGAAGAGCTGCCGACTCTAAAGCTTGATCGGATACCGTCAGCACCTGCCTTCAGTGGACAGACGCGAGCGCCTGCAGCCAGTCCGTCGACATTCAGGATTGAAACAGTCGTTGCCGGGCTCTCTTCGCCGTGGGCGCTGGCATTTCTACCGGACGGTGAAATTCTGATTACCGAGTATGTCGGCGCCATGCGAATTGTTGACGCGCGAGGAGAGTTGTCGCAGCCGTTGACCGGACTGCCAGAGTTATCCCACGAAGGCTGGGCGGGCCTTTTTGATGTTGTGCTCGATCCCGACTACGAGCGCAACCAACTCGTCTATTTTTCTTACACAGCAAAGTCGGGCAATTCTGGTTCCCCCAACGTTCCACGAGTTGCACGTGGTCGTCTCGAGCGGGAAAAACTTCACCTGACCGATGTTGAAGTCATTGTTGACGGCGATGGCTGGCAGGAGCTGCACTTCGCGCCGGATGGCAAGTTGCTTGTTTCTGGCACATCAGTTGAATCTGACGCAGACGCCCAGGATTTGAGTAATTCCAGTGGCAAAGTACTGCGTATCAACCTTAATGGTTCAACGCCCGCCGACAATCCGTGGACTGATAAGCCGAACGTGCGTGGCGAAATATTCAGCTACGGACACAGGGATATTTCCGGTTTTGCTACTCACCCAGGCACTGGCGATATCTGGATTACCGAGCACGGTCCGCGTGGTGGTGACGAAATCAATATCATTCACGCTGGTGCCAACTACGGCTGGAAAGTAATTTCCTACGGCACCGACTATACAGGCGCCCTTATCGGTGAAGGGCAAACGTCCCAGGAAGGCATGCAGCAACCACGTTATTTCTGGCGGCCGTCAATAGCACCGTCGGGATTGAGCTTTTATTCAGGTGACATGTTCCCGGAGTGGCGCAACAGTGTTTTTGTCACCGCGTTATCCGGACAGCATATCAGCAGGCTGGAACTTGATGGCGAACGGGTTATCGCAGAGGAGCGTCTGCTGGTCGAGCGGGGACAACGTATTCGGGAGCTGCGTGAGGGCCCGGATGGTGCGCTGTATGTGCTGACGAACGAAGTGGGCGATGCGCCCAAAGGAACTGCCGAGTTATTACGGATTTCGAAGTAAAACGTCGAGCATTCGGCGGACGGTATGCAGACTGACAATTTGGCCCACGAAAGTGCCTCGCAAACCGATGCTGCCATTGACTCAATAGCGTGGTTTCTACGTATTAATCATGTCAGTGGATCAGACTAATCTGCCGGGACGCAAAGAGGAGAACGTGATGAGTGGACAGTCGACAGCGCTGAGCGAGTATCCGGTCTGGGATCGAACCACTCGCTGGTTTCACTGGATAAATTTTCTCAGTGTCATTGGGCTGCTTTTCCTCGGTACCGTTATTCTAAATGCGGGTGATCTGGGTGCGTCGAACGACGGAAAGATCTTGCTTAAATCGACGCACGTTGTCGTGGGTTACGTCTTCACCATTAATCTCCTCTGGCGACTCGTTTGGGGATTTATTGGCGGACCTTATTCTCGCTGGAAAGCAGTGTTGCCAGGCGGCCACGGATTCATGAAGGATTTATCCAGCCAATTGCGCAATATCAGGAACGGCAATTCCAAGCCCCATGCTGGTCATAGTCCCCTGGGTCGTATCGCCGTGACTGTAATCTTTGTTTTCCTGTTAGTGCAAGGCGCGACGGGACTGGTCCTGGCTGGAACTGATGTCTACATGCCGCCATTCGGGAATTACTTCACTGAATGGGTTGCGGGTCCGGACATGGACCCACAAGCGGTCCGGCCATATGCGCCGGAAACGGTCAACGAGCAGTCGTACGATGAGATGCGCGCATTCAGAAAACCGTTCATCAGTACGCATGCTACGAACTACTATTTTCTGCTAGCGCTGATTTTGTTACATATCGTTGCAGTTATTTCAGCGGAAATACGCGAAGGCGGATCGATAATCTCTGCGATGTTTACGGGTAAGAAAACGCTGGCAAAGAAACCTGAGTAACTAAAGGATTCCGGATAGCGGATTGCCATTTATCAAATGATATGATGGCTGAATCCGGCAACCGAGCCTTGTTATGAAACCATCCTATTTCGCCAGCGTTACTTGCGCAGTACTGTTTTTCAGCGTTTCGTCGGCTGCGGACCTGCGACCATTCGACAGAATGGATGTCTTCGAGCTTGAGTGGGTGTCGAATCCGCAAATCTCGCCCGACGGCGGACGCATTGTCTACGTTCGAAACGGCATGGACGTGATGGCGGACGATAAGACAGCGAGACTGTGGCTTGTCAATGCAGACGGATCAGACAATGTTGCACTGACTGGCAACGACATTAATGAATCGAATGCTGCATGGTCGCCGGACGGAAGTCGAATCGTATATACGAGCGACACCGACAACGGCGCAGAAATATTCCTGCACTGGGTTGAAAGTGGAAAGAGCACGCGCCTCACGCAGCTCGATCGATCCCCGTCGGGTCTGAATTGGTCACCGGATGGAAAACAGATTGCGTTTTCGATGCTGGTGCCGGAAAAACCACCGGTGCTGGTCATTGCTCCGGACAAGCCAAAGGATGCCGATTGGGCAGAGCCGCCCAGAGTTACCACGCGAGTGATGCATGAACGGGACGGCTCCGGGTTTATCGAGCCCGGCTTCAAACATTATTTCGTGATATCGGAGATAGGTGGGACTGCACGGCAGGTTACTTCGGGTGACTATCAACATCGTGGTACCCCGCAATGGTCTACTGATGGCAAGTCCCTGATTTTTTCGGCCAATAGAAACGAAGATTGGCAGCTCAATTTTGTGAATTCCGAGATTTATCGCGTTTCGACGGAGTCGGGAGAAACTGTTGCGCTTACCGACAGAAACGGTCCGGACAAAGAACCGGTGGTGTCACCCGATGGCGAGAATATTGCGTATTGGAGTTACGAAGACAAGATTCAAACTTACCAGGTTGCGCAGCTACACGTGATGAACGCTGATGGTTCGGGCAAAAGGGCATTACTTGCCGACCTGGATCGTAGTGTGAGCGGCATCGCCTGGAGTCGTGGCAACAACGGTATTTACTTTCAATATAACGATCACGGCGACACCAGGATTGGACATACGTCCTTATCTGGCAAGTTGAGCGTGATCGCCTCCAGTGTCGGCGGTGAATCTGTTGCCAGGCCATATAGTGGCGGATCTTTTTCAGTATCGTCCAATAACAAAATCGCCTTCACCTACGGTACGCCATACAATCCGGCGGAGCTTGCGGTTACTGATGGTCGCGGCGATCCGAATGTAATCACGTCTTTCAATTCTGACCTGCTGAATTTTCGTGATCTCGGCCAGGTAGAGGAAATCTGGTACAAATCTACTGTCGATGACCGCGATATCCAGGGTTGGGTTGTCACGCCGCCGGGCTATGATGAATCTAAAGCCTATCCGCTACTGGTTGAGAATCACGGTGGACCAACCGCCAATTATGGCCCCTGGTTTTCGCCGGAAATTCAGTTGTTTGCGGCAGCCGGATATGTAGTGTTTTATCCAAATCCACGCGGCAGCACGAGTTACGGCGAGGAGTTTGGAAATCTCCTGTACGAGAATTATCCCGGCGATGATTACCAGGACGTCATGGATGGTGTCGATGTCCTGATTGAATCCGGGGTAACGACTGAAGAGCAACTCTACATCACAGGTGGCAGTGCTGGCGGCATCATGACTGCCTGGGTTATCGGCAAGAACAATCGCTTTCGTGCGGCCGCTGTCGTAAAACCGGTAATGAACTGGATCAGCAAGACACTGACAGCAGATAATTACTTCATGTATGCAAACTACCGATATCCCGGGCAACCCTGGGAAAGTATCGAGACATACATGAAGTTCTCACCCATTTCACTGGTGGGAAATATCGAAACGCCGACGCTCGTCATGGTCGGGACAGCAGATTTGCGGACTCCATTGTCTGAGGCGAAGCAGCTTTATCACGCTTTGAAAATTCGCGGTATCGACACGGCGTTGATTGAGGTGCCAGAAGCATTTCATTTTATTGCTAATCGACCGAGCCAGCTGATCACCAAAGTTGATCATATTCTCGCGTGGTTTGCAGAGTATCGGAAAGACCAATAAACGTGCTGAATTTGTATAGGTTCTCGCGTCGCTTGCACTTTGCCACCATGGGCAATGACGCGTGAGTAAAACCGCAAAACAAACGAGCCCTATGCAACATTCACATCCCGTGGCGCATGGCCATCGGCTCGATCGGTCCACTATTCTTACGCTGGCGTTTCTCGCTGCAGTACTTATTCTGACTATCCTGGTATACCTGCCAGGTTTGTCCGGACCGTTGGTGCTGGACGACTTGCCACAACTAAATGGCCTGATTGCACAGGGCGCGAGCGACTCGGCAACGCTTATTCGCAATTACATTGTCAGCACCAGTGGCCCGCTGGGGAGGCCTGTTGCGATGGCGAGCTTCATCGGCGACGCCATTACTCATGGGCCGGATATCTGGTGGTGGAAATTTAACAACGTCATGCTCCATCTGATTAGCGGTCTGCTGGTTTTCTGGCTGACAGCTTTGCTGGTGCAGGGGACGCCGAAGAACACTGGTTTCAATCCATGGATGCTCGGCATCATTGTTGCCGGTTTCTGGCTATTACACCCACTTCAGGTCAGCACCGTTTTGTACACCGTGCAGCGCATGACCGAATTGTCGACGTTGTTTGTCCTGGCTGGGCTTGTTTCCTACGCCAAGGGTCGGCTTTTGCAGGAAAAATCGGTTGGCCTGGGCTGGCTGCTCATCGGTCTCGGCTTCGGATTGTTTTTCCCACTGGCGGTGTTGAGCAAAGAGAATGGTTTGTTATTTCCTGTTTACTGTTCATTGCTGGAGATATGCATTTTCCGATTCCGCGGCAGTAGCTCCATGCAACGACAAATGAGAACGTTTCATTGGGTGTTGCTGGCAGGCTACGTGTCAATAGCTGTATTTGCGCTGGCAAACTTCTCCAGTGTCGTACTGGAGGGGTACGCGACCCGCGACTTTACGATCCTTGAACGGGTGCTTACCCAGTTTCGCGTAATGGTTATTTACCTTGGCCAGATTCTGCTGCCAGTTCAAAGTAACATGGGATTCTTCCATGATGATATATCTATATCTACGGGGCTGATAAGCCCGGTCACAACGTTGTTTTCCGCGTTGGCCCTGATTGCGCTGGTCGTCAGTTCGTACGTAATGCGAACAAGAGCGCCACTTTATACTTTTGGAATCCTGTTCTTTTTAGCATCACATTTGCTCGAGTCCTCAGTCTTCGGTCTGGAGCTGATGTTTGAGCATCGAAACTATCTTGGCTTGCTCGGTATCCTGATGGCAGCAATATCTGTAATTCCTCTCGCAGTAGAGAATCGAAAGGGATTGGTCGTTGCCGCCGTAGTTGGTCTGAGCGGATTTTCGTTTCTGACGTGGCAGCGATCACTCACATGGTCTGAACCGATACGCATGTACGAATACATGTACTACGCTCACCCCGAATCCGGAAGGCTTAACCTGGCCGTTTCGAATATTTATGCGCTGGCAGGGGACTTTGTCAGAGCGCGCCGATCGCTGGCGAAGGTTAGCTCCGGGCTGGGGCCCGAAGTCCATGGATTGTTTCTCGATTGTCTTCAATATCAAAAGGTTAACGAAATCGCTCTATCGAAAATTTTACAGCAACGTGATGGCCTCGTTGACGGTCACGCAACCTCAAGCGCGCAATCGCTGGTGCGCGAAGTGCTTGGAGGGGGGTGCTACGCGGCGAATGAATCGCTGCATACATTGCTCGACCATCTACTGGCATCCCGTACTCGCTCAGTTATCGACAAGCAGTCAGTCATGTTTACTAAAGCGAGATTGCTTGAATCGAATGAACAAGTCGATGCTGCCGTTGAGATATTTCTCGCGGCTCAAGAGTTATCCGATAGCGATGCACTGCCGCTGTATCTGGCCGCCCGCACACTGGTAAACAGCGGACGACCGGACGAGGCACAGGCTATGTTGATGCGCGCGTCTGAGATGGAAAAAAATACGAGAATCCGGCGACTGGATATCGCGCAGGCAACATTCCTGGCTGTTGGGAAAAACTATGCACTGCAGGGCCAATTGCAAAAAGCATTGGCGGTCTATACCGACGCGATCTCTACGATGCCCAGGCAATCAATGTTTTACATTGAAAAGGCCGAGCTTTTGCTGCGCATGCATCAGTATGATGATGTCGGCAAATTGCTGGCAAATATCCGTGAACTCGAGCTTGTAGATGTCGATCAATACCAATACTCGTTGCTGCAAATCGAGGCGCGGCTGCAACAACGCGTGGACGAGTCATCAGGCAGCGGCAGCTGAGTGCAGGTATGTGAGCGCCGTGGAGAATACGAATCGCTTCAATTGGCGGCTGGGCAGATAATTTAGTGCCCGCGCGACTATGAGATGGTATAAATCAAATTACTGGCGAAAAATTTGGGATGTGAACGCCTTGTATTATCAGGAAAGACAACGATTTGTGGTAAGCGTCGGCGATGACCGTGGACAATAGTAACGTCGACAGGCCGGACGCGTTCCTGCTGGTAGTTGTGCCTTGCCTGAACGAAGAGAATACGATCGCCTGGGTCGTTGAAAATATACCGCGGGATATTGAAGGTATCGGGAAAGTCGAGGTTCTTGTTTTTGACGATGGCTCAAACGATGCAACGGCGGAGCGCGCTCGCGATGCCGGTGCCGAAGTCGTCAGTCATCGAACCAATCAGGGCCTGGGCGCTACGTTTCGCGACGCCGTAGGGATCGCGCTTTCCAAGGGCGCCGACATCATTGTCCACATTGACGGTGACGGGCAGTTTGACCCCGCCGATATTCCCCTGTTGGTCGAACCTGTCGTCAGGAATGAGGCGCACATGGTCACGGCGTCCAGGTTTCTCGATCGCGACCTGACACCCAAAATGCCGGCGGTCAAACTGTGGGGTAATCGCGGTGTTGCATGGATTGTGTGGCTTTTGTCAGGCGAGCGGTTTCGTGATGTTTCATGTGGATTTCGAGCGTTCTCCAGGGACACGTTACTGCGCATGAATCTCTTCGGCAGCTTCACCTACACCCAGGAATCCTTTCTCGATCTGCTTTTCAAGGATCTGACAATTCTCGAAATACCAGTAAAGGTTCGCGGTGTTCGTGAATTCGGATCGTCGCGCATGGCATCCAGCATTCCTCGCTACGCCGTGAGATCTTTTAAAATCATGATGCGGGCCTTCATCTCCTATAGACCTTTCAGGTTATTTTTCTCTATGGCCAGCGTGTTCCTGGTTATCGGCTTCGGCTTCCTCGGCTTTCTCGGTCTGCACTATCTCGAAGTTGGTGCCTTCTCCCCGCACATATGGGCAGGATTCGTCGGTGGCTCTTTTTGTTTCCTCGGCTTTTCGACATTTGTCATTGGTCTGATCGGCGATATGTTGGTGCGAATTCGCATGAACCAGGAAAATATTCTCTATCATCTGAAACGCTCGCGCCTCGACGGTGACAGCAGTCGGGACCTGGGCGTTGCAACGCTGCACAGTGGGGCAGGGCGGAACTGACTATCGCTGTTGCGGTTGGCGCATCAAGAACCGCTTGATTCAGGAGATGACTCCGCCGCCTCCGCTGAAATGGTATCCGGCAGTGCCGGGCAAAACATTTCGACGCCGACGTAACATATCAATTCGATCAGGGTGAACCATACGCGTGCTCCGATCGCGAGTGCTTCGGCAACGCCATGGGGCACGAACCGGCCGAGTTGTATGGCAAAGGCACCTTCGCGCACGCCAAGCCCACCTGGTGCAATCAGCGCCAGGAGACTTACAACGTGTGATAGTGCATATACCCCGCACAACAGAGGTAAATCTGACCATGTGAACAACTGCAGGCTACGCGACATCAGGAAGAATGATGTGCCCAGCAGCAAAAAGTGGAGAACATAGGGCACTACTACAACCAATACATCTTTAGAACGAAGTGCTACGGACTGCAACTCCGGAAATCTCGTCTTAATGATGGAGAGACCACAGAACAGCCGATATACGGCGGGAAAGAGGAATGCCGTGCCGACCGACAGAATCACTGCGCTGAAAAAAAGTTGGTCGTCGATCCCCGCATAGTAAGAGATCGCGATCAATGACACTGCGCTGCCGGCGAGTATCGCAAATATTGTCTCAATGATCGTCAGCGCGGCGCCTGCGACCGGAGGAATACCTACGGCCGAACCCATTCGCGCTCTTTCTACGAGCAACAGAACTTTTCCAGGAACGTAGCGGTACAGATAGGAGACCCACCAGATTCGGGCGTATAAACTGACATTGCCCGCTGCAAAATGCCCGGTCCTTCGAAGCAGAATTAGCCAGCCAACGAACAGGCACTGATAGGCGAGCAAACCTGTCGCTAGCGCCCCCGCGAGACTCGCCCCATCCCATTGAAAAGTAAGTGATGTTACGGCTTCCCAACCCGCGATAATCTGCCAGGCCAGGAGACCTACAACACCTGCTAACAGGATAACGCGGACAACGGCATAGATTTTGGACGGCAATGTTCGGGAAGAGCTCTGTATCTTCGACATGTTCCAAATTCTCCCGCTGCTATGCTGCTTACCGCAGGCGGTATTCGATTACCCAATAAATAGCGAACGGACCAGGCGCGGGAATTTTCTTCAATCGTGTTTCTTCGAATCCGGCATGCAGAATCTGCTGATGAATCGACCTTGCGTTATTAAGGTGATAATGCCCTTCGAAACCAGCCAGGCGACGGCCAATTCGATACAACAAGCTTTCTGTCGGCAGGCTCACAATCAGATTGCCGTTTGCTCTCAATCGGCTGCGAAAAAATGCGAGCGTTTCATCAATAGGGTCAATATGTTCAAGGACCTCGGCGGCGACGATAGTGTCGACACTCTCTTCCGATATTTGAATTTCCGCTTGTTCGGGATCAAGTAACGAAACTTTGCCGAGACCCCATTCCTCGACGAGCAGTTTGGCTGGCTCCAGTACGATATCAACACCATAAACCGTGTCCGCATACGAGCTGGCTTCGTCGAACAGAACACCCGTTCCGCAACCGAAATCCATAATCGCTAATCTAGATCCCTCGTTTAGACGTTTGCAGGCATCCCGCAAGAATTGTGCGGTCACAGTTACCCGTTTCCATGCCATCCAGCGCATTGCCGGATTGCTGTGCAGATAGCTCGGAATGGCCATTTCATCCTTGTCTTCCTGCGAGACAGTCTTGGCCATACGCTCAAGCATATCTCGTGGAATTCTTTTCACGCTAAACCCCAAGCTGCAATCAACCGATTTTTCCCTAACCGTTTCAAAGTTGGCCGCCATTGTACCTAGTTGGGTTGGTCATGGTTAGCCAGAACCTGGTTGTGAATTCTGTTAGCGATTTTCACACGGCCAAATCCTGGAAGCTGGCAGGTGCGGTTTTGTCGATGAAATTCGACGGCAGAAATGAAAAGGGCGCCCATCCGGCGCCCTCTCCTTATCTAAACATTCTCTGCTACCAGATTTTCACACGTGCATCCGGCGGCAAATACAAAGCATCGCCTTCCTTTACATCAAACGCCTCATACCACTCCGGCACATTGCGAACCGGTCCGTTGGCACGATATATCGCCGGTGAGTGCGGATCTGTTGCGATCTGCCTGCGCAGTGCCTCGTCGCGAGACTTGCTTCGCCAGACTTGCGAGAAGCCAAGGAATACGCGTTGCACGCCGGTAAAGCCATCGATGACGGGTGCTTCTTCACCATTCAGTGACATCTTGTAGGCGAGCAGGCCGATGGTGATACCGCCGAGATCACCGATGTTTTCGCCGAGCGTGAACTCACCGTTAACATGCAGGTCATCAAATGGTGCGAATCCATTGTATTGTGCGACAAGCGCGCCGGTGCGTTTCTCAAACTCTGCCCGGTCTTTATCGGTCCACCAGTTGCGCAAAGCACCATCACCATCGAACGTACTACCCTGGTCGTCAAAGCCGTGACCGACTTCATGACCGATGACGGCACCAATTGCTCCGTAGTTCACGGCATCGTCGGCAGCCAAATTGAAGAACGGCGGTTGCAGGATGGCCGCAGGAAAGACGATTTGATTCAGGGCAGGGCTGTAATAGGCATTGACTGTCTGCGGCGTCAATCCCCATTCGCCACGGTCAACGGGTCCATTGTGGCGGTCGATCTGGCGTTCATGTTCCGCCAGTGCTGCGCGCTTGAGATTGCCGTACAGGTCGCCTTCATCAATGTCGAGCGCCGAATAATCACGCCACTCGTCCGGGTAGCCGATTTTAGGTGAAAATTTTGACAGCTTCCTGAGTGCTTCGACCTTGGTTTCCTCGCTCATCCATTCAAGTTCGGTAATGCTTTTTTCGTAAGCGAGAACCAGGTTCGCCACGAGTTTCTCCATCCGTTCCTTGGCCTCTGGCGGAAAGTGCTTGCTCACGTAGACTTTGCCGACGACTTCGCCGAGTGAGCCGTTAACCGCTGTAACGCCACGGCGCCACATGGGTCGTTGTTCCTCGGTACCGGAAAGTGTTTTGCCATAGAACTCGAAATTTTGTTTGTCGAGTTCTTCGTTGAGGATTCCTGCGTCCGTGTTGATCACGTTCCAGGTCAAATAGGTTTTCCACGTACCGATATCCGTGTCCTGGATGATCGCATCCAGCGCACTCAGATAGTCGACCATGTAGAGAACGAGGCTATCGAGTTCGGCCATGCCGATCTCGGCCAGCCAGATATCCCAGTTGAACTGCGGCATGACGTCACGCCAGTTCTCCCTGGCAAATGTCTGGTAGTTCTGCGCGCGGTTGCGAACGTCTTCTTTGGTCATGTTTTGTTCAGCCAGGCGCGTTTCGAGTGCCATCACGGTTTGTGCGGCAGCTGCACCGTCCGCCAGGCCGACCAGGTCGAACATTTTCTCTATCTGCACGACGTAAGCTGTGCGGAGTTCCTCCGACTTCTCGTCATCCAGGCTGTAGTACTCACGATCAGGCAGGCCGAGGCCGCCCTGAGTTACGATCATCGAGTACTTATCTGCGTCGTTCCAGTCCACCAGCTGACCGATATCGATCGGCATGCTTACACCACGTTTATTGGCGGCCGCCATAAACACGGCAAGGTCGTCATAGTCTTCGATGGCGTCGATCTGCTCGAGAATGCCTGCCAGCGGTGTAACGCCGAGCTTGTTACGGGTTTCCATATCCAGGAACGATTTGTAGAGATCGCCCACTTTCTGTTCATCCGTACCCTTCGCGAAATCACCGCTTGCCGATTCCTCGACGATCACTTTGACGTCTGCCTGAGCCTCATCACGAAGAATAATAAAACCACCATAGGTAGCCTTGTCCGCAGGAATTTCTGTCTCTTTAAACCAGGTGCCGTTCATGTAGGCAAAAAAATCGTCGCCGGGCTTAATGGTCTTGTCCATTGCCGCAAGGTCCAGGCCTGAACCCAGAACCACGGGCGCAGCGGCTTCAATCGCGACAGGTTCCGCCTCCTGCTTGCCGCACGCGGTCAGAACGATCAGTGCCACGGCACCGGTAATAAATTGTTTCATTTTTTCCTCTCCAGACGCGACTCCAGCAAAGGCATGGGCGCGATTCTTAAGATTGGCTGTTAATGGATTGGCCGGCCCTGGGGCTTAGCCCATTGCTGGCGATGATTAATGGACCGCAATTCTACACTTTTGTTTCATTGGTATATCCCGCTTTTCGCTGGATAGTGGCTGGTCACCGCGGTGTTACGGGCGGAGCCGCAACTAGCAGTCTTCTCTTGTTTGAATCGTAAGCCGATTTCAGAGCCGATTGACCTGGTCTGGCTGAGCGCATTTCGTTCGCCAACAAATGTCCGGCGACGCGTGCCGTGACATTACATTTCTCATGCAGTCGGTAAACAAAAGGGTTGAAAAGGGCCTTCTTCTGGTTGCAAATAATACTGGCGCTGTGGACTGCAAAATGTAAACTTCGTAACGGCTTGTTGCCAGCACCAGAGGCATTCTTCACGATGGGTGGAGATTCAGACCGGGACTATGACTTGTCGCTCAGAAGAAAGCCGAGCCAACTCATGCCTGGCGCAAAAGTGAGTAAGTGAAACAAAAGCGTGAGTAATTATTGATGAATATTGGGAAGATTCCAGTTATAGCCGGTTTGCTCGTGACGTTGGCGGTAGTCGGTAGTGCATGTACGACGGTTAAGGGTCCGGACCTTGGCAGCATGACCTTTGCTGACGATCCGTTGCTCGGTAAAGTTGTCTGGCACGACCTGATTACCGAAGATATCGTCGCCGCGCGAACCTTCTATGGTGAATTATTTGGCTGGACTTTCGAAGCGGCAAATAGTCCGCGTGGTAAGGAGTACTCTGTCGCGAAGTCAGGTGACGTTTACGTCGCCGGACTGGTTGCGATCGAGCGGCCCGAGGATGGCACACGTTACTCGCGCTGGTTGCCTTACATCTCTGTTAGCGATGTCGATAAGGCGGTGAACCGAAGCGTTGCGGCGGGTGCGACTGTCGCTGTGTCCGCACGCGATGTTGATCTCGGACGAGTGGCGGCGCTTATCGATCCGCAGGGTGCAGTTATTGGATTGGCCAGAAGCGCACTCGGCGATCCGGACGACCGAACGACGGCAGCTGCGCCGGGCCGCCCGGTATGGAATGAACTCCTGGCAGCTGATACAGGAACTGCTGCATCGTTCTACGAAACGCTGGGTGGCTATGATGCTCGCGTCGTCGATCGGCGCGGCGGTAAATACACGCTGTTAGGGCGCGACGGCACGGACCGGGCCGGGCTGATGAAAAAGCCGGCAGAAGATGAACCACCGGTTTGGTTGACCTTTTTCGGCGTTACGGATCCCGCTGTTGCGGCGGCCAAAGCAGAGTCGCTGGGCGGCAGCATTATTCTGCCAGCTTCGCCGGACTTAAGAGGTGGTACGGTCGCAGTGGTAACCGACCCGTCAGGCGCAATTTTAGTATTGCAACAATGGACAGCCTCCACAGGAGATGACTAATGCAAAGACTACGTAGATTTGTGGCCGTGCTTGCCATTCTGATAACCAGCCTGAACTTGGTGGGATGTGACGGGAATGTCGGTGTCGGCGTGAGCGTCGGCGTGCCGATAGGAAATCACGGCTACATGAGCGTGGGTGGCACTCGCTGGCGCTAAATTCATTGGGTTGAGTTGACGTCAGGTGCCAGATTGGACCAGCTGCCGAAAGGCATCCGTTCGCTTGACCGGCTTGCGCTCAAACGGATAGCATCCTGGCAAATGCACGCTTGCAGCGACCCATGGCTCGGCAGCGAAAAATAAACTAGAAAAATAACGGGGCATCTGACTTGGAAAGTTGGATCTGGTATCCCGCTACAGGAGCGATCGCATCGTGACCACAAGCAAACCGACAACTGAGTTAAATGCGCTGGGTTTTCTGTGGCGCTTCCTGGCGTCACTCGCACTGGTGCTCCTGACATTTAATCCTGCCGGATATTCTGCTTACCATTGGGTCAGCAATGCCATTGGAGCCGGATCTTTTGGGCCGGTCCATGTGATCGCAATAATTGTACTGGTCATTGGCTGGGCGATTGTTGTGGCAGCTACGCGGCAATCACTTGATACGTTTGGCGTCATTCTGGCTTCGCTCGCCCTGGCTGCCATCGTCTGGTTGCTGGTTGATATCGGTATATTGTCTACAGGATCGGTGTCGGCGGTGACATGGATAGTCCTGGTTTGCCTGGCCGTGGTGTTGACCATCGGCATGACCTGGGCACACCTCTGGCGCCGCATGACTGGACAGTTCAGCGTCGACCAGGTCGATTGATCGAACCATCAGCAATGTCGCATGCCTGTACTAATTATAAACAGAACACATTATTTTTCTGCATATGCCAGGAAACAGAAATGCTCCGGCGATCTCTCTCTCGTGAACACATGGCTGCTAACTGAATGAAATGGAAAGGTCGAAGAGCCAGCACCCGGGTAGAGGACGCCCGCGGCCGTAAAGTCGTTGCCGGCGCAGGTAGTCTGGGTCTGATAATCAAGGCTGTGCTGCGCATGTTCGGCCCTAAAGGCATTCTCGTTCTGCTTGGTGTGGGCGTCATTGGTTGGCAAATGGGGCTGCTGGATCCCGCCGCACTACTAAGTGGCGACCAGGTGCGGGAGGTCGACTATGAACCCTCGGCCGAAGAGGAGGAATTACTCGGCTTCGTCAAGGTCGTCCTGGCTGATACGGAAGACATTTGGGCAAACGAGTTTAATCGCATTGGGCAACAGTACAGGGCACCTGAACTGGTCGTGTTCAAGGATCGCTACCCCACAGGCTGTGGTACCGGTGATGCACGGATGGGTCCGTTCTACTGCCCTGCAGACCAGAAGATATACATAGATCTCAGCTTTTACACAGAACTGGAAAGTCAATTCAACGCACCAGGTGATTTCGCCCAGGCTTACGTTATTGCGCATGAAGTAGGGCATCATGTGCAAAACCTGTTGGGCATATCAGACCAGGTAAATGCCAGGCGTGGACAACCTGACTTTAACGAGTACTCGGTGCGACTGGAGCTTCAGGCGGACTTTCTGGCGGGCCGTTGGGCCAACAAGAATGGGCGCTACCTGGATCGCGGGGATATAGAAGAGGCCATGCGTGCCGCCAACCAGATTGGCGACGATACTATTCAGCAAAGAACCCAGGGTCGTGTGGTCCCGCATGCTTTTACCCATGGTACCGCGGAACAACGCATGCGCTGGTTCGATCGAGGTTTGCAAAGTAATAGCCTCGATGAAGGTCAAACGTTTGATGTTCCTTATGAAGAACTTTGAGTTTGTCTGCGCTGCGCATTCGGCACCTGAGTTTGCCTTAGCGCTGATGGTGGGCGTGACAAGGAAAGTGCGATTAGCGACAAGTGACGGCGAGACACCCGTTTTGCAGATCGTAAGGCCGCTCTGCCTGTGACTGAAACGCTGGCCTAAAACAGGCAAGCGAGGACCGAGTTCGCGACACAGCAATCTGGCAATGTCGATACATTCCTGCGTGCAGGTGGAACCAATGCGCCATACCTGGGTCGCAATAGCGACGCTGGCAATTGGTGGGGCCAGACAGTCTGTACTGCAATTGCGTGCCAACAGATGAAGATTCGGGGGACAGATTGAAAAACAACAAGAATAAAAGGTTCGATCGGCGGGAATTCCTCAAGACGAGCCTGATTGGCGGCTCATTTGTTGCTACTTTTCCGCTAAACGTATTTGGTGATTCAGCCGAACTCTCGTCCGCATCTGCAACAACGACTGCATCGGTTGACAACCAACTTGGATTCTTTGTTCGCATCAATCGTGATAATTCGATTGTTATAGGTGCGCCGACTGCGGAGATGGGCCAGGGCACCTATACATCACTGCCGATGATCGTCGCCGAGGAAATGGATGCGGACTGGGCGAACACCAGCGTGGAAGGAATGCCGCTGGCGCTGAAACGCGTGGCGGACGGCGAAGCCGTGAGTGATTCGGCGAAAAACGGTTTTGATTATGCGCATGCCTATCAGGGTGCCGGAGGTAGCCAGAGTGTGCACCGCAACTACGGTTACTTGCGCGAGGCTGGCGCACGAGTGCGGCGCCGATTGATTCTTGCGGCAGCGACTAAGCTGGATGTTCCGGCCGCGGAATTGCGAACACGAGACAGCTACGTATTACATGACCTGTCAGATCGGTCCGTCGCCTACGGAAATCTGGTCGCCGCTGCGGTCCGCGTCGATGACAACGAGATACCAGCGCTGAAGCGGCCTGAAGATTTCCGACTGATTGGAAGCGGCAAGCGAATCACGGCGTCTCGTGACATCGTCACCGGCGCACCTGTATTCGGCATTGATCAGGAATTGCCCGGTATGCTGCACGCGGTACTGACTCGGTGTCCCTATTTTCACGGTACTCCTCTAAAAATCACAGCAGACGCCGCTCAAAAAATTCCGGGCGTCGTAGAAATAATTAAGATCGATAGAAACTGGCCGGAAGACAGCCACGACGGCGAGGTTTTATTGCATGGTAGCGTCGCCGTTGTCGCCGAAAATCTCTGGACCGCACTCAAAGCTCGCAAGTTGCTTGAAATCGAGTGGGATAAAGGTCCATTTGCGGACGAGAGCACAGAAAAGCTGGAAGCGGATTATAGACAGTTAGTTCATGGTGAAATTCCAGCGGACGCGGAGCGCCTTATTGAGGGTGATGTTGATGCCGCAATGCAGGACGCAGATCTGGTCGTTGAGGCGGAATATCTCCTCAAGCCATTTGCCCATGTCTGTATGGAGCCGCACTCCGCGATTGCTGATATGCGACCGGAGAAAATGACTGTCATTGCCGGGCACCAGTTTCCCGAACGTGTGGCACATTGTGCGGCGGCGATTACCGGCTGCAGCCCTCTGGACGTAAGCGTTGAGACGATGCGCATGGGCGGCGGCTTCGGCCGCAAATTCGCTCCGGACTATATTTCGGAAGCGATTCATTTGTCGCATAAGTTGCAGCGGCCGGTCAAAGTAACCTGGACGCGTGAAGACGACATTCAGCATGATGCGTTCAATCCACCCGGCATGAGCCTCTTGCGGGCGGGCCTGAACGAGAATGGAAAACTGGTCGCATGGGATCACATAATCGCCAGCCACAGATTCCATACGCACGGTTTCCCCGCCGGTCACGTAGATAACTTTCGACTGCGATCTTTCAGATCAAAATCCGGAATGTGGTATGGCCCCTGGCGTGGGCCGGGTCATAACACGACGGGATTCTTCATTGAGAGTTTTGTCGATGAGCTGTCGTACGCGGCAAAACAGGACCCTTTGCAATTCAGGCTCAACATACTTGGCCCGGCAGAAGTAAGAGAATATGCCGGTTGGGGATCGGCTACCTATGATACCGGCCGTGCTGCCGCGGTGCTAAAGCTGGCTGCAGAAAAGGGCAACTGGGATGAACGTGACAAATTGCCAGCCGGTCATGGTCGTGGAATTGCGTCTTATTTCACCTTCGGCAGCTACTGTGCGCACGTTGTCGATGTCAGGGTTGAGGATGGAGAGATCGAGGTGCTGAAAGTCGTTAGCGCCGTCGATTGTGGTCAGCCGATCAACAAGCTGGGCATCGAGGCGCAAATTCAGGGTGGCGCTACTGATGGTTTGTCAGCTGCTTTGAACCAGGCGATCCATACCCGAAACGGACAAATTGTTGAGAAGAACTTCGATTCCTATCAAATGATGCGTATTAACGCGGCACCGCGGCACATGGAAACTCATATTATCGACAGCGATGAATATCCATCGGGTACAGGGGAGGTCGGTTTGCCACCGTTCATACCTGCACTAACCAATGCGATCTACGCGGCGACCGGCAAGAGAATACGTAGCCTGCCGATCGCGGATCAATTGAAATCATGAACGACAACAGGTTGTCGGGAAAATCGGGAAACTGCAATAGATGATCAAGTTTAATGTGAATGGTAAACCGATCCAGTTTGATGGTGATCCCGACATGCCACTGCTCTGGTATCTTCGGGAAGATGCCAAACTGAAAGGAACGAAATTTGGTTGTGGCATCGCTCAATGTGGCGCCTGTACGCTACATCTGAATGGCGTCGCCACACGATCCTGTGTTGTGCCAATGTCTGCCGTTGCTGATGCGAACGTTTTGACCATAGAAGGGATTGCGTCAGAGGAGGCGTTGCATCCTGTGCAGCAGGCGTGGATCGAAAATGACGTACCCCAATGCGGCTATTGTCAGTCCGGGCAGATCATGGCGACGCTGGACTTATTGCAACGAATCCCGATTCCGACCGATGCGGACATCGATGCAAATATGTCCAACATTTGTCGCTGTGGCACCTACAACAGAATTCGAAAAGCGATACATCGTGCAGCGGATCTGTTGCAGGAGTCGGATTCTAAATAAACGCTGGCGCACGTTATTCTGCAACTCCGGGAGATTTGCTGCCCGGGAGCGTCTTCGATATTCGCGCCCCTAAGGCCACCGCGCTCGCGGCTCACTCCAGCAGCGTAGGTTTCTTGGGCAGGTGGCGCAGACCCATCCATGCTAATGCCGCAATGTGGCTGGCGGTAGCTTCAACGGAGAGCGGCTTGTTGCTCTCCGTCCACCACGGCCCGACAAAGGCGACCATACCGACAAGGGCGTGAGCATAAATGGGCGCTGCTTTAGAATCGTAGCCGGCGATGCGGAACTGCTCGGTAAAAACATCGCCGATGCGATCTGCCAGGTCGTACATCAAGGCTGGCATTTCGCTAGCGGCGCGTCCCTCAGCAGAATTGCAAATCCTTGCGGGTGTTCCTGTACGTACATGAGGTACGCAAGCACCGCTTGTTCGAGTCTCTCGCGGGCTGTGCCGACACTCACTGCTGCGGCAATCCGTCCCAGGACGTGTTCAACCTCGCGGTCGATCACTACAGCGTAAAGTCCTTCTTTGCCGCCGAAGTGATGGTAGAGGATGGGTTTTGAGACTTTTGCGCGGGCGGCGATCTCCTCGACCGTAGT
>RCNF010000059.1_pt1 | contig 43408 bp, 41 predicted proteins | sample 2041311 | NCBI WGS metagenome assembly RCNF01 (sample SAMN09708228, study PRJNA481090) | Marine sediment metagenome, whole genome shotgun sequencing project. | biome: marine sediment; feature: ocean; material: sediment; isolation source: Sewage treatment plant 2 marine sediment (STP2) ...
AGACGGCTCTTGCGTTCAGGGCCAGCGATAACTCGCTCGATCGATTCTTCGAACTCCTGTTGCCCGATTGTCTTTTTATCTCGACGAGCGGCCAAGATTGCAGCTTCGTTGACGAGATTCTCGAGATCGGCGCCGACAAATCCCGGGGTTGCTTTTCCGATAACCGAGAGATCTACGGACTCCTCAAGGGGCTTACCTCTAGAATGGACTTTCAGGATCGCCTCACGCCCGCGCATATCCGGCTGGTCGAGAATAACTCGCCGGTCAAAACGGCCGGGTCGAAGAAGAGCAGGATCGAGGATATCTGGCCTATTGGTCGCCGCCATGATGATCACATTCGTATCCGTCTCGAAGCCGTCCATCTCGACGAGCATCTGGTTGAGTGTTTGTTCCCGCTCATCATGGCTGCCGCCGAGGCCGGCGCCGCGTTGACGGCCAACGGCGTCGATCTCATCGACAAAGACGATACATGGGGAGTGGCGCTTTGCTTGATCGAAAAGATCGCGCACTCGACTTGCGCCGACGCCGACGAACATTTCGACGAACTCAGAGCCCGAAATGGAGAAGAAGGGTACACCCGCTTCCCCTGAGACTGCCTTCGCGAGCAGTGTTTTCCCCGTCCCTGGTGCCCCGATAAGAAGCACACCTTTTGGAATGCGGGCGCCAAGTGAAATAAACTTTTCAGGCTCCTGAAGGAACTCGACAATCTCCTCAAGATCCTCTTTCGCTTCCTCAATGCCGGCAACATCCTCGAATGTAACCGTGGGTTGGTCGCCCGTAAACATACGTGCGCGACTCTTCCCGAAGGAGAGTGCCTGGTTATTTGTACCTTGCGCTTGACGCATCATGAACCAGATCAAACCCACGACGAGGAGCGCGGGAAGGATATACGTAATCAGGCTGATGATCGTTCCCAGATCGCTGGGTTCTTTGATCTCGAGTTCAAGATTCTCGCGGGCTAATGCCGACTGAGTGACGCCCAGATCTTTAAGCTGTTCAACCGTCGTCTTTGTAGGCTCCTTGCGCGAGAACGCATTGGTGCCATCAGCGTAAATCAATTCCAGTTCGTTTTCATCGACGATTATTCGGTCGATCACACCAGATTGAACCTTTGCCGCGACCTCGTTTAAAGGCAGTATTTCAGGTTTGGTCGCCTCGCTGCGGGAGTAGAAAATAACCGCCACGATAGTGAGCATTAACATAAATAGTACGAGAGAGTTTCTACCTCGGGGTGAATTCACATATACCTCCCAAAGCTAATCTTTGGCTTTGGTTATTTAGACTAATTTTTACAACGTTCGTCCGAATTATACCGCGGCCGGTGGGGTGCGACCAGTATGTTGGATTAACCTGGATTAATTGGGCAGGAAGGGTAAAGCAAGCATACCCAAAGCCAGAGGGGGATCAATCCACCAATTGTTAGAAATGCCAACAAACCAAGAGCGATCATGGTCCAATCCATCTCCGAAGCTATCGCAGGATTTTGAGGTGATATGGCCTTAACCTGTGCGAAATCTGTGATGTCCAATCCATCACCTGTGGGTGAGTGGTCTCCTGGGATGGCATCCAAGTTGAAATTCGTGAGGATCCGACCAAGTTGATCCGCGGTGCGGTAGCGAGCAGAGGGCTCCTTCGCGAGAACCTTTAGAACAATCTGCTGCAGGGATTCGGGGATGCTGGGCTCGATCAAGCGAGGATGAATTGGCTCAGCGGTCAGGTGAAGCTGAGCTAGGTCGGCTGCGTTATCCGCCACGAATGGAGGTTGACCGGTGATCATTTCGTAGAGGATCACTCCAAGAGAATAAACATCGCTGGCAGGTGAAGGTGCTCCCCCTGAGGCTTGCTCTGGAGAAAAATACTGAGGGCTTCCCCAAACAACATCTGAATGTTCATCGGGTTGGATTGTTGCCAGTGCACGGGAGACACCGAAGTCGGTAATCTTAATCTTGTTGTCAGGTGTAATCAGAATGTTTTGTGGTTTAAGATCACAGTGAACGAGACCTGCCCGGTGGGCATAGCCAACACCGTCGGAGATCTTTATCATTAACTCCACTGCCTCGAGTGGGGCAAGGAGTTTCCGCCGACGGATGAGAGTCTTTAAATCGGCTCCTGTGATGTACTCCATCACTATGTAAAGAGTATCGTCGTCACGGCCGAAGTCGAAAATGGTGACAATATTTGGATGGGAGAGATTCGCAGCTGCACGGGCTTCATGCAGGAAGTTCTCTTGGAAGGATTGATCCTTGGCAAGCGGATCGCGCAAGATTTTCGCTGCGACTTCGCGCTGGAGTTGATGGTCTAATGCGCGGTAAATATCTGCCATACCGCCGAAGCCGATTTTTTCAAGCAGCTCGTACCGTCCACCTAATAAATCCTGTGCCATGGTGCTGACGATTGTAATCCTTACAAGTATTCGCGGCAATGCAAGGAGAGAACACTATTTGACGCTATAATATCCTGAGGTAATTTATGACGAATCGATGTGCCTGGTTGCTCTATAACCCTGCTGCAGGTAGGTTTCCTGCCGGCCCGCTTCTTGATCGGGCGATGCGTGTTCTCTCGACTGCGGGTTGGGATGCACATCTTGTTAAAGGGGAACCGAAGAAAGGGGTGGTCGATATCGCCAAGGAGGCTGTTGCACAGCGCTGCGATGCTGTATTTGTAGTCGGCGGTGATGGTTCGATCGGCCAGGCAGCATCTGCGTTGGCGGGGTCGGAAACTGCTCTGGGTGTCCTGCCAGCTGGAACTGCAAATGTATGGGCGCAGGAACTCGGTCTACCTCGCCTTGATTGGATCCATGTCTTTGCGTTGGAGCAGGCGGCTGAGAGATTAGCTGCCGGAGATGTCCGTCCCGTGGATGTCGGAGTGTGTAACGGTCAGGCATTCCTGTTATGGGCTGGCGTCGGGTTGGATGCACAGGTTGTCAACAGCATCGAACCGCGGGAGCGTTGGGAGAAAGCGTTTGCGACGGTCCATTACGCAACATTGGCTTTATGGAATGCAATCGGGTGGGAAGGGATGAACTTAAAGGTTCGGACAGACAAGGACGAATTTGAAGGGCGATACCTGGTTGCTGTCGCCTCCAATATTCCTGCATATGCCGGCGGTTTGGTCGACTTAGCAACGGGCGCTAAGGTTGACGACGGTTTACTGGATTTCTGGTTTATTGAGAGTGGAAAACTTCGTGATGTCCTTGTGCGGGTAGCGCAGATTTTCATGGGTCGTCATGTGGATGCAGAAGGGGTAGACCACTTTCGAGCCAGCGAAGCGGTCTTCGAAATGGAAAATGGACTACCTATACAGTTTGATGGTGAACCGTTGGTCCTTGACACCCCCCTTGAGTTCAGTGTTCAAAAGAAGGCGCTCAAGGTTCTCGTTCCAGGCGATGTAAATCCTGATCTGTTTGCTAGCAAATCCGATGGATGATGGATGAATGCTGAAAAGAATTAGATCTTATTCGAGAACCCAATGAATTTGACATTACCCATTGCAGCGGTCCTAGTTAAAGTAGCCGCGGTGTGCCTCTCACCAGGGTGGGTTCTCATTTCCACCGCGTTGACGATAATCCATCTCGATTTAATTTCCTTCTTACTCCACTAAATGGAAAACAAGCCTTCTCTCCCTAACGTTGTGAAGTCACACGGGCTATGGGCCGGACTAGGGGTCTTGTTGGGGGCAATCACTTTGTTCGCCTTGATCGTGCTCGGATATTTCACTCGCCAAGCTCAAGTTTCAATACCTCCGGCGACACCGATATTAATTTTGATCAATGCGCCCACAGCTTCCATAACCATCACGCCGCCACCAGAAACTGCCGAACCTGCGAATACTTCTACGCCTACACTTTCACCGGAAGCGAGTGGTTCGCTCTCGCTGGGGAGACTCGTCGAAGTCTATGGTACCGAAGGAGATGGCCTGCGGATGCGTGACAATGTTGGTTTGGATTCCAGGATTGTATTCGTAGCGGTTGAGAGTGAAGTCTTTGAATTGCGTGATGGTCCTGTGCAAAAAGATGGGTATGAATGGTGGTTCTTGGTTAACCCCTATAATTTGGATAAAACGGGTTGGGCTGTTAGCACTTATTTGCAGCCCATCGACTAGAAGACGATTTGCTCCGTTAGTGTTCATGAGCTAATATTTGCCCGCCAAAGGAAGGCACAAGTGAAGAGAAAACCAAAGAGCGTCTCGGCCTCACGTAAGGAAGAGGTTTTGCGGATTGAATGGGAGGATGGTCACAAGAGCGAAATTCCTTTCGGCACGCTTCGTGCAGCTTGTCCCTGTGCAGATTGCCGCATGAGTCATGATCAAGATCAGAGTGCCGAGAAGGAAGATATGCTGGAACTGAATATTCGCGCTAAAAACACGACGATCCTCGAGAGGATCGAACAAGTAGGCAACTACGCAGTTCAGTTGGTTTGGCGCGATGGTCACCACGCTGGTATTTATACGTGGGATTACCTTGATCATCTTAGCCTCGATAGTGATCATGGCGGTGGAAGGAGACCGGTGTGAAGGACCCTCTAGATGAGCTAATTAACTTCGCGGAGAGAACTTACGTTCGCTTAGAAGCGGAGACGCTCATCATGGATTGTATTGAGCGTGGAGAACCCAAACCCTTTTTCAAGCTTCTTGAAGAATTGATTCTTGCTGGCACATCTTCTCTCAGCGTGTTGCGGGAGATTCTTGGTGTTATTAGAGTAATAAAAACTGGCCTGGGGAAAGAAGGGTTAGATGTACGCCAGGACCTCGTTGATGCCATGGCTGAATTTGGCGTCGCTTTGCCAAAGCTCCTCTCTGCCGAAGATCCTGAAGCATTCAGGCAGATATGTGGCTATGAGATGAGATTTAAGGTAAATGAGATCGCCTATCACTTGGAAATTGAAGAAACCGCATTGCTTGAAGAAATCTGTATAGAAGCGGGGAATAAAGTAACTACGATTGCCGGAAGAATGGCGATCCTCACGCAGCTTGAAGAAAGTGTGCTAGATTGGATTGATGGTCTTACCTATGAGGCGGTCCATAATTTTGAGTATCCGGATTGGGATCACAGTCAAGCAATGAGTCATTGAATCGGCCAATCAAGCTTCCGGCGCAAACACCGCTAGACTCTGCAACTCATAAAAATCTTCTCCCAAAAATATAAACACCCCATTTCTTATCAAGGAATTACTCCAATATATGGAGTCAGGAAGCTCTGTTTACGGTTGCAGACCCAGTGTGCGCCCTGAGAATCGCGCTGCGAAAATGAGAGCCAACCTTGAAAAGTAATGAGCCCGGAGGCTCAGCTCAGGGTGGAGCGGGGTGCTTATATCCGCTTGGTCATCCACATAATTTGGAGGGGATAAATCAAAAAGAAAAAGGGAAGATGAATTAAAGGTAGTCTTTCAAATTATGCTCGACGGCATAGGCAGCTGCTTCCGCTCGGTTGCGGACATTTAATTTAGAGAGAATGCTGCTGACGTAATTGCGAACAGTTCCCTCTCCAAGAAAGAGCATCTCGGCAATTTGACGGTTTGTCCGCCCTTCGGAAACAAGCTGCAATACGTGCATCTCCTGCTGGGTGAGTTCCGCAAAAGCCGAGGCTTCCTCCTCGCGAGCTGCTTTGCGGACCTCCTGGAACACCCTCTGAGTAACGGCGGGATCGAGCAAAGCTTCACCTCGTCCAATCGCCTCGATCGCTCGAACAAGATCGTCCCCGCCAATCTGCTTTAAGACATATCCAGCAGCCCCTGCGCGGATAGCTGAGAAGAGCATCTCGTCCTCGGCGTAGGATGTGAGCATGATGACTTTTGTATCGGGGTGGTTCTCGGTGATGTCCTGACAGGCTTCGATACCAGAGCCGCCCTTTAGGCGAATATCCATCACAACGACATCCGGTTTGTATGATTTTGTTTTCTCGATTGCATCACGAGGTCCAACCGCTTCGGCGACCACTTCGAAGCTTGGATGCTTCTCAAGCAGCGCTTTCAAACCTACCCGGACAACTTCGTGATCGTCTACAAGGAGTATACGTTGACGAGTCAATTGTCTTCCTTTCAAATTCAGCTAATTATTATCCAGATTCTAATCGAGGAGACGTTGTTGGACAAGGAGAGCCCTGCTGCTTACCCAGGTGAATACAGTATGGAGGATCCGTTTTCCACGGGTCCTAACCTCGATCTTTTGGATGGCGGAAACAATGGCTACTCCAGAATTTAAAGAGGTGGGTTCAGGCATTTGCACGATTAACCAGGTCGCGCTTGTAATCGACAAATCGGTAACCTACTCCCCGTTCGGTGATGATGTATTTGGGGTTCGATGGATCATCCTCGAGTTTCTGGCGTAAATAATTTATATAAAGCCGCAGGTAATGTGTTTCGTCACGGTATTCATATCCCCAGACTTTGGCAAGCAGCTGCTCATGGGGGACAACCCATCCTGCATTCTGTACAAGGTGGTATAGAAGGCGGAATTCGGTCGGACGGAGCTTAACGAGTTCATCGTCTACCCATATCTCACGTCGGTCGAAGTCGATCTTTAGTCGGCTATCTACCTGGATAACATCGTGAACAGGTTGTCCGGCCATTTCGGTGCGCCGCAATACGGCTCGCACACGACTCACCAGCTCACGCGGGCTAAAAGGCTTGGTTATGTAGTCATCGGCGCCAAGCTCCAAACCTCGTACCCGATCTTCCTCCTCCCCCTTAGCGGTGAGCATAATTACAGGCACTGTGGATATCTCCCGAATAAGACGCAGCGTTTCGAAGCCGTCAAGATCTGGCATCATCACATCTAGTAGGACTAGATCTGGCAATCGATCTCGCATCTGGTCTAGCGCCTGAGTCCCAGAAGTGGCTTCATGGACTTCGAAGCCATCATGCTCAAGATTCAAGCGGATGAAGTGAATCATGCGCGGTTCATCGTCGACAACAAGAATCTTGCGCCGGCGAGGTGAGGATTCTGTCATTTTATTCCCGGACGAAACCGATGAGGTCTTCGTCTTCTTTGGTGGGGAGGATCTCTATGAAAAAGACTCGATGCATTGGCCAGACGACACTTGTAACCGTCTCGTGCAAGAAAGACAAATCTTTGTCATCCTTACGCCGGGGATTATTTACTGTAATCGACGTATCTTGCGGTCCTGGTACATCTTCGATCTCACCAAGAACCGCTTCCTCACCTGATATATGGAGCAGAATTGTATAAGACATAGGCTACCCTGACCCTTTTATCTGCTGCGAGATAATCTGCAGCCTTAAGCGACCCACCTGGATGATATCACCATGATTAACAAGTGAAGCCTCATGGCCTTTGAGGCGCTTACCGTTTACGATTGTCCCATTCGCACTATCTAGATCGATCACGAATACTCCATCTTTCTCAATCCTCAGTTCGGCGTGCATTCTGGAAAGGCCTTGATCAAAGGCGTCGTATTTTGCCAGGTCGACATCTGGAATAACCGCCTGGCCTTCAATCGATCGCCCTAGTGTGAAATTGTCCCGCCCGAGCAGTGAGATGATGTCGCCTGAGGAAACAACGCGGATTCCCAACAGCGATCCGGTTGACAGGTCGGGACCTGGAGGAGGGGATGGTTTGGTCGCCTTTGCTTCCTGGTTGATTTTGTCGGGCGATATTGACATCGTTGGGATTGGGGAAGCGTGGACCAGTCGAGTGCCGCACTCGCTGCAGAACAAGGTGCCGACGAATTCATGGTGATTACATGATGGGCATTCGATCATGACTCACTCGTAGGTGGAAGTAATAGTAAAGCCCGGGTACCGTATTTTAATGTCTTTTCTCCTTCTGTCGAGAAGCGCTTGGAACGAGACAGTTGTACGGCTTCATGAAGCGCGGCTTTTGCGAGATCGCGTTCGCCCGCAGCGAGAAGTTGTGTAGCGAGGTTCTCCAATCTCCTTGCGGCTTGCGAGGATTGACCGAGTTCAACCTCATGGCGCGCTTTTTCCTGCATTTTGTATAAAGCGAGCATATTCAACGCGGAACTAATCTCCTGCGGCGGTGGTTGAGGGTCGGCTTCGCTTGAGACCGGTAAACTGATATCTAAGGGGAGTGTCTTTGCCTCTGAATCTGCACCAACCAGATCCCCTCTGAGATTGAGGTGAGCAAGCGTGAGCTCGCTTGCGCCCGCAAGCGGATGGACAATAAGTTCGAGTAGAAGACGGACGGAACCATTCCTCGGGAGATGACCGAGTGTCATTGGAAAGCTGTCGCCGAGCGGCATTGGCTCCGGAAGGAGACGATAAGCCGAACGCAAATCAACTTGCTGACCCAACGCTCCATCGATTTGTAAAGTTTTGGCAATGATCTGAGTCAAGCTGTCGTAGATTGAATGCAGCAAATCTGTTATAGCCCGTGGTGTGTTTAAAAAGATGACATGCCCGCCTGTTCGACTTGCGATTTCGTCTAGCAAGCGATCGCTCCAATCAGAGCCGATGCCAACGCAGTTGATAGTGATACCTGCCGCGGCGGCTTGATCCGCAAGCTCTAGACAGAGCTCTTCATCCCCATAAGTTCTCCCGTCCGTGAGCAGGACAAGATGGTTGACACCTTCTTTTGAGAACGTTTGGTGGATCTCATCTAAGCCAGTAGTCAAGCCCTGGGCGATCTCTGTGCCGCCACCAGCCTGCAGGAGGCTTAATCGAGCTCGGGCAGTGGCTAAGACTTTGGCTTGATCTGGCGAAACAATAACATCAGCGCGATCGCTGAAAGCGGTGATGGACGTGTTGTCCTCTGGGTGTAAATCTTGAAGGATTGCCAATACTGCAGCTCGTACCTGGTCCATCCGCTTACCATCCATCGAAGTTGAACGGTCGATCACGATGCTGAGGTTAATGGGTGGCCGGATCTCCGGTAAATCTTCAGAGGGGAAGACATCAAGAAGGATATAGTGGACTTGTGGTTCGTCGATCTCAAGTAAATTGTTCCGACTATTGAGTATGTTTAAGTGGAATGGTGAGGCGGCTGCGAAGGCAACATCCGCAGCCGCCAATTCCTCATCATACGTTACCCGAAGATCGGGGTCTATGAGGATTTCATATGCCTTGCTTACACTTAGGAAGAGCTCCGTCTCGCCAACGCGGATGTTTTTATCTGGGTGGAGTTGGAGGGCGGCTTCGCGGAAGGCGCGTCGGATTTGTTCCGCTGTCGCGTTTCTTGGCACTTTGAGGAGGGTATAGTAATCCTTCTCCACTGACACCTAATTCCTTAATCAGATGGAAAACGAACGATAACAACAGAGATGTTATCAGGACCACCGGCGAGGTTCGCGGCTTGGACAAGTTGCTCGCAGGCGATTTGTGGATGAGGTGCATCGTTCACGACATGCTTAATCTGGGGATCGGGTACCACACCCCAAAGGCCATCCGAGCAGATAAGCAGATGTCCCCCCTTCGGTGCGGTGGTTGTGAAAACATCAATTTCAAGATTAGCGCCCTGACCGATGGCACGATATAGAACATTGCGTTGGGGATGCGATTCGGCTTCCTCAGCAGTGAGTTGACCTAGTTCCTTGAGCCGTTCGACCAATGAATGATCTCTGGTCAGGATCTCGATTTGGCCATTATTGATGGAGTAGGCGCGGCTATCACCGACATGACCGATTGTCATTTGTGATCCAAGCAGCAACGCTGCGGTCATTGTCGTTCCACCGCCGGGAACTTGCTCCACAACCGCGGAGTTCGCTTCATCCAAAGCATCATGAAGGAGTTCTTGCAGCGGGAGCATTTCATTAGGGCTATCCAAATCGAGAATATGAAGGATGGTCTCTTCCATTAATTTCCGAGCAACGGAACGGATGGAGATGTTGCTGGCGACCTCTCCTGATCGATGGCCGCCCATCCCGTCAGCGACCATGAAAAGGCCAAATTCAGGAAGCGGCTCAGCTCCTGCAGAATCCCCTTTGATAACCAGCTGTGCATCCTCATTATGACTTCGCTCGAGACCAGTTGACTGGCTTGCACCGACGATGATCCGATCGTTGGGGGCGGAATGATAGGCGCGGTTTATCACAGACTCTCCACCCATCAGCAGGGAGCCAGTTTTGGTCTGAGAGGGAGATGATCTAAAAATGCGGGAAAAGAAAGTTTTCAAAGAGGTCATTTATTGTTGTCTCATTAATGTTTCTAGTAGATTACCTACGCGATTAGAGCGTACACCTTGTGATCCGTTGAACCGATGTAAAGGACGTTATTAGAGATAAAGGGTGTGCCTGTGATTGGGGCGTCTGAATGAAACCGCCAGCGTAGCCGGCCTGTCTTGTGGTCAAGGCAGTATAAGGAGCCGTCGACGGATCCGCAATAGATTGATCCATCATGTGCAACCGGCGAGCCGGTAACCTGGTGATCTGTTTCGTAGCGCCAAATCTCACGTGCGTGCTTGGCATCGACGCAATATATATTATTGTCCCCGCAGCCTATGAAAAGCAAGCCATCAGCGAAGGATGGGGACGAGATCGTTGCGCCCCGCATCCGAAAACGCCAAATCTGCCACCCGTTTTCCGAATCAATTGCATACATGGTCCAATCCCGAGATCCATAGTAGACAATGTCATCAACGATGATCGCAGAGGAGGTGATGCCTCTCTTCGCTTTCTTCCTCCACTTCAATTCCCCTTTAAAGTTATAGCAGTAAAAATCGCCGCTCTCACAGCCGAAATAAACGAGTTCATTCTGTACAAATGGAGTGGACCAGATCGCGTCGTTCGCTTCAACGCGCCATGCACGGCGGCCATTCATCTGGTTTACTACATGAAGCCGTCTGTCATCGGAACCGATAAATATATGCCCTTCGGAAAGGGTGGGAGAGGAGCGGATTGGACCTTCAGCGTAATACGTCCAGACCAGGCTGCCTCGATTTGCGGTTAGTGCATAGAGACGGCCATCCTCGGAGCCAATGAAGATGACTCCATCCTCGGCTGCGGGCTTTCCCGTTATGCCGCCCTCCGTTGCATATTTCCATTGGAATTCGCCCGTTTGTTTATCTAAAGCATACAGGTTATTGTCATAACAGCCCACATAGACGGTATCCTCGAATACCAACGGGGAGCCGCGAATCTCATCCTCGCATTTAAACGACCAGATCTCCTCGATCTTATCGCTCTGTGCGATCACTGCAGCGACACTGGGTGCGCTCAGCAATCCTGTACGCTTTGCGGCTGAGATCATGGCCTCTTTCATGATCATGGCGGAAGGGTAGCGATCCTTGGGATCATACGCGAGGGCGGTAGAGATCACGGTCTCTATTTCGGGCGAAATAAGGGGATTGATCGATCGAGCCGGTCTCTCGGCGAAAGAAAATGGTGCTTCAACGCGCGGATCTCTTTTTGTGAGGAGATGGTGCAGTGTTGCTCCGAGGGCGTAGACGTCACCAGCTGGAGAAGCCTCGCCGCGGTACTGCTCAGGTGGCGAGTACCCCTCGGTGCCGATCATCGTCCCTTTTTCGCCGGGTTGAAAGTTGCGGGCGATGCCAAAATCGATCAATCTCACATGGTTGTGGTGATCGATCATAACATTCGAAGGTTTGATATCTCGGAAGATGATCGGCTCGGGCTGGATGTTGTGTAAATAGGAGAGAACATCGCAGAGTTCAATCGCCCAACCGATGACTTTCTCTTCCGCCAGGAAGTCGGTGGATTCAGCGAGGATCGCTTCAAGATCATCACCGTCGATAAATTCCATAACCAGGTAGGATCGTTTCTTATGTGAGAAATTGTCGTAGATTGCGGGAGTTGCCGGGTGGGAGAGGGTTGCGAGAAGATCTGCCTCACGCTCAAAATTTTTCACGATCATTTCATGCATCGAGTGATCGGCGATGAGATTCACCATCTCTTTAATGGCGACAAGCTTGGTAACGTTAGGGAAATGAAGGTCGCGCCCTTTGTACACAGAACTCATTCCGCCGGCGCCCAGCATGCCCAGGATAAGATATCGATCTTCAAGTGTGGTGCCCGGCGGTAAACGGTCTAGGCTTTCGCTATCGCTTTGGCCGCTATCATCGAGCTGGCGTGTTGTTCTTGGCATAATTTATATGTTTCGGATTATAGCATGAGAGACATGCGCCGCAATTGAAAACAATGCAAAATCTGTGTCATTGTAAGTACCACGTAAGGTTTTACCTGACTCTACGGGATTTAATACTCTCGACTCAGAAGCTTCTGTGTAAGGTTTACCAGCTCTGACGCAGCCGGTTCGGCCGGCTCACTTAAGGTGAGCGCTTCCAGAGCTGAGTCTGTCCAGCGCCGGGTCGCTTCCTCCGCGTACTCTCGCGCTCCGCATCGATTGAGAGAAGTTACCATCCTCGCTACCCGATCATCGTCGATCTCATCAGAATCCCATAATTCCTGGAAATCGTCCGAGTGGTTGATGGCGAAGATGACCGGTAAAGTCTTCTTGCGGACGCGCAAGTCGTCGCCGCTGGGTTTTCCAGTGACCTCTGGTGCACCCCAAATACCCAGTAAATCATCAAAGATTTGAAAGGACATTCCCAAATCATGGCCGAACTGCTGAAAAAGTGCGACCTTTGAGGGTCCGCTTTGGGCGGTGAGAGCGCCAATTGCGCAACTTGCAGCAATCAGTGCTGCCGTTTTCCCTTCGATCATCTCTACATATTCATCCTCGGTTACTCTGTCAGTCTCTTCGAATTTCAGATCGAGATGCTGGCCGATAGTTAAATCCAGGCATGCCTTATCGAGTTGTTTCTGGATCGAGAGGACGGTCGCTGAGTCGTGTCCTTGCTCATGCAATTCGTGCGTTAGAAGATGGGCTAATGCGAATAACGCGTCTCCGGTGTTCGTCGCTTGAGCGATCCCCCAACGTTTCCACACCGTCTCACGGCCTCTGCGTGTTTCACTTCTATCTTCGATATCGTCATGGATGAGCGAGAAATTATGTATCCACTCGATCGCACCGGCAGCTGGGAGGGCGGATTGCCATGAGCCACCAGCGGTATCGCAGCAAAGGAGTGTGAGTAAAGGACGGAGACGTTTTCCCCGGCTTGCTTCCGGTTTAATCCAACCAAGATGGTGGCATACCATTTGAACAAGGAGAGCCGTACTTTTAGATTCCAGGTGTGCGAGCGAGGTCTTCAGTTGTGCTTCGATCTTGGTTTGCATTGCCTCGATGTACACGCCCGGCTCGGTATTCACGTTCTCGATTCCTTCCACAGCTTGGTGGAACGCAGGGCCTGAATCTCATGTGCTCCGGTTGCGAACATACTTAAGCGAATCTGCGCTACGACTTGATCGATATGTGCAATTACTGCCTCGGTAGACTTGGTCGCTGCCTTAAGCAGCGGCCCGGCCATGCCGCCAAGGTCGGCGCCAAGGGCAAGACACTTTGCGATATCAACCCCGCTTCTAAGTCCCCCTGAAGCGATTAATGGAATAGCTGGAAGTGCTCCGCGAACATCAAGGATCGCATCCGCAGTAGGAATTCCCCAGTCGATAAAAGCGGCGGCGACTGCAGCCCTCTCGGGTGACTTTGCACGATGCATCTCTACTTGAGACCACGAAGTTCCGCCAGCTCCGGCAACATCGATCGCGGTGACGCCTGCCTCCACCAATCGCAATGCAACCTCTTTTGAAAGTCCCCATCCAACCTCTTTAGCGATGACGGGCACCGGTAATTTTTGACATATTTCGCTGATCTTTTCTAGAAGCCCAGCGTAACGAGTGTCTCCCTCTGGTTGCAGGGCTTCCTGCAGCGGGTTTAGGTGCAAAATCAGGGCATCTGCCTCTAGCATCTCGACCGCGCGCTCACATTCAGAAATGCCGTACCCGTAATTCAATTGAACTGCACCGAGATTCGCGAAGAGGAGGATGTCGGGGGCATATTGTCGTAGATTCATCCCTGCTGTGAGTGCAGGTTCTTCGATCACGGCGCGTTGGGAGCCTGCCCCCATCGCTATCCCTTTATCCTGCGCAGCCTCGGCCAGGGAAATATTAATCTTATCAGCTTGTTTTGTCCCTCCAGTCATCGAGGAGATCAACAAGGGTGAGTCTAAATGCTTCGTCAAGAAAGTCGTTTGTAAATCGATCTCTGAAAGATCAATCTCAGGGAGTGCGTTGTGGATAAAATGGTAACACTCAAGACCCGTTCTCAAACTGGATTGAACATCCTCATTAAGGTTAATGAGGATGTGATCTGATTTTCTGCTGGAGGTGGGCGTAACTTTACTCATAGACAGGTGTTCCATGCAGTGAGAATGCCATCATAGCAAGTGTAAGAGGCACATGTCAACTTGCAACACCATCGGTGCCTCGATTACAATGCAACTTGCCACAAAGACACAAAAGGAGGCGAACTATGGCGGAAACAATTGAGGATGTCAGGACTATCATCGTCGAGCTCTTAGGTGTGGATGCTGAAAAGGTCGTACCCGAGGCGAAATTCCGTGAGGATCTCGAAGCCGACTCTCTGGACTTGGTTGAGTTAATCATGGCCTTTGAGGAGAAATTCGGGGGCGAAATCTCCGATGAAGATGCACAGAAGATAACCACCGTTGGGGAAGCAGTCACATATATCGACGAGAAGATGAAGTAAGTCCAGTTCATTTACTATTGCTGTGTGATCGGGCCGGGAAAACCGGCCCGATTTGATTCCCTGGATAATTGGGTTACGGCTTTTTCGATTTCGGCTTCGATTGTTTTGTTTTCTTTCCCTTCGATGGACCGGTTTTCAAGTGCCTGGTAAGTAAGCGGTTTATCTCTTTCTCCTCATCGATTTGAGAGGAAAGGTAGTCATCGATAAAACCGGATCTGCGCAGCCGCAGTGCCATCTTGGCGATTTTCTCCACATCAGCTGCTTCAGCTTTTTCCCGTCCGTCTGCCACTGCGTGAGCTCGAGCCGCTTCAAAGAGCGTGATCTCGGCTCGAAGCGAATGGATTCCCATACCATCGATTAGATGAAGCCCGAAGTCTTGCGCCTCTTTTGTAAGTTTAACATTTAGAAGAGCGGCCCTTGCCGATTGAAGCTCATCACGGACCTGCATTATGACCTCTTCGTATTCAGCGATCACCTGACGGGGATTGCTGCGATGAGCGATGGATCGGCGATACGCCTCTAAGCGCTGCTCGGGATCATCTAAACCGCGTACAACCAGGCGTAAGCCGAAACGATCGAGGATCTGTGGGCGTAAACGACCTTCTTCTGGATTCATCGACCCAATTAAGACAAACCGGGCGCGGTAGGTGGCACTGAGTGTTCCGCGATAGAGTGTGTATATTCCCTGCGCAGAAGCGTCGAGGACGGCGTTAACAATATCGTCATCAAGCAAATTTACTTCGTCAACATATAGGATATTATTATCCGCTCGAGCGAGAATTCCGCGGTTTAGACGCAGTCGTTTTTGGACAGCTGCACGTTCATCGATTCCGCCAACAACATCATCAAGTCGTGCGTTTAAAGGGAGCTCTATTAACCGAACGCGATCCTTATACGTGAGTGGATCACCCTCGGCATAGCGTCGAGCGCAATCCGCGCATACCTCGTCCATACCGCCCGAAGTGACATCTTCAGGAAGGCAACCGTATGGGCAACGACTCCTGGAGACCTCAGGGAGTAAGTCTGACAGGCTCCTGACCGCGGTTGTCTTCCCAGTCCCACGAGGGCCGACAAGCAACACCCCACCAATATTGGGATTAATTAACGCCAACATCAACGCTAATTTCATCTCTTGTTGGGCAACAATTGCCAGGAAGGGGAAGGGAAGGTGTTCCGCCAGACCCATATCTTCTGGCGGTGGAGTCTCAAGGAATCGTTTCGCGCCTGCTTGAGCCAGAAGGTCGGTGAGGGTTTCAATCTTCCTTGTCAAAACTGCTGCTCCTCGGAGCTCTTCCGTTGAGAAAGCCGATATGTCTGCCGTTTCTCACCATCAGACATTCGCTTTTTTTCAGTGTCGGATTCGGCGATAAGCTTGGGAACCGGGGAAGGATGCCCCTGCTCATCCAGGGCGACGTAAACCAGGTAGGCTGTGTTGGTATAAGTTCTCTCTCCAGTAATGGGATTTTCAGCGAGGACCTCAACTCTGGTTTCCATGGATGTCTTCCCTACGTACGTCACCTCCGCATGCAGGATCACTAGGTCGCCGATTCGGATTGGTTTATGAAATGCCATCTGATCGATGGCGATGGTAACGACACGGCATTGTGCATGGCGCATGGCTGAGAGCGCACCGGCTTCATCGACGAGCTTCATAATCCAACCGCCGTGCACATCACCGCGAAGATTAGCCTGGATCGGAAGCATCAATTGGCTTAGTGTTACTCGTGAGGATTGAACCGTTTTTGAATCAAGAGGAGATTTCAATGGGTCGGTCAATCCATATCTTCCTTGAATTCGCCGGTGTCCGTTGTGTGAAGGCGTTCAGGTTCTTCATCGAGCACATCGATGATTTCAAAGGGAAGTTCGGCCATCATCGGGGGTAAGGGGACGGTAGCGGGTGGTCGGACCCGGCCGGGGTGAGGGGGGACTTCACGCCGAAGGAGATCTCCTTCGAGGATGCGCCTTCTAAGGATCCGAGGCTCATCAGATAGCCAGCCAACAAAGACACCATCCACATCGAATACGTTGCGATCGGAAGACATCCATCCGATCCACTCACCAACAGGGTCGAAAATGTAGGGGAAAACGAGCAATGCAGACCAGTCCCCCGGGGTTGTATAAATGGGTATGGGTTTCTTCTTGGCTTCAGTTACCATCAAATTCTCCAGCTTTGTATGTGCACTTTCCATACCAGTTATATATGGGTGACGAAGATAGAATGTGCGATCGTGCGTGACCCTCAAAATCTATTGGATAGGGAACCGCCTTCACTACTGATTATACACACCGGGAAAAATCTCTTCAGCGCTGTGGACGTAAAAGGTTTATTCAGCGTCGGAGTATGTCCAGATGCGGTTAATAAAGAAGTTCCAAAAAAGAACGACAATCACGGCCAGGGCTAAAGCGAGATTGCGGCCAAGAACTGTCGCATTGAGGTATCCGAGAGAAGCAAGACTCTCCGGCAGGATCGATTGGGAAAGTTGGATGAGGATCTCTGAAAGACGGATCATGGGTGCTTCTGAGAAGGCAAAGATGGGGGTTCGGATGACGAGGCCGACCAGGTTGACCAAGGTGAATTGGATGATCTGTTGGGTGACCGGCTTTGATCTCGAATCGGGGTAAGTCCAGTAGCGATTCCAGAGAAAGTTGCTGGTGACGGCAGCAGAGAATGAAATAACACTGGATACAACACTGCCGATCCCGAGCACATTGGCAAGCAGGTTAAAGATTCCAAAATCTACAACCGCACCTATGATGCCAACGACAGAGAATTTAAGGAAGCGGTTGATTTCACGCCGTGTGCGTGGTGAGACCCCCCTCATAGACGTTTCTCGAAATCCTCGATTGTGAGCTTAAGGCCCGTCTCAAGATCGACTTTAGGTTCCCAGTTCAAAATTGTCTTGGCACGGGTGATATCCGGTTGGCGTTGTTGAGGATCGGAGGGAGCGCGCCCATCAGGAACTTTTCGAATGCCGGCTTTGTTGCCGACGATGCGATTGATTTCTTCAGCGAGTACGAGAATCGACATCTCCTGCGGGTTTCCCAGGTTGACAGGGAAATTCTCTTCCGATTGCAGTAGAAGGTAAAGGCCTTCAATAAGATCGTCGATGTAGCAGAAGCTGCGGGTCTGTGAGCCATCACCGTAGATGGTGAGCGGTTTACCCTTGAGCGCCTGAACGATGAAATTAGGGATTGCTCGTCCGTCATCCAATCGCATCCTGGGTCCAAAGGTGTTGAAGATGCGCGCGATGTGAGTTTCGAGATCATGGTATCGGTGGTAAGCCATCGTGATCGATTCTGCAAAGCGCTTTGCTTCGTCGTAAACCGATCGTGGCCCGACGATATCTACGTGCCCCCAATAGCTCTCCTTCTGCGGGTGCTCCTGGGGGTCTCCGTATATCTCAGATGTTGAAGCGAGCAGGAAGGTGGCACCATGAACACGGGCGACGCCAAGCGCATTGTGCGTTCCCAGGGACCCGACTTTGAGAGTCTGAATAGGCAATTGCGGATAGCCATAAGGAGAAGTGGGATTCGGACTCGCAGGAGAAGCCAGGTGCATAACCGCATCGATTTTTCCTGGAACGAAGATGAAGTTAGATACATCGTATTTAACAAATGAGAAATCATCTCGCCCAGCGAGATGGCTGATATTATCGATGTCCCCTGTAATGAGGTTGTCAACAACGACAACTTCATGACTCTCCTTCAACAGATGGTCGCAGAGGTGAGATCCGACGAAGCCTGCACCCCCAGTAATTAGAATTCTCAAAGCCGCCTCCTTGCATGATTTAGGGTAGACATTGGTACCGGTTCAGAATAATGAGCCACTAGGGAGCCCAATCCATGATCTGCGTTTGACCATCAGCGGTCAGCTGCTGGCCAATCCCGGTATCGACATCAACAATCCAGAGATCTCCTCGATAGATTACAGCAATTCGATCCCCGCCGGGTGACCAAACCGGACCGGGAAGAGATGGTTCCAGTCCGGGATCGCCGGACGGCGGGAACAAGTAGCGTAAATTGCTGCCGTCGCGATCCATAACCGCTACACGGTAGGTGCTCTCCTGACTCTCTAGCGGCGTGATGGCCTGCAGGAAAGCTACGCGGTACGAGATCTCGGCGGTGTGTGTACTAAGAATCTCAGAAACAGTTGGGTAAGCAAACATCCCGGTTCGCTCCGCAAGTGTAAGCTTCAGATTGCTCCCCATTGTGCGAGCTTCGATATTAAAAACGGGAGATGCCTGGGGGCTCTCGAGACCAATAGGCTCATCATGAGCTACAAAATAAATCGTCTGATTGTCCCGTCCCCAAACGAGTCCGGGAACCCAAGCCCAGTCCCCAAGAGTTTGAAAAGGGATGATCTCTTGCAGTGTGATGAGCTCGTTTTTATCGAGGTCTACAAGACCATAACTGTCTGCGCGAACATATGCCAGGTGGTCGCTGTCGTATCCCCAGACATAGTTCGTCCCCCACCAGCCGTACTGACCTCCGGCGTTGGCTTCAATAATTGTGCGGGGTCGGAGGGCACGACCTGCGCCTGTGAAGGTGATCGTCACCAAGTCATTATTAGCTTGCCAGCCGGGCGAGGCGATGCTGGATTCGGATGTTGAATAGGTAATCGTAAAAGAAGGTTTCTGAGGAACCCAGTCTGCGAAATGGATTATGTTGCGGACGCCCAGATCGAGCATTTCAAACTCAGAGTCAACCATTGATGCGACCCAGAGTCCGTTAATCGTATCCTCCTCCTCGGGGGTTTCGCGGGTAAAGAGCACCCATTGACCATCGGGGGAAATCTTAAGGATACGTCCATCCAGATCACCGGAAACGACAAGCGGGCGCCGGCTGCCACTGCTGCCTTCGATGACCCATAGATTCCCGCTTGTGATGTACACAAGGCTGCCATCAATCGTGACTGGCGAATGTGTGCTTTGAGTGCCGATCATGATAATCTCAGGTACGGGTTCGGCAATAATGACATTCTTGACCGGGGCTCTGGAGATTTCTATATCTGCCTCGATTAATATCCGATATGTGATTTCTTGTAAGCCGTTCTGGCCTGGCTGTAAAAGACGTGTCTCACCTTCGGGCAAGGCTTCATTGCGGACAGTTTGACGATCGAAGGGGATTATTATTTCCTCGATCTCGAAACTCTCAAGCACTCGTATGATCTCGATCTCAGTGCCAGCGGATAGGACTGTATACCCCGGAGGGGTTACCCGATCCAAGGAACCAAGGATCACGCCAGCGGAGTCAAGTGCTTGCTGAACACTGGCACCAGAAGGCACTTCAACCGTTTCGATAGAATCATCCACGTGTAGGAGAACTTGAATCATTCCTGCGGTTGCCTGCGGCCGAGCGCAAGAACTCAGGATCAAGATGAGTGACGTGATGAGGATGTAGAATTGGTTACGCAGTGTTTGGCTCATTGTCGTTGAAAAAGGCGGCTGGTATAATCGTCTTCCGCCAGCCTAACGGAGTTCACCAACGATCGCAAGTTGTCCGTCGTTGATCACGAGAGATGAAATACGTATCCCGGTAGCGAACGAGCCTAAGCTTCCAGTGAAAGCCTCTGTAAGAATGGCGGAAATCGTGTTTTTGACCGCTTCCGGAGCGGGAATCGGACCAACGGAAGCTGAAGTAAGTTCGAATGAGATTCTACCCTCTTGATCGATTATTGGCGATATTGAGAGGTGGATGTTTGCCCGGATAATCCCTTGGATAACGTACCCGTAGACTTGGATGGCGTCCTGTCTTAGAAAAACCTGCGGTTCATGTAGGAGAGAATCTTCTGCGGCAAGCCTCATGGCGACAAAGGTATTGAGCTGGTTTTCATCGAGAACGAGCATGACCTCGCCAGAGTCGAGCGCACTCTCTAAGGCAGATTGCCACAAATCCGTAACATCATCAGCAGCCTGATCGTCGGCAGTGATGAGTGGATAAGGCGCTTCTGGCCCCCCTATATCTATCTGGCAGGCGAGAGTAGCCAGAAACAAGCTGGCCAGAATGGAAGCAAGCGCGAATGTGCGATAGGTAAGTTTTTGTGAGTGATTCAAGTCATTCATCCTCGGATGCGGAAATCGCGGCCGATTATAGCACGCTGGAGACAGAAGCGAACCCGAAGGGTTCTGCCCTCGACCTTAACGCGAGGATCGAGGCGCTGCTTTTTGTATCCCCAGAATTGATCTCGATCCCTCAGATCGCGAATGCATTAAATTCTTCCGTGCGTGAGGTTGAAAAGTCGCTGGAAGAACTCGACAGGCTATTCGCCAATCGGGGAATTCGCCTTCAACGTGTATCCCGAAGCGTTCAGCTTATCACCGCTCCGGAAATATCAGCAGATGTCCAGCGATTTCTTGACTTGGAAGAAACATCGCGGTTGAGTCGCGCGGCATTAGAAGTCCTGGCGATTGTCGCTTATCAGGAACCTGTCACCCGACCGCAAATTGACGCTGTAAGAGGGGTTAACTCCGACAGCGTAATGAGGACGCTTCTGAGGCATGGGTTAATTGACGAGGTTGGAAGGACAGATGGCCCAGGGCGGCCGTTTATCTATGCTACAACCTCTGATTTTCTCAACCATTTCGGTCTAACCTCAATAGAAGAGCTCCCTCCACTTAATCTCGAAAGTGAGATGGACGAGTTGGGTACGAATGGAACATCCCTTGCTGACACTGAGGAGGACGCAGGTGGGTGATGGTATTCGTCTACAAAAGGTTATAGCCCAAGCGGGCGTGGCCTCCCGTAGAAAGTCTGATGAGTTAATCAGGGATGGCCGGGTGACCGTGAATGGCAGCAAAGCTACTCTCGGCATGAGGGTTAACCCTGGTGAAGTTGAGATTCGAGTTGATGGCGAAATAATCCAACTGCAAACAGGTTTTTTGTATATCTTGCTAAACAAACCGCGAGGTGTTCTTTCTAGTCTTCGATCACAAGGTGGGCGCGCAACTGTGAGCGAATTAATTCAAATTGATCGGCGCATATTCCCAGTCGGCCGGCTCGATCTCGAAAGCGAGGGATTGATTTTGATGACCGATGACGGAGAGCTCACGAATCGGTTAACACATCCCCGCTATCAACACGAGAAGGAATATCGGGTCCTCCTAAATAGGAAACCAGACCAGGCGCAAATTAATTCCTGGAGACGGGGAGTTGTATTGGAGGACGGTTTTCGAACGCGTCCAGCAGAGGTGTGGGTTGAAAATACGAAGGAGCCCTGGGCGCATGTGATCCTCACCGAAGGTCACAAGCGGCAGATTCGCGAGACTGCAAAAAGCCTTGGTTTGAGAGTTAAGAGATTAGTAAGAATCCGGTTTGCAGATCTGGAAATTGGCGATCTCAAACCGGGAGAGTGGAGGGAATTGAAGGGGGAAGAAGTCAAGCAGCTGTACCGACTCGTCAATTCCTGAAGCGAAACTAAGTGCATAGAGTAATAAATCTATGTGTCGAAGAGTTATCGTCTATCGCCCATTTCCGGCGAGGGAGAATCTATGACGGAAGAAGCGATCTCATCAAACGAAGATCAGAGCTGGCTGGACCGTACCCTCAAGCGAAATCTGAGGATTGATCTTGAAGTAGCTCTGTATATCCTCCTGCTCTGCGTGGCAGTATTTTCGCGATTTTATGATCTCGACACACGGGTAATGAGCCATGACGAGAGCTTGCATACCCAGTTCTCATGGTATCTGGCGGAGGGGCGTGGATTTTCTCATGATCCACTTATGCACGGCACTTTTCAAATGCACGCTGTCGCCCTCTCCTATTTTCTTTTCGGCGCTTCCGATGCTGCGGCACGAATTCCTGCCGCGTTATTTGGTGTGATTGCGGTCGGATTGGTTCTATTGTTCCGTAAGTGGCTCGGGCGCTGGGGGACACTCGCGGCCACGGCGATGATGGTATTTTCTCCCTATATGCTCTACTACGACCGCTACGTCCGCAACGAAGCGTTCGTAGTTCCAATGGCGCTGTTGATGTTTTACGCGGTTTTTCGCTACTTCGAAAAACGTGAATCGAAATGGCTTTACTTATTAGCCGCCTCACTTGCACTGCACTTCACAACGAAAGAAACATCATTTATTTACACTGCACAGCTCCTGGTGTTTCTAGGGGGGGTCTTTGCCATGCGTATGCTTCGCATGCCGTGGAAGCAAGCCTCCCAAAAGATCGGATTTGCTGCCGGTCTTATCATCGCCGCGCTGGGGGGGATCTTGGCAATGGGTACCTTGCTCGGTGGGTGGGCTTCATCAGGAGAAATCACAAACGCACTCGAACCGACGATCGAAGGAGCCGCCTCAATGAGTGCAGGTGCTGCGGCCAGCTCACCCCTCGTTGCGGTGGGTATCGTAATGGCTGTTTCAGGTTTGATCTTGATGGCAGTTACCTTGGTCCTGGCCTTTGGAAAACGTTTGCGTACAGACTTTCCTGAACTCGATTTGCTGGTCATTGTAGGCACGATGACACTTCCCCAATTGGCTGCGCTTCCGGCGAATCTCCTGGGATGGGACCCCTTGGACTATACGAGTTCATCCCCCATAAACCAGACAATGATAGTTGTGGTCATCCTGTTTCTGATCAGTGCAGCTATCGGCGCGCTATGGGATTGGCGGAGGTGGCTGGTCGCTGCTGGAGTTTTCTTCGGCATTTTCATCGTCTTCTACACCACACTTTTTACGAACGACGACGGGCTCGCTTCAGGGCTCGTGGGATCTTTAGGGTATTGGCTTGAACAGCACGGCGTAGAACGCGGAGGACAGCCCTGGTATTACTATCTTTTCGTTCAGATCCCAATCTATGAATATCTTCCTGCCATTGGCTCGATCATGGCTTTCGTGTATTGGATCCGTTTACGACCCGATGATCGCGATCCCGATCCAGGAGGCAGCTCTGGGGGTTCCTTCCCGGTTATTGGCTTCCTCGGATTTATGACGATCACATCACTCATCGGTTACTCATTTGCCGGTGAAAAGATGCCTTGGTTGACCGTTCACATAGCCCTGCCAATGATCCTCTTTGGAGGGTGGGGGATAGGCCAGTTCTTGGAAAGGATCAACTGGCAGAACTTAAGGAACCAACGTAATTGGCTGATCTTACTGCTCACCTTCTTAATGCTAATTGCTATATTGAGCGCATTGGGAGGGGTATTAGGAGGGAATCCACCGTTCCAGGGGAGTCAACTCGATCAGCTCCGAGCAACAAGCGGTTTCGTCGTTGCGATTGTATTCGCAATTGGCGCCGCAATTGCAATTCGCCAATTGTCGGACGGTCTCTCCTTGCGGATTATTGCCAGCATAGGGGGCGTATTCCTCTTGGGTATCCTCTTAATTCTCACAATCAGAACTGGATTCCGGGCAGCATTCGTTAACTACGATGATGCAACCGAATATCTGGTCTATGCCCATTCAGCTACCGGCGTAAAGACGGCTATGGATCAAATCGAGGATCTATCCCTCCGCACGACGGATGGTTTGGGGATACAAGTGGCCTTTGACGATGATGTCTCTTGGCCTTTGAATTGGTATCTGCGGGATTATTCCAACCAGTATTTCTACGGAGCTAATCCAACCAGAGAATTGTTAAACTACCCTGTTGTTCTTGTCGGAGACAATAACTGGCATCTTGTCGAACCCCTTCTAGCAGACCGCTTCAATAGTTTTGAATACATCCGCATGTGGTGGCCAAATCAGGATTATTGGAATCTTAAATGGTCTGCGATAGATGCGGAGAGAAGCCGTGACCAAATGCCTGACAGTGGGCCCTTGCCCCCGATGGGAACTGTTGAATATCTCTCGCTTGTTTGGGAACATATCAAGCCATTCTTCACCGATAGCGCCCTGAGATCGGCGGTCTGGAAGATCTGGCTCGATCGTGATTTTACGGAGTACGGCACTTGGAAGGGTCAGGACATGAGCCTCGCTCGCTGGACTCCTTCAGATCGTATGCGGTTGTATATTCGCAAGGATATCGCCGCGCAGGTTTGGGATTACGGTGTAACCCCAGCATCCTTTTCCCCACCGACAATTGAGGATCCTTACGCTGACTCCATCATTGAACTTGGAGCAGATTTGATCATCGGTGGCGAGGGGTTGTCTCCTGGAGAAATGTCCCATCCTCGCGATATGGCGATAGGACCAGATGGAACGCTTTATGTGGCGGATACGCTTAACCACCGCATCCAGCGATTTAACGCTGATGGAGAGGTCCTGACAACTTGGGGTGGTTTCGGTGATTCCCAAGCAGGAGGGGCGGAAGAAGGGAAATTTAACGAACCGTGGGGCCTTGGCGTCGCTCCGAATGGGAATATTTATGTTGCTGACACCTGGAATCATCGAATTCAGTGGTTCTCGCCTGACGGTGTCTTCTTAGGGGCGTTTGGACAGGAGGGACTGGGGGATGATCCTTACTCGTTCTGGGGGCCCCGTGATGTCGCCATTGATAGTCAGGGTAGAGTGTTTGTTGTCGATACAGGCAATAAACGGATCAAAGTCTTCGACAAAGAAGGGACCTTCGTCGCACAATTCGGCGGCCCTGGGTATCTTCCGGGATTATTGGACGAGCCGGTTGGCATTTCGATTGGAAGTGATGACCGGATATTCATCGCTGATACCTGGAATCAACGCATCCAAGTCTTCTCGGAAGTCTCCCCTGAATCTTTCGACGCTGTACAAGAATGGAGTGTTGATGCCTGGTACGGTCAATCGCTGGATAACAAGCCATACCTGGATGCTGGCTCGGGAAACACATTGTGCACCACCGACCCAGAGGGTTTCCGGGTGTTGTGTTTCACACAAGATGGTGAGTTCTTGCTTGGATGGGGGGGCGTATTCGGCCAGGATGAACACCAATTCAGCCTGATAAGCGGCATTGCGCTTGGATCTGACGGGGAAGTATGGGTTGTTGACAGTAATAATCACCGGGTAATGCGATTTGTCCCCGCGTTTCCTTAAAAATACAAGGCATGACCAGCAGAAACTTACATCGTATGAAAAGATTGTCAGAGTAAGGAGAGCGAATGAAACTGCATGAATATCAATCGAAGCAATTGTTTGCTGAGCATGGTATTCCAATTCCCCATGGGCAGATGACGATGAACGCGTCTGAGGCGAAATCGATCGCCGAGGAGCTCGGCGGGAGAGTCGTCGTTAAGTCCCAGGTGCTCGTCGGAGGACGAGGGAAAGCGGGCGGCATCCGAGTGGTGAACACGCCTGAAGAAGCGGAGGAGGCTGCAACACAGATCCTAGGAATGAAGATAAAAGACCTCCCGGTTCGGAAAATACTTATCGATGAGGCTGTCGACATTAAAACCGAGATATATCTCGGAATCACTAATGATCGCACCAGGCGCTGTCCGGTAATGATTGCTTCGGCTGAAGGTGGAGTAGAGATCGAAGAGGTTGCTAAAACGAATCCAGACAAGATCATCCGAGTGTGGATCGACCCGCTGCTCGGATTGCGGGATTACCAGGCGCGGTATCTCGCTGCCTGCACAGAAATGCCCCGAGAGCATTGGCGCGAATTCATGTCAATTACGAATGGACTCTACCAGACATTTATAGAAACAGACGCAACTTTGGCGGAGATAAACCCTCTCGTGATCACAGGCGACAAGGGTTTGATGGCTTTAGATGGGAAGATGGTGCTTGATGACAATGGCCTCTTCCTGCATCCTGAACTCGCCGAAATGCGCGACCTGGACGAAGAGGCCGCGGAGGAGCGAGAGGCGCGGAAATATGGGCTTTCCTACGTAAAGCTGGGTGGGGAAATAGGATGTATGGTCAATGGCGCCGGCTTGGCGATGGCAACGATGGATGTGATCAATCTTTATGGCGGCTCGCCTGCTAATTTCCTCGATATTGGGGGTGGTGCATCCGCTGAGAAAGTAGCCGCGGCAATTCAAATCATCATACGAGATCCAAATGTGAAAGCGGTTCTCTTTAACATCTTCGGCGGGATTACACGCGGTGATGAGGTGGCTCGGGGTATCCTGGCAGCGTTGGAGAAAACACCAACAAAACTTCCTATGGTTGTACGCTTGGTTGGAACGAATGCGGAAGAGGGTCGCCATCTGCTAGCAAAGGCAGACATGGAAACAGCTGTCTCGCTCGCAGATGCTGCCCAAAAGGCGATTGCAGCGGCTAAAGCGGTGGAGGAATCATGAGTATTTTAGTCGATAAGAGTACAAAGCTGCTTGTCCAAGGGATTACCGGGAGAGAGGGTCTGTTCCACACTGCTCGAATGATTGAGCACGGTACGAGTGTCGTCGCTGGCGTTACGCCCCAAAAGGGAGGGGAATGGGTGATGGGGGGGAAGGTTCCAGTTTTTGATACGGTGAAGGTGGCGGTTGAAGCTACCGGAGCGAATACCAGCGTGATTTTTGTCCCCTCACGCTTTTCGGCGGATGCCATCCTGGAGGCTGCCGATGCGGGAATTCCTTTGATTGTGTGCATTACAGAAGGTATTCCGGTCCAGGATATGATGAAAGTAAGACGATACCTCGATCAAATGGGCGCCCGCTTGGTCGGACCGAATTGCCCGGGACTGCTTTCGCCAGGTACAGCGAAGGTCGGGATTATCCCTGGAGATATTGCCATAGCCGGCAATATTGGCGTCGTATCCAAATCGGGAACTCTAACATATGAAGTCCTGCATGCTCTAAAGCAGAACGAGATGGGAGTCTCAACTTGTGTTGGCATCGGCGGGGATCCAATCAACGGTACATCGTTTGTTGATACTTTGGAGTTGTTTGAGGCAGATCCTCACACAGAGAAGGTTGTTTTGATTGGGGAGATCGGCGGGAAAGATGAGGAGCTTGCTGCTGAATACATCCGCGACCATATGACGAAACAGGTCGTTGCCTTTATCGCCGGCAAGACCGCTCCGCCTGGAAAGCGAATGGGCCACGCAGGTGCAATTGTTGAGGGTGGAGAGGGAACCGCGGAAGATAAAATTAAGGCTTTGGCCGCTGCCGGGGTAATGACCGCGGACCAACCAGAAGAGATACCAAACTTACTTCAGTGAGAGATGGAGAATATTTTAAAAGGGGGATTTGAAAGGGTGAATGGGATTGACCCGTGAATCTTTGTTTCATGTATTCGTGGGTGAACAAACAGCATCGACGATATAAAATCGGGCGGAGGGAACACATCTGATGGTTTCAAAACGTGAGCGGCTGGAGGCGGCGATAGCAAAAGACATAGCTGATCGTCCTCCGTTTGCTTTATGGCGACATTTTCCAGTTGACGATCAAACACCTGATGGATTAGCTGAGTCCACTTCCCTTTATCAGGCGCGGTTTGACTACGATTTTGTTAAAGTCACTCCCGCTTCATCTTTCTGCTTGCTTGACTGGGGCGTCGAGGATGAGTGGAATGGAAATCCTGAGGGGACAAGGGATTACACTCGACGCGTGATCAAGGAGGCTTCGGATTGGCGGAAGCTCGAGGTGCTTGAAGCGGAGCAGGGGTGTCTCGGCAAGCAGTTGAAGTGTCTTGAGCTATTGCGCGAGAGACTCGGAGAAACTCAACCGATCATCCAAACGGTCTTTAGCCCTCTCTCACAAGCGAAAAACCTCGCTGGTCGGCAGGTATTGTTTGAACATCTCCACCGAGAGCCGGGAGAGGTGATCGCCGGGTTGGAGATCATCACACAATCCACAGTCAATTTTATTGAGGCTATGAAAGATCGGGGAGTGGATGGGATTTTTTACGCCATACAGTTTGGCTCCTATCGGATATTCGATTCTGAGAATTATCGAAAGTTTGCTGATGTTTATAACCATCGGATTTTCGAAGCAGCGGAATTGTTTTGGCTTAATGTGCTCCATTTACATGGCGAAGCGATCATGTTCGATCTTGCGGAACAGTACCCCGTGCAGATCGTTAATTGGCATGATCGCGAGGTTTCGCCGAGCTTAGATGAGGGTGCGTCACGCATTTCTGGCGCAGTTTGCGGCGGCATTCGACGGATGACGATGGTTTGTGGTGACCCGACTCAGGTCCAGGAGGAGGCTGAACAAGCTCTCAAGTCTCTGAATGGTCGGGGAGTCGTTCTTGGCACCGGCTGCGTCGTCCCCGTACACGCACCACGAATGAATATTGAAGCCGCTCGTACCGCAGTGGAATGCGCATAGCCATCCAGCTGAAAGAATAATGCTCATGTTGAGACGATAATGGCAGGAATCAGGGTGATCGCTGGCAAAGCGAAAGGGCGAAAGCTGCAAATGGTCCCAGGTCAAGATGTTCGACCTATCGGGGATCGTGTAAAAGAGTCACTATTCAATATCATTGGCGCTGATATCCGCGAGGCGAGGTTCTTAGATTTATTCGCTGGTACGGGAAGTGTTGGGATTGAAGCGCTAAGCAGAGGCGCAGCTCGGGTTCTTTTTATCGATGAGAACAGAAGGGCGATTGAAACAATCCGGATAAACCTCGAACACACGAAGCTGCAGGATGAGGCGGATGTAGAGCAGCGTGACGCTTTCCAATTGCTAAAGTACAAGCCTAAGATAGATCCGTTTGATTATATCTATGTTGCACCACCGCAATACAAAGGGATGTGGCTTAAAGGGGTTCAAGCGATAGACAACAAGGTGGCATGGTTGAATCCAGATGCATGGGTCATCGCACAAATTGATCCAGATGAATACGAAGAAATGAACCTAAGCTATTTAATTGAATTTGACCAACGTCGGTATGGTAAAACTTTACTTGTATTTTATGAATGGCCCAGTGTGTAAAATTTTGCGAGGGTGTTCATGATTGAACTATGGGCGGTCTTTATGATCGCCCTTTATTATTCTACCAGTGGCCATAATGGCGAAGCCGAAGATGCCATATTGCGGGAATTTAGGTGTATATGCGCTTTTCACGGGTTGAAGTGGATATTTGGACTCCCATCTTCATCGAACGTGGTCACGGCGCAAAAGGATTGTTTATTGTAATAGCTTTTGATAGCTCGAGGCAGGAGTGCAGGCAAATCCTTCACTAATGTCTGTTTCTCAAAGTCGTCCAAGTCGATCCATTCTGGCATTCCTTCGCGGGAACTGTGGGTCTCCGAAGTTTCGGTTACGCCAACAAAGATGTACAAACCGACACCTGGGGATGTCCCAACATCTACAGTGACTACACCAGAAAGATAGAGAGAAGAAGGGGATAGGATCAACCCAGTCTCCTCTTTGATCTCGCGTAGAGCTGCGCTCCGGGGATCTTCGCCCCGCTCAACATGACCCCCAATTCCATTCAATAGGCCAGACCAGGGACCACGGTCCTCGGCAATCCGGATGAGAAGGACTTTCTCCTGGTGCAGAAGGAAGGATAGGCAGCGAGGCACAACTGAATATCTCTCCGCTTGAACCTGCTGGCCCGGTAGCGACATTAGGAACTCTTTTTCGCCTTAGTCATCCAGGTCGCTAACATCTCCTACACCACCACTATCGGCGAGGTAAGTTTCGAGGCTGGGTGGAATTGGAACAACCTTGGTAAATCTCTGGACCAATTCACGCGTTCCACCAATATTCAGTCGTTCAAAGAGGAGTTTGAACTGCGTCTCCCACTTCTTCTCGATCGTGCGGATCGTGCTTTCGGGCAAGTCCCAGAACGCTTCCTTAAAAGGGCCAATGGCTCGTTTGCGCGTCTTGTAATAGAACTGATCGTCGGTTTGACCTTCCTTGCGTTCGTTACCGTGATTATCGCGGAGGTAGGCGAAGACTTCCTCAAGAAGATCAGAGGGGAGTTCATCGTAAAAAATATTTTGGAAGCCTGTAGCCAGATGGACTTCAAGCGCGTTCGCCTCGGCGAAACGGGTGAAGGCTTCCTCTGGTAATGTGGAAGCACCGTGCTGGACCGCGCCGCCCATCCCATATTCCTTGGAGATGGCTGATAGGTGCTTCAATGTATCGAAATCCAAACTAACTTCTGCGATGGACCCATCAGGTAAGACAACACCGCCATGGGAAGTGCCGGTCTGGATGCTGATCTTGGAGAGTCCCGGAGCGGCTGGGAGTCTTGCTTCCAACTCTTTGTTGAAACCCTCCATGAAGGCTCGCAGTTCGGGTTCTGTGCTATTCACTCCGCCGACCTCGCCGATCTCACCACCCAGAGATATCGTCACGCCTTCCGGGTCTAACCTGCGAATACCAGCTGCGAGTTCAGCGCAGCGGGAATAGTTGATTTCTTGCTGCTCTGGAATCGTTTCTTTACTCAGATCTACAAGAGTCGAGGTATCGATGTCGATGTTGAAGAAACCGGCCGCGATTGAATCCCGCGATAGTGCAAGAATTGCATCGATCTCTGAGTTCGGGTCTTTAGCATACTTGCTTGCGCTCACTTGAAAGTGATCCCCCTGGATGAAAACCGGACCCTCATAACCTTCGGCGATCGCAGCGGCGAGGATGTTGGCCGTATACTCCTCCGGCCGCTGGTCAGTGTAGCCCATCTCGGAGCGCGCGATTTCAAAGATCAGCGCACATGAGTCAGTCGCTACAGCGGATTTAAAGACGGTTCTTGCAGCATTGAAGGGCAGGGCGCGCAGGTTGATCGCCGGGACGGTGAAATCATCCGGAGTCTTGCCTTGGCCGCGTGCCAGATAAAAGTCATGAATAGATGCAGGGATTGCACCCATCTCGAGGGCACATGCCCGAATGAGCCACTGAGCAAGCGCCTTCTCACGCGGATTACCTATCGCTGCCGTTCGAACAATTTTGTCGATATTGTCTGCAACAACTTTGGAATCCCTTACTGATACAACGGGGCCCTTGCCAATACGAATAGAATCACCGAGCGGTTTTGCGACTCGCAGCAATTCGTCAATTAAAGCCATTGAGTTCCCTTCCTTTCAATTCGATGCATGGTTACTCTGTATGAATTATACTTGTTTCACAGCATAGCGGAGGCGTCATTGTCAGCATTTCGTCAGTCAGCTGTTTGTGATAAGTGTGGCAATGAATATATAATCTACCCAGATTGGTGTATCTTTAGAACATATGGAGTGAGGAGAAAATTATGAACGATCCCCTTGATAAAATCACCGCGGGTGATAATCTTTTTGGTAAGATTAAGAACTTCCTGGCCGGTTTTGTTGGATATGTTGATCGAGATAATCGGAGGGAAGCGGATAAATTGCTGCGACTGACCGTGGCTCAGCGTTTAGAAGAGCAGTGGGAGCGAATAGCAGAGCTTCAGCGACGGTTGATTAAAGAGAAACAACTCGAACAAGTCGATGACTTAGAAGAAGCGGCGATTAAGCTGCGTGCTGTTGTGAATCGGATTAGGAACGCGTCCTATGGTTATTCAGGGCTTTTTGATGCCGTCCAGATAAACAGCAAGGAACTAGAGCTAATCTATGAATATGATGTTGCTCTGCTTGAGGGAGTCGACCAAATCTCCAATGCTATCGACAACCTCAGTGCTTCATTCGGGACGGATGGCTTCCCGGCTGCCATTAGGCACCTGGTGACTCTCAGCGATGAGATGGTCGTTGCCTTTGACCGCAGAGAGGAAGTAATCTTAGCCACTGTCGACTCAACCGGAAGTGAGGAGTAAAGAAGATGGCTCGAATATTTGATGTTATCGAATACCCAAGCGAGATGGAAGGTGAGATCGTTCATCGATTCCCGGAAGATACTGCCGGGGATTTTCGCATCGGCAGTCAGGTCATTGTACGCGAATCTCAAATGGCGGTATTTTACCGAGACGGGAAGGCGCTCGACACTTTCGGTCCGGGCCGTCATACGATTGCGACAGCGAACATTCCCTTGTTGATCGACCTGATCGGCAAGGCTTTTAACGATCGTTCGCCGTTCACGGCTGAAGTGTACTTTGTATCGACACGTGAATTCGCGGATGAGAAATGGGGAACCCCCCAGCCAATTCTGGTGCGAAATCCCGGTATGGGGCTCGGCGTAGCACTGCTGCAGGGGTTTGGAACTTACAGTTACAAAGTTGCGGACCCTCAGCAGTTTGTAGCTCAAATCGTTGGTGTAACGGGAATCTTTACCACAAAAGATATCGAAGCACGGTTGCGCGCAATGCTGCTCTCCAAGCTTCAAGATCTCCTTGGTGAGACGGCGTCAGAGACGAGTGTTCCTGAACTCATCGGACTGGTCGAGGAACTCGGTGTTGGTGTCAAAGCCAAAACAATAGATGAGTTTAAAGCCATCGGATTGTCTCTGCTGTCCTTCTATATTGAGAGCTTGAAACCATCCGAAAGATCCGCAGAAGAGTTGCGAGCAATGGGCATGCTCGACATGGAAACTTACACACAGCTTCAAGCTGCAGATGCGATGCGCGATGCTGCGCAAAATCCGTCTGGTGGTGCTGGTCTCACGGCTGGAATCGGGGCGGGGATGGGCATCGGCAGCGCGATTACAGATAGCCTTAAGAAATCAGGTGGTGAGTCAGGTGCAGATGTGCCCGCCGGAGCGTCTGGGCCGCCGCCGGTGATGACTCCTTCCGAAGCTGCCGCGTATTTGAAAGTAGCTGAGGAAGACGTGGTCGCTGCGATTGAAGCTGGAGATATTAATGCTAAGAAGATCGGTAAAGCTTACCGGATTTCGAAAGAAGCCCTGGACGAGTTTCTAAGCAGCTAGATTGCCGAGAATATCAAAGCATAGCTAGAACAAGGAGCTGTCTAAAAAGAAGTTTAGGCAGCTCCTTTTTGCTTATCTGTGCTCAAGATCCAGGGATGGATAAAAAAAGGCGGCTTTCAGACCGCCATTTTGGCCATATTATGGGCGATGCAGAGCAATCCCCACTCGACTTCCACTTTCTCTTTCCCTCTCAGCAGAAATCTTCTGAACCCCCAGTTATGTTTGAGCCTTGCGAAGACGCTCTCCGCTTCCACCGGCCGTTTGGAACGCAAAGTCATTCCTTGCTCTGAGAGGAGGCGGGAGCTGGCTTTGTCTCGCAGTTCTCTCAAGCGGAAGCTCGTTCTGATTTGGCGATTCCCCACAGCCCGTGTGCAAAGGGGCTTCAACTCACATTCACTGCAGTCTTCGCACTCATAGACCCGCAATTCAGTCTGAAAACCATTCTCTGTTTGGTATGGCTGCGTCCATAGATAGCTTAGCCGCTTTTCCGCCGGGCAGATGAACTCGTCTTTGGTTTCGTCGTAGGGGAAGCTCGCCGCTCGAAAACGATCCTTCTTGCGTTTCTTCTGCTCAAGATGAAAGGTGTTGTATTTGACGTAAGCTTCAGTCCCTTCCGCATCCAGGTAAGCGTAATTCTCTTCGCTCCCATACCCCGCATCCGCGATCAGCTTCTTTGGCAACCGTCCCAACTGCGCTTTCAACCCTTTCAGGTGCGGCACCAGACAACCGCTGTCTCCAGGCCGTTGATGTACACTGAAGCCCACCACGAACTGGTTCTCGGTCCCGATCTGGATATTGTATCCAGGCTTGAGCTGCCCGTTCTTCATGTGGTCTTCCTTCATGCGCATGAAGGTGGCATCAACGTCGGTCTTCGAATAGCTGTTTCTGCCCTGGAATTTACTTTCCTGCTTTTCATACTTCTTCTGGCGGGGTAGATAATCCTCCCGCATCTTCTTCACCGCTTTGGCCAGCTTCTTGTCCTCGGGATCTTCCTTCAATAGCTCATTCAACTCCTGGATCTTCTTCTCCAGCTTCTCAGCATCGATGGGTCCGTCTTCCCCCAGCTCCTCCAGGTCCTTGTCCCCGTATTCTTCGTTCTCCTCTTCATTTACCTGCTCGATCTCATCCAGCAGCTTCTTGACGTTCTCTTGCAGCTTCTGCTTATATCTCCTGGTGCTCTTGGCCCACACCCACGAATAGCGGTTGGCGTTGGCTTCGATCTTGGTGCCGTCCAGGAAGTAGTGCTCCAGCTTCACATACCCTTCTTCGATCAGCAGGTCCAGCACCGAAGCAAAGACCTGCTCCATGATCCCCCGCATCACCTCGCCTCGAAAGCGGTTGATCGTGCGGAAATCCGGCCTGCTGTTCCCGCTGATCCACATGAAGTGGATGTTCTCCCGCAGCGCCTTGGCGATCTGCCGGGAAGAGTAGATCCGCTGGGTATAGGCATACACCAGCACCTTCAGCATCATCTTCGGATGATAGCTACTGGTGCCGCCGCCCTTGTATCGCTTCATGAGCGGCCCCAGATCCATCTTCTCGATGGCCTCATGCACCACTCGCACCAGATGGTTCTCTGGAATCAGATCTTCCAGATCCGTGGGGAGCTGCAATTGGCCCATCGTATAGGGTTTGAAGACAACATGTGGGCTTTTCTTCTTTTTCATATCCCCCATTCTAGTGATTTCCCCTTTAAACGCGAATGGGGCTGCCCTTTTGGGACAACCCCGTTTCGTTTTCAATTGTATCCTTTCATGGTTGCAAAAGTAAAAACATGTAGATCTTCCAATAAGAAAAGGAAAGTGTTTTTTCTCTAGATAGACTTGCTGATCATATCAAGTGGCTAAAATGGCAAATAAATATATATTCTTGAACCCCAATAAGATCTATGGCGTGGGCGGCGTCCAGGTAATGGTCCAGGGGCCGGGTAGTGGTACGGTCTGATACAGTGTGAGTTCAAAAGTCAGGATGCCGGTGGGCACAGGTTCGTCGGTAAGGAAATTTCGTGCGTAATTTATGCGATTGTCCTGGCGACGATCTTCCATTCCCCAGGATGCTTCCGTCATCGAAGGCGATAGATCATGGAGGGTCAACGAAAAAGATGTACCTTCGGGAATATCAATACCAGAATGCCACTTGAGGAGATAGCCCTTCTCGAGCATCTGCACCTGGTCGATAACGTAATCATATCCACCCAGTTTAAAGGGTAAATTGAGCTCCCATTGTTCCCCTGAACCCGGATCAGGACCGGTATCAAATTGGAACTGGAAGGTATCCGATTGGTAAATATTGACTTGATCCAAGGTGATTTTTAGCGGACCGGTCACCGGTTTCGGGATCTCATATGCCCAGGAATAAAACCCGGTCCAGACGGTTACAGGCGAAATGTCCTGCCGTACTATGAACGAGACAGTTTCCCCAAGAGCATTCTCAATTTTTGGTTTATAAATGGAATCGCTGCTCTCACCCATAACCACGGGGCCGGGCAAATCACCCGCATCTGTAAAGTTGCCCATCAGGACATAGGAATTTTCCATCTCAATGATTTTATCCAGATACAACCCAGAGCCTTTGGGAACATTAGTGGGCCGAATCGGCAAGGATGATAAGTGGGGTTCCGGCGTAGAAATTTCGGTCTGGAGATCGTCAGTTGGGGTGATTGAGCCAATGTAATTAGGGCTAACAGACTCGTACGTAACCTCGATTTCTGTCGCCGGGGTAACCATATTTATTGGAGCCGGGACCAACAGCAATTCAATGACTGGCATCTGGCAAGGAGAAATAAAGATCACCTTTCTGGTCTGTGCCGGAAGCGGTGCAAATGTTAAGCTTGACTCAAAGCGCATTGGTGCACCACGATATGACTCCATGCCGCCTCCCCCGCCGCCTGTGAAATTTAACAAACTTCCATCGGGCAGCGCTAACCCAGGAGCATCAGTACAAATTGGGAAACCAGAATCAACCGGAGGAATGCCATCAACCCGGTAGGCGACATAGGTACGCATGGAATCAGCCACCAACCGGTTTACCGTCACCATGATGCCAGCTTGATTTACCGAAACTGGTTCGGCCAAAATGTAGATTCCATCGCCCTGTTCCACAATCCCCACTCCGGGGAAATAGCCAAGCGACCTGCCAACAGCATAAGCCACGCCGGTCAACAGGGTGAGGGCACATAAAATGGAAAAAGCCATCAGAACAGGCCTGGCGCGTAAGGTACCCGTGAAGGTTACTCTTTCAAGCTGCGCGGCGATACGCGGATACAGATTCAGGTTATCTGACACATGCGTCCGAGCGGCGGCATCCAAGTATTCACGTGGGGTCTTTTTCATTGGCCACTCCTTTGCGAGCTCAGCAGGTCACGCAGACGTGTACGGGCGGCGTGCAACAACCACTTGATCGTGCCGGGCGCAATAGTCAGATCCTTCGCCATTTCCAGTTCGCTCATTTCAAGGTAATAGCGCTGGACAATCACTGCGCGCTGTCGGGGCGTAAGTTTGGATAGGGCGTTGAGAATTTCATGGGAAAGTTGGGCAAATTCGACCTGCGTTTCGACCGAAGCAGCACTCGTCAGCAGGGTTTCCAGCATGGCGGGATCAGCATCCAGCGAGACAGATTTACCGTCTCGACGAACCTCATTCAAGGCCGCATTGACCACACTGCGCATCAGATAGGGCTCAAAAGGTCGGGTTTCATCAATATGCTGGCTGCGCCGGTACAGACGGATGAATGTTTCCTGGACTATGTCCTCGGCAAGGGATTCATCATGTGTAACGAGAAACGCGGCTCGTACGGCCTTGACCTGATAATGATTGACCAATACTTCCAACCCGCTGATCTGACTGTTTTTCATGCGCTGAATGGCTGCGCGATCATCCATGTAATTCTCCATTGCTTGTGTACGCGTTCACATTAGATATACACATTGAACTGCTAAAAGGTTGGATCAAGTTGAGACTGATTAATAAACGATCAAGATTTTCAGATTTAATGTTTTAAACCTGAGCCAGTGATCAGCATATCAACTGAAAAACCGAGTTTACTGGCACGTTAATATTTTCATTTATAAATTTGCTCGTACCGGGTAAACCTATTGACACGCTGCTGTGAACCACTGTGCTGGCTACTTAACTCATCCATCCAACCTTTCGGTACGTATGCGAACCTGTTGACTTCATCCGAATGGGATACCATACGCCCGGTCTTCTAATTCCTCGACATTGGGTAGAATATATTTAGGGACATCCTAGTTTATTGGAAATCCTTACTCAGGGATATACCTGAGCAAGGAAACAATTGATCTATTCATCGGGACGATAGGCGTTGGCTCATAAAAAAGGAGCCGATTACATACCACCCACCCTTGGATATCCCAACCTTGTATTGCTCTCCCTTTGGCAAAGCACGCACGCCCATCCGGATGGACAGACAGCAACATCACGCTTGATCCCGCCTCCAAGTCACCCACCCAAGTCCTTAACACTCCCAATTCACTATCTGCATATACAGGCAAGATAACGATCGGATCCGGATCATCATAGAGAAGAATTGAAGCAGACACCCACACCATCCCAGTGTCCAATTGGGATGACCCGCATCTTTCTACACTAATTTTTCTTTACCGGGAAATATTGGGGGTCGAATTGGATTCTCCCTTCGTTTCCGTACGTTTAAAACGAAATAAAGGATTCGGAAAAGCCTGACGGTCCATGTTTCATCCGGGGGGCCGAAATTCAGAGTTCAAGAGCACGGCTGATAACCTCCAGGTCCTTGGTTCTACTCCTGTACAAGGGGGCTTAGAGGGAAAAGGGGCTGCCCTTTTGGGACAGCCCCTTTGTTTTAATATAAGGGTGCATCCTGAAACCTGTTTTGGCCCTGGCGAGGTGTAAGCACGGAGCTCATTATGGTTGGGGACGAATCCTCCTTCGTGTCATTTCGAGGAGCAAAGCGACGAGAAAATCCTGATGCGACACAATACCTCGAGCGAGAATCTCAGAAAGGGGAATCCTTTCGATTCCAGAGATGGAGCTATCGAGAGCAACATCACAGGGATTTCTCGTTTCGCTCGAAATGACATGTTCCTGGCCAGGGTCATTTTGAGGAGCAGAGTGACGAAGAATCTCGTTCATGGCAAGAAGCATCCTTCGGATCGAAGAACGAGATGCTCCGATAGCAGGTTACCTTTCCAAAGTCTTTGGAGGAGAGTTAACCTAATCCATATCGTCAGGAATGAGGTTGTATGTCATTGCCAGTTGATGAATTTCACCGGTGGAAAAAGACTTGTGACGTTCTAATCGCCTGATGGTTGACTTGAGCTTCTTACGATGAGAAGCCGGGATGGGTGAACCATCCAAGTCGAGGGTTGCTTCATCGGCGATAAACACCAGGAGAGGGTTAACGGGTATTTCGGAACAATTGGGTAGCTTTTTGGTTAGCGTTCGCTTCAGCGCCTTCGTTTCCCGTGCGGCGTTTCGCTCAAGATCTTTAAGTGGTTTTTGGCTCCGACCGAATCTACGCTTACCAAGTTTGAGAATCCACTGGTCTGATTCGTATCGAACCTCGCCCTTTTCATCTCTGGGTAAAAGCGCGAATACACCTGCAGGTGTGAACAGAGCGTGATTAGCGCCTAGGTAATAGTGAAACATAGTGTAGTTGTCGCCCAGACCCTTGAGCGAATCGTCAAGGACCTCGTCTATTCGGGGACTGCGACCGAAACGATTGTATACAGCTGTGCCAAGTTGCGAGAAGAGACCGCCCGCTAGCATTAAACCAAAGGCGAGAGAAAGAAGCGTTGGCTGGAGGAAGACGATGATCACCGCCGCGAATGATGCCCCCAACCCGCCAAACATCATTAATCTCCCCAAGAATTTATTCCGCTTGATAAGACTTTCGTTGCGATATAGCCGCATTTAATGCTCCCAGCGCTTAAGTACGAGACAGGCATTTTGTCCCCCAAGGCCGAAAGAGTTGGAGAGAATTGTATTCACCTGAATCTGCCTGGCCTCGTTCGGCACGTAATCGAGATCTAATTCGGGATCCGGGTTTTCGTAATTTATCGTTGGGTGGATTGCGCCGTTTATCAGGGTCAATGCACACGCGATCGCTTCGATCGCGCCCGAGGCGCCCATCGCATGGCCGACCATTGATTTCGTTGAGGAGATGGGGATCTGGTATGCATGGTCACCGAAGAGCTTCTTGATTGCGGTGGTTTCTGTAGCGTCATTTGCCGGAGTGGAAGTTCCGTGGGCGTTGATGTAATCAATTTCCTCAGGATGGACAGCTGCGTTCTGCAGTGCAAGGTTCATCGCCCTCACCGCGCCATCTCCGCCGGGATCGGGCGCGGCGATATGAAAGGCATCGCTTGATGAAGCATATCCAGCGACCTCGGCGTAGATGTTTGCCCCACGGCTTTTGGCGTGCTCGAGCGACTCGAGAATTAGACATGCCGACCCCTCTGAATACACAAAGCCCTCTCGTTTCGCATCGAAAGGTCGCGAGGCGAGTTCCGGCGAGTCGTTAAAGCTCGTAGGGATAGCACGCATGATGGAAAAACCACCGATCATGAAATCACTTATGAGCGCATCAGTTGCTCCGGCGATTATGACATCTGCCCATCCGTTTCGGATCGCCTGTGCCGCTTCACCAATAGTTTGTGTTCCTGTGGCACAGGCGGTTGTGATGGTGATATTAGGTCCATGCGCCCCGAAATGTTTAGCAACATGGAATGCGGGCATGTTTGTAAGAGTGGAGGGAAGAATGAATGGGTTAACCCTGGATAGTCCCTTCTCTCGAAGCTCAAAGATTCCTTTTGTACCTCGATCCCACCCTCCAATGGCCGTACCAAAGTAAACGCCCACACGCTCGGGTTGTGCACTCTTTTGGGGAAGAGCTGCGTCATCCATGGCTTTAATCGCAGCAGTCAAGCCAATCTGAGAACATCTCGACATCCGACGAGCTTCTTTCGCTGGAATAAATTGAGAAGGATCAAAATCGGGGATCTCACCCGCTATTTGGCAGGGCATGTCACTGGAATCGAATTGTGTGATTCTCCGTACCCCAGACTTACCTTGCAGGATGGAATTCCAGAAGGTCTCTTTGTCAGATCCCAGGCATGTGACCAACCCTATACCGGTGACCACAACGGTGTTGCTGGTCTTTAGGTTGTTATCCAAGAGACGCTCTCCTATTTAGCAGCTAATCGTTCTTTGATCGCTGACTGTGTTGCTTCTAACACGTCACCTTCGACCGCCTGACGGGCAACGCGGATGGCATTGACAAGCGCCTTGGTATTAGATCGTCCATGACCAATAAAGACGAGACCGTTTACACCCAGAAGCGGGGCTGCGCCATATTCCGATGGATCAAGAAGCTTGCGCACATGCGAAAAGGCGGGTTTAGCGAGCAGGCCTCCGATAGAGGAAATGGTGCTGGAACGGATTTGATCACGGATGATGTCAATCAGGAACTTGCTAACAGCCTCACTAGATTTAATAAACACATTCCCGTCGAAACCATCAGAGATTACTACATCTGCATTCCCGGCGAAGATTTCTTTCGGTTCGATGTTGCCGATGAAATTCATGCCAGAAGCCTCCAGGAGCGGGTAGGTGTCCTTGACAAGCATGTTGCCTTTCCCTGGCTCCTCGCCGTTTGATAGCAAACCAATTCGCGGGGATTTCTTGTCGAACGCTTGAGAGACCCACACCGCTCCCATCACGGCGAATTGGAACAAGTACTCCGGCCGGCAGTCTGTGTTCGCGCCGATGTCGAGCATCACAGCAGAACCATCCTGAACGGGAAAGGTTGCGGCGAGTGCAGGGCGTTTAACACCACGGATCCGGCCAAGCCGGAATAGAGCATTTGCCATTGCTCCGCCGGTGTTGCCTGCGGTGACGAACGCATCGGCTTTTCCCTCTTTGAGGAGCTCCATGCCGACAGCCATCGAAGTTTCTGCCTTTCCGCGGGCAGTTTTGGCTGGTTTGTCCGTCATCTTCAGGACTTCGGGGGCGTGGACGATCTCCACTGCGTTCGGGTCACCGCCAATATCGGCGATGAGAGCCTCTAATTCGGCTTTTGGACCGACGAGTAAGATCCGGTCACCCCAGAGTTTATAAGCTTCGAGCGCGGCATGCGCTTCCGGACCAGGGTGTGTGTCGCTTCCCATCGCATCAAGGACTATTCGCATCGCAACTTGCTCCTTGCTAACCCTGGAACAGGGTCAGATCCATCGCTAAGAAATTGAAGCCCCTTTGTGTATCTTGGATCGCATTACCTATAACCGCAGCTATAAAGTTTGACATTCATAGTGTGTGGGCTATAATACCGCGGTTCCAACCAAAATCGCGCTGGTGCTGGAATTGGCAGACAGGCATGGTTGAGGATCATGTGCCGCAAGGCGTGCGGGTTCAAGTCCCGCCCAGCGCACTAATGAAAGGTCGCCATTGGGCGGCCTTCTTGAGTTAATTGGATAGGGGACACTATTTTTAGCGCTTACGTCAGTGCATTCTCGATAAGAGACAAATACGAAATAGCTCGCCAGGAAAGTGAGGGAGCCGTCCAACAAGGTTCGATTCCAAGCCAGAGATGCCTTGAGCGATCTCCTGACCATCGGAAATTAATGTTGCAGGATCTGGGAGAGAAAGAGCTTCGTTCGCTCTTCCTTCGGGTTGGCGAAAAGATCGTGGGGGGTTGTGTGTTCAACGATGAGCCCCTCATCCATGAAGACTATTTCATCTGCAGCGGCGCGGGTAAAGCCCATCTCATGCGAAACGACCAGCATGGTCATGCCTTCCTTGGCGAGATCGAGCATGACATCTAGCACTTCTTTAATCATCTCCGGATCAAGCGCGCTCGTGGGCTCGTCAAAGAGCATGATCTTGGGATCCATAGCGAGAGCGCGTGCGATCGCCACACGCTGCTGCTGACCGCCTGAGAGTTGAGAAGGGTATACATCTGCCTTTTCCGGTATGCCCACCCTTTCTAATTGCTTCATAGCAATCTCTGCGGCTTCTGACTTGGATCGTTTGCGCACAACCTGTTGTGCGAGGGTGACGTTTTCCATCGCTGTGAGGTGAGGGAAAAGATTGAAAAGCTGGAAAACCAAGCCGATTTCCGCCCGTACTCTGTTAAGGTGTTTTTGATCCGTTGTAAGTTGTTCGCCGTCTATCCAGACCTCTCCCTTAGTTGGGACTTCAAGATGATTTACGCATCGAAGCAGGGTTGACTTCCCCGACCCACTGGGACCGATGATCACGACGACTTTGCCGCGTTCGACATTCAGGCTGACACCGTTCAGGGCGTGCACCTGATCGAAATGCTTGTGGAGATCTTCGACCACGATGATGTGTTGAGCGTTAGTCATTTCTACGAAGCCGCCTTTCTAAAGCCTGGAGTAAAAGGGATAGAGCCACGGTCAACGTCAGGTACATTACGGAGAGTGTCATATAGGCTTCGCGGAAGCGGAAGGTGCTTCCAGCGTATAGCCTGGAAATCTGGGTGATATCGCGCACAGCTAATACGGATACAAGCGAAGAATCCTTCACCATGGCTACGAAGTCGTTACCGAGGGCCGGTAGAACATTGCGAATAGCCTGTGGGAGGATGATGTGAAACATCGCCTGGCCGGAACTCATGCCCAGCGAACGCGCAGCCTCCATTTGTCCGCGGCCGATGGACTGGATACCGGCGCGGACAACTTCCGCCACAAAGGCTGCCGTGTACAGCACCAAGCCCAATAAAAGAGCACTGAACTCGGGACTGATATTCAGCCCGCCTTGAAAATTGAAACCTTTGAATTGGGGAACACTCATCGCGGTTGGAGCTCCCCCTACCAACCAGGCTAGCAGCGGCAAAACGATGAGAACTCCGACTGAAATGCGAAAGACGGGGAAAGACTTTCCGGTTATCGCCTGTCGCTTGCGTGCCCAACGGCGCAGAAAATACACAACCAAACAACCTGTCAGGAAGGCGATGGCCATGTACATATGGGCCGGTGCATACTCCGGAATGGCTATAACAAGGCCGCGATTGCTCATGAAAACGCCGCCAAACGGACTCAGTGCCTGCCGGGGGGATGGGAGTACCTCATAGAACAATGCATACCAGAAAAAAAGCTGCAGCAGGATCGGTATGTCCTGAAAGACCTCAATAAAAACGGCTGACAGTCTGGCTACCAGCCAATTTGTTGATAAGCGCAATATACCGATGATGGTGCCGAGAATAACGGTCAAGACAATACCGATAAATGAAACCAACAGCGTATTTAAAACACTAACAAGCAGAGCGTGTGTGTAATTGT
>RCNF010000060.1_pt1 | contig 43251 bp, 26 predicted proteins | sample 2041311 | NCBI WGS metagenome assembly RCNF01 (sample SAMN09708228, study PRJNA481090) | Marine sediment metagenome, whole genome shotgun sequencing project. | biome: marine sediment; feature: ocean; material: sediment; isolation source: Sewage treatment plant 2 marine sediment (STP2) ...
AGCACTACAAAGGGCTGAGGTCAATTGTAGAGCCGGTGTCTCGCCGGCTTGATGGTGAGGAGGGTCGGAAGACCTCAGTGTCCGATTCTCGGATTTTGCAAGAGGCTCGTCTCTGAAGGTGGGCCCAGGCCCACCCTACGTCGGTCCGGGATCGCCTTCCATTTGATTGATCGCCCAGCGGTAGACCCTTTCGAGGTGTTCGGCGATTCGTGCGGGATCGTGTTTTTCGGTGAGGGCTCTGCGGCCTCCATCGATGACGGATTCTCGGAGACCGTCTTCCTCGACCAACCGGGCGAGGGCATCGGCGTAGCCCTCCGCGTCGCGCGCGACGACGAGTTCCTCGCCGTCCTCAGCTTCGAGGACCTCGGCGGTGGGGCCGTCGACGAGCAACGGCAGACCTCGCGCCCACGACTCGAGAGCCTTCATGGGCACTCCGGTGGGGTGGCGTTCGGGAATGATGACGATGGCGCCGGTGGGGAACGCGGTGCGGCTCTCTTCCGGGGGCCTGTGGCCAACGACGCCATCGAGAGCGTCGAGGTGACGGCCGCCGCCGAAGACGTGCAACATCGCCTCGGGGAGCCGGCGGCGGACCGTGGGCCAGATCTCGCTTGCAAGGTGATTCACCGCATCAAGGCTCGGCGCCCAGGTGGCGCTCACCAGGGTCACCACCGCGGGATTGCCTTCGAGGGGCGTATCGCCGGCCGGGAGCTCGGCGTCAAACGGTGCGCGGATGGTGTGAATCGCCGCACCGGGGACGAGCTCCGCAAGCGCGCGACGGTCGACCTCGGTGAGGACGACGGTGCAAGCGGTGCTTTGGAGGGCTTGGATCTCATACGCCGACATGCGGCGCGCCTCCGACGCGAAGAGCGGTCTGGTCACCGGGCCGCGGTATCCGGCGGAGTAGGCCCAGAGGATGCTCTCGACGTTGTGGGCGCGGTGGACGACCGGGACACCGGATCGTGCGGCGGCACTCGCCTGAGGCAGCGCGTGGAGCTGTTCGGCATGGATCACATCGATGCCGCCGGCGTCCAGTAGATCGTGGACCGTTCGCCGAACGCCGGTCAGCGTATGGCGGGCGACAGTGATGGGGGTCGAGTGTGTCAGGCCGAGAATCGCCGAGGCTGGGCCCGAATGCGGCCGTGCCGGGACGAGGTGGGGAGTGCAGATTTTGCTGAGCGCGTCGACTGTTTCGGTGATGTGCTCGGTGCAAGGCGCCACGAGTTCGACCCGGTTCCCCCGTGCGGCCAGCGCCTCGATGGTCTTGAGGAGCACCAGTCGGCCACCGTCCACCGGAGGCCAGGGCGCCTTTGTCGCCACGACGAGAATGCGGAGAGGGAGCATCAAACCGATGATACAGGCGACGCCGGGTAGAGTTTTAAGTTCTCAGTTTTAAGTTATTGGTTTCGGGCCCCGTGCTCAAGCGCCAGAGGACTATCGTACGAGGCATGACCTGCTCGAGCAGCTCTGAAGGGCAGGCATCGCAGACATCGCAAATTATGAATTATGAATTATGAATTATGAATTACGGGCTCCGTGCTCAAGCGCCGGAGGACTATCTTACGAGGCATGACCTGCTCGAGCAGCTCTGAAGGTGGGCCCAGGCCCACCCTACGTCGGACCCACAAACTCCGCGCCCTTGGAGGGCCGGCGTCTCGCCGGCCTGATGGTGAGAAGGGTCAATAAACTTCAGCGTCCGATTCTTGAGTTGCGACGGTGCGAAGATGCGATGGTGCGATGGTGCGATGCAATTCAAAATTCATAATTCAAAATTCATAATTTGCGATGTCTACGATGCCCGCCCCCACAATCCATCACACCAAAATCTTGGTGCAGCCGTGCATCGACGGTGTGCGATGGAAACTAAAAACTAAAAACTAAGAACTGCAGGTGTCGCTACAATGACCACATGGACTCTGAAAAACGATTGCTGTGGATCATCTTTGCGGCGCTGGTAGCGCTGATCTTGGTGCCCTTGTCGATCTGGCAGGTGGGTGAGGCACGCCGGCCGATCCTCGAAGAAATTCGCATCGTAACCGCGACGGCTGAGGATCCAGTCTTCCGGGCGGGTCCGAGACGGGTGGCGCCGAACGTCGATCTTCAGATCGCGGCGGCGCTCAGAATCCGCCGGCCGGGCGGCTCCGAAAGTTGGCTCGCCCCGGTCGAACGCCTCGAGATCGACGGCCGCTTGGTGGACCACACCAACGGCGCTGATTGGCCTGAAGACGACCGCGTGCTGCGGGTCTTCTGGTTCACCATCGAGGCGTCGTATCTTGGTGGAGACCTCACCGTCGACAACGTCGAGAAGTTGCTCGGCCAGCGCGCCTACCTCGCCCCCGAAATGGGACGCGGTCTCCTTGCTGCGACCATCCCGGAACAGCACAATGACGACCAGATCAACCTCGGCGACGAGGCCTTCGATGTGGCGGGAGGCACGATCCGCCTCTATGCCAAGGTCGAGGTGGCCGAGAAGGGGGACTCCATCGCGTCGGAGCAGGCGGCGACCAGCCCCGGCAGTGATTCGGTGGACGATCCCGGTTTCACCACCATTCGGATGGCGTCCGCGTTCCCCGATCCGGTTTCACCGGTGCTCGGTGAACTCTTTCGTCTGCCGGGCTTTGAACCCCAGCCGACAGACACTCTGACGTGGAACGAGATCACCATCGGTGCCGAAGGAGAGACTTTTCTCGAATTGGTGGATCGCCGTTTTGTCGTGTCATCGCTGAGCTTGGCATCGGTGGCGGTGACCGGAGGTCTCGAGATGGATCCGGAGAGCCTCGTCCGGCTCGGCCGGCTCGAATTCGGCGACAAAGGCCCGCTGCGCGCCGGCCGGCCGCTCAAGTGGGGCGATGATCTTCAACCCGGCGATCTCCTCGAGGATCGGGGCCAGTACATCGTGCTGCTCTCCGATGACGGCGACGGCGTTCTCGGGGCTGCCGATCGGGTGGCGGTGTGTTGGCGTCGACCGCCGGTGATGACGATCCTCGACCAAGCCACCCGCGATGACGCCGTCGGGGCCGAGATCCTCCGCCATGGAAGCTGAGCCGCTGCTCGAGGTCGATGGTCTCGAGGTGGCCTTCCCCGATGGAGGTGGCGGCCGGCGTGCGGTGGTCAAGGGAGTCTCGTTGACGGTGGGAGCGGGCGAACGGGTCGGTCTTGTCGGCGAATCGGGCAGCGGAAAAAGCCTGACGGCGCTGGCGATTCTCGGACTGGCGCCCGAACCCGGTGAGATCTGTGCCGGGCGCGTGACCATCGGCGGGGTCGTGGCGGCCGAGATCCCCGACTGTCGTGGCGGTGTTGTGGGTCTGGTCCTGCAGGAGGCGGGGTCGGCGCTCAACCCGGTCTACAGCATCGGCTTTCAGCTCGTGGAGACCCTCGAAGCGCACGGGATCGCCAGAGGCGGAGCGGCCCGCAATCGGGCGTTGGCGCTACTCAAAGAGGTCGCGCTCGATGATCCGGAGCCAATTTTCGCGGCATATCCGCACCAGCTCTCCGGTGGTCAGGCGCAGCGGGTGATGCTCGCCCTCGCCCTGGCCGGTGAACCGAGGGTCGTCGTGGCCGATGAACCGACCACCGCCCTCGATCTCATCACCCAGGCGCAGATTCTCGAGCTGCTGGTTCGGATCACCGACGATCGGGGTCTGGGTCTTCTTCTGGTGAGCCACGATCTGGCGGTGATCGCTCAGCTCGTCCACCGGGTGGTGGTGATGCACGCCGGGCGGATCGTCGAGGAAGGGCGGGCCGCGGATGTGCTGCGTGCGCCCAAACACCCTTCCACCCAGGGTCTGGTGGCGGCGGCGGCGCGGATGCGCGGCGTTCACCATTCAGCCGTTGGAGGCGGTGTGTGACGACGACCCATCTCGTCGAGGCTGTGGGGCTGCGCCGAAGCTATCGAGCGCGCGGGCTCGGCTCGGCGGGACCCATGGTGACGGCCGTCGACGGTGTCGATCTGGTGGTGGACAGGGCAGAGGCTCTCGGGGTTGTGGGCGGTTCGGGCGCCGGAAAATCCACTCTCGTGCGGCTGCTGCTGGGACTCGAGAAACCTGACGAAGGTGCGGTGTGGTTCGACGGCCACGAGATCAGCGCAGTATCCGAGCGATCGATCCGAGAATTGAGGCGCAGGTTTCAGCCGGTCTTCCAGGATTCGTTGGCATCATTGGATCCACGGATGCGGATCGAAGACGCGGTGGCCGAGCCCCTGGCCGCGTTGGGCATCGGCGATGCGGAGTATCGGAGACGGATGGTGGTCGATCTGCTCGGCCAGGTCGATCTGCCGGTGGATGTGATGCGGCGCTATCCGGCCGCGCTCTCGGGTGGAGAGCGGCAGCGGGTGGCCATCGCCCGGGCGTTGGCCCCGAAACCGGAACTTCTCATCCTTGACGAACCCGTCTCGTCCCTCGATGCGACGGTGGCGCTCCAGGTCATGGATCTTCTGCGCGAACTGCAACGGCGTCGCGAACTGACGCTGGTGCTGGTGACTCACGATGTCCAGGTCGTACGCGAAATCTGCGACCGGGTAGTGGTGATGCGGGCTGGAACGATCGTCGAGGAGGGTGAGGTCTCGCGGGTATTCGCCGCCCCTGAACACGAGTACACGAGGCAGCTCCTGGCGGCGCTGCCTGAGCTCGAATTTTGAATTATGAATTATGAATTTTGAATTGCATCGCACCATCGCATCGTCGCATCGTCGCAAACATCACGGTTGTTTCAAAAAATGGTGTGATGAATTGTGGGGCAGGCATCGCAGACATCGCAAATTATGAATTATGAATTATGAATTATGAATTTCGGGCACCCTGCGAGAGCGGGATACGACTATCGTTCGCGGCGTAACCTGCTCGAGCATCTCTGAAGGGCAGGCGGGCGGGCTTCGCTCGAAGCTTCGCCCGGCCAAGGACGCCCACCCCTACAATCATCGCATCATCGCCTTGAAACAACCGTGATGTTTGCGATGGTGTGATGATGCGGTGGTGCGATGGTGCGATGGTGCGATGCAATTCAAAATTAATAATTCATAATTCATAATTTGCGATGTTAGACTTCGCCAATGCATCCGACATCTGTTCCGGTACTGGTCAACTCGGCCGACGAAGAGCTCAGCGCGATCGCCGAGATCCGTGATCTCGTGGCGCACCGGAATCTGCTCTGGAACCTGGTCCGCCGCGATCTCACCGTTCGCTACAAACGGTCGATGATCGGTTTTTTCTGGACCATGCTCAATCCGCTACTCACGATGCTGATTCTCACCGTGGTCTTTTCGACGATCTTCCGTTTCGAAGGCATCGAGAATTACCCGACCTACTTCCTCTCTGCCTATCTGGTTTTTGGGTTCTTTGCCCAGACCACCAACCAGAGCATGGCGTCCCTGGGGTGGAATGGGGCGCTCATGAAACGGGTTCGGGTGCCCAAGTCGATCTTTGCGGTTTCGACCACCTTGTCGGGGCTGATCAATCTCGTTCTCGCCTACATCCCTCTTTTCCTGATAATGATCGCCACCGGTGCCCCGATCTGCTCCACAATGTTCTTCCTGCCCATCAGCTTATTGTTGATTGCGATGTTCACTCTCGGTGTGTCGCTCGTGGTGTCGGCCCTGGCGGTGTATTTCGAGGACGTTCAACACATGTACCAGGTGGTGACCATAGGTCTGATGTACATGACGCCCATCATCTATCCCATCGGCATCATCCCCTTCAAGTGGTTGTGGGTCATCCGTGCGAATCCGCTCACCCACCTCGTCAAACTCGCCCGCGATCCGGTCTACGGCTGCACCCTCCCGGGGCAGCACGTGATCCTCGCCTCATCCGCCGCCGCGGTCATAGCCCTGGTCCTCGGCTGGGTGGTCTTCCACCGCCTCGCCCGCGGCTTCTACCTGCACGTGTGATGACGGTATGAACGAAGCATCGGTCGAATTCCACCACGTCTCGCTGAGATACCGGATCTCTGCGGAGCAGGGGATCAACTCGTTCAAGGAGTGGGCGATCCGCTGGATCACCAGGCGGATGCGGTATCGGGAACTGGTCGCTCTGTCGGATGTCAGCTTTTCGGTGGCCGCCGGGCAGGCCGTTGGGATCATCGGCCACAACGGCGCCGGCAAGTCCACCCTGCTGCGGGTGGCGGCGGGCATTCTTCGACCCACCGGCGGAAAAGCCATCGTCCGCGGGCGCCAGGCTCCGGTGATCGAGCTCGGGCTCGGTTTCGAGGCCGAGCTCTCAGGACGGGAGAATATCTACTTCAACGGCGCCCTGCTCGGCCGCACACCGGCCGAGATGGAAGAACGCATGGAGGAGATCGTCTCCTTCGCGGATCTCGACGAGTTCATTGACCAACCCATCCGGACCTACTCGACGGGGATGATCGCCAGGCTCGCCTTCGCGGTGGCGACCACGGTCGATGCGCAGATCCTGCTCCTCGACGAGGTCCTGGCGGTGGGGGACGCGAGCTTCAGAATCAAGTGTCAGAACCGGTTGGAAAAGTTCCGCGAAGCGGGAGTCACGATCCTCCTGGTGACCCACGACCTCGACGCGGTGGAGACGATGTGCGACGAGGCCCTTTGGCTCGACAAGGGAGTGGTTCGAGCGTTCGGAAACTCCCCCGAGATCGTGGCTCGGTACAAGGCATCAATCGCCGAAGGGCCGACGGTGGGCGGCGCCATCGAATCCACCACCTTTCAAGGATGACCGCCCCCGTTCTCTCGGTGGTCATCCCGACCAGAAACCGGCGCGAAATCCTCATGACCACGCTGCGCGCGCTGGCCAAGGAACGCGGGATCGACGGCGGCCTGGAGGTGATCGTCGCCGACGACGGCTCCACCGACGGCTCCGCCGAGTTGGTGCGCGGATCGGTCTTTGAATCGTTCAGCCTGCGGGTGCTGACCCTCGATGCCGGTGGCCCGGCGCGGGCCCGAAATCGCGCCATCGCCGAGGCGTCGGCCGATCGCATCCTGCTGCTCGGTGACGACACGGTGCCGGTTCCCAACGCCATCAGCGCCCACCTGATGGTGGCCCACGGCCGTGAGGTGGCGGTGCAGGGCCGGATCGACTGGGACCGCAAACGCCCCATTACCGATACCATGGCCTTTCTCGCGCCCGAAGGGCCGCAATTCTGGTTCAAGGGCCTCACGGATGGGGGGCCGGTGCCGTGGACGCAGGTCCTCGGCTCCAACATCTCGGCCCCGACTCACTGGTTCAGGACCGAAAGCTATGATGAGCGCTTCACCGATGCCTGCATGGAGGACACCGAACTCGCCTGGCGCTGGAGGCGACGGGGTTGGTCGACCGTCTGGTCGGAGCTTGCCCGTTGCTACCACTATCATCGCTACGACACCATCGAGCCCTTCCTCGCTCGGCAACGGCGGGCGGGCCGCTGGGCCCGCATAGCGGTGAGAACAAACCCCGGGATGGTATTCAAGGTCGTGATCGAGCCGATGCTCACCACGCCGTGGAAGGTGGTGACTGCCGGAACCCGCAAGCTCACCGGGCGAGGCAGGCAGGAGGACCGATGGGATCTCAGGTGTCGCCTCGCATTCCTGCGAGGGCTCTTTTCTAATTTTGAATTATGAATTTTGAATTATGAATTTCATCGCATCATCGCATCATCGCATCATCGCAGGCATCGCAGGCATCGCATCATCGCGGTTGATGTGATGATTGTGGGGGCGGTCGTCCCGCCTGCCCTTCAGTGTTTTTGAAGTCACGAACGCCGTGAATCAACGATGGACCTTGCGATGAAACTAAAAACTAAAAACTAAAAACTAAAAACTAAGAACATCAGCTTCTTGCAAAACCCCTCTTACCCGATGGTTTGTGGTCTCTGTGCCGGCGAGACGCCGGCACTACAAAGGGCTGAAGCGATCGCGAGACGATGCGACGAAATTCATAATTCATAATTCAAAATTCATAATTATTGAATGTATCCAAGCGCTTTGAGCTGCTCGAGGGTCTCGGTGTCGGTGGTGAGCCCTTCGGTGGTGATGGGCCCCGATTCTCCGACCCTGGTGATAAGGAATCCGGTTTCGACGGTGCCGGAAAAATCCTCATCGAGCCGCCAACCACTTTCGGTGAGGTGGAGGGCGGCCGGGGTTTTGAGCACGGCGAGGTCAAAGATGGTGTGATTCGCGATCTCGCGGGCGCCATTGACGCCGACAGCCCACACCTTGAGACCGACCTCAGAGGCTGTGAGCTGAGTGAAAAGCAACATCGTCCGGTCCCCAGACTCGAGTCGGAAGGTGGCAGGGCTTTCGGCTTTCCAGTGGACCTTGTCGGCGAGGTGAGAGCTGGTCTTGACTCGATCGTGAGCCGCCCACGCGCCGTCCAGCTGGCCTTCGAGGACGCTGCCGCTTGTGTTTCGGATCTCGAGCCTGATGCCCTGGTGCTGGGTGAGGATCGTTTCCTGGGTCGTCGCGCGGAGGGCGTCGAGTCGTGGGTCTCCGGGGGCGAGATTGTGGTCCTCGCCCGGGTCGGACTCGAGATCGTAGAGGGCCTCGCGGTGGGCCACCTCCGCCCAGACTGCGTCGGGGAAACGATATTTGAGTTTGTTGTCCATCCGCATGGCGAGACCGTGATTGGATGAGGCCGCATAGGCCCACGCCTGTCGAGGGAAATCGGCCGAAGAATCGTCGAGGAGCGGGAGCAGCGACCTGCCGTCGATGGGCCCTGTGGGTTCGATCCCGACCACATCGAGCACGGTGGGCATGAGATCGATGAGTCGGACCTGGGTGTCGACCACGGCGCCCGCGTTGCTCGCTCCCGGGAGTTCCAGGATCAACGGAACCATGAGGTTGTAGTCGTCGAGATAGGCGTGGCCGGCGCGGCCGTCCTCCCCCAGTGCCTCGCCGTGATCCGAGGTCACCACCACCAGGGTCCGTCCGCTCAGACCGAGGCTTCGGATGTGATCGAGGAGCCGCCCGACCTCGTCGTCGACCGTGGCAAGAGCGCTGTCGTACATGAGCCCCACCGTTTGCAGTTCCTCGGTCGTGAGTTCAGCACTCCAGCCATCGGTCCCGGACCTCTCGACCACGAAATAGTCGCCCGGGGCGATGAGGTCCTCCCAGGGACGGGTGACGAGATCGAGGTCGAAATCTGTGGGTGCCACGCCCGCGGCGCGCGCCAGTTCGCTGAAGTAGGGTTGGCGCCGGCGGTGGGGGGCGTGCATTTCGTAGGTGTGGACGAAGAGGAAGAAGGAGCGTTCGCTGTGATCCTCGATCCAGCGGCGGGCGTGTTCGAAAACCCACCCGACCTCCTTTTCGCTGTTCTGGACGGGCCAGTAGTTAAAGACATCGAATCCCTGAGCGAAGCCGAAGGCGGGGTGGAGGATGCCGCCGCCGGTAACTGCGGCGGTGGTGTAGCCGTAGCGGCGCAGTATCTCCGCCAGCATATTGAGGTTCGGCGGCGCCGTGCCCCAGTAGTTGAATCCGTGTCTGAGGGCGTCGAGGCCGGTGAAGAGGGAGGCGTGGGCGGGTAGGGTCCACGGTGCGGGGGCGACGACGTTGGCGAAGCGCACCGCCGATTGCGAGGCCCACCGGTCCATCCGGGGAGAGGTCTCGAGGGGATGACCATAGCTCGAGAGGCGATCGGCCCGCAGGGTGTCGAGTACGACCACCACCACATTCGGAGGGCGATCTCCGGCGTTCGGTGCGACCACCTCGGGATTGGCCCAGACCGGGAAGCCGCGGGCGGCGTTGTAGTCGGGTGCGGCATCGGTGACGAGTCGAAGCAGTACCTCACGGCCGGAGAAATCCTCGAGATCGATGACGGCATCGTGCCAGGTCCCCGACCGCGACCCGTCGGCCTTGATCCGGTCTTCGAAGATAACAGACGATTCCTTGCCTTCCTCGTCGGCGATGACTCGAAAGACCACCGGTTGCTGGATGGCGGGTTGTAGTCCATAGCTCAAGACCAGGTTTGCCTGCGCGGGCACTCTCAGCTGTCGATCCCAGCTCGTGCCTGGCGGTGAGAGCAGTGCGTTTCGTGTGCTCGAGTCGAGGTCGACCTTCCATGGACGCACTGTGGCCGAGGCCGCCAGGGCTTCATCGGGCTCCCACCGGAAGATCCTGACGGCGCCGAGGCGCATACGACCCGAGGCCCCGGGCGGAACATCGACGCGTAGAGACCTCAGCTCCCCCTTCCATTCGGGGTTGTCACCAACCTCGAATCGATAGAGGAGGGTTCCGGATCCGAGGTACAGGCTGTTCGTAGGACGCGCCATTCGTTTCATGCTGAACCGCTGCCAGCGGCCGGCCCAGAACAGCTGCACCTCGGCAGGGCCGGGATTGGCCAACTCAACCTCGACAGCGACGATGACGTCAGCGTCGAGAGCGGCGTCGATGGCGAGCCAAGGGTCGTTTCCGTCCTGCTCGATTTCCAACGCGCCGTCTCGAACACCGTGGATCCGTACGTCGTGGCCGCGCCAGAGTTCAGCCGCGGCGGGCGTCGTCGGGCCGAAGTCCGCATCGAACCGGGACGCCACCAGATCCGAGGTTTCGAGGACCGTCTCCGGATCGGCGTCGATCCAGCGCATGACCACATCTCCCGCCGGGGGTGCCGCGGGGCCGCACCCGAGCACCATCGTGGCGACAATGGCGCCGATGGCAAGGGAGAAATGGAAACGGGGATTGGGCACTCGGGAATTCTACCGTGTCTCGGCTGAGAGAGAGTGGTGTCATTGCGTGCCCGCTGAGGACCGCGTACTCTGAAAACCCATGGAACAGCGAATTTGAACGACGCAAAGAACCCTCCGCTCGGCAGTGAATCGGCACGAGCCGATCTCGATGTCAGGCTGTCCGAGATCGAGCGCCGACTCGGTCGGCTCGAAGACCGGAGGACCACCCCGGGAGACCGGCTGACCGAAGTCGAAGCGGAAGTCGGTGTGTTGCGGCAGGCGGTGGAGGATCTCGCGGCGGGAAACCTCGATCTGCACAACCAACTGATCAAGCTGGTGTCGAGCTGCGAGCGGATTCTTGCGGGCTCCGGCATTGCCGACGTCGAAGCCCAGCGGCGCGGCGGTCTGCGGAAATCCGCAACCGCGGTGGGACGCGCCACCCGGCGGGTGGTTCGCGGCACCGTCGGTGTGGCGCGACGGATGGTGGGTGGCCGCGAGGTCGAAACCGGCGCGCCGTGCGATGTGGAGATCCGCCTGGCGACGTCACCGGTGCGCGCGGCGCCGCGAATCGCGGCGGTGGTGCGGGTTTCGGACGACCCGGAAACACTCGAGATTCCGGCCGCGCTGAGCAGCCAGACCGATGCTGACCTCACCGTCGTGGTCTGGAACAAAGCCGCCTCGAGGGCCGCGATCCACGCGGCCGGGAAGGCCCCGGTGTTCCTCGGTGCGGTTGATCGGGCGGCGTTGGCTGCGGCCTTCGAGGCCGATCTGGTGGCTGATTTCTCGTTGCCCCTGCCCCGTCTCCACCCGACGACCCTGGAACTCTGCCGCTGGACGGCCGCGAGCGAGGATCTGCCGTTGGCTGTGGCCGGCGACGGCGATGGGCCGCTGCGGCGAGGGTGGGAGCTTCAGACCGTCGCCCATTGGATCGCTTCGGGAGCGACTGACGGGGCGCCGGTCCGTCCGAAGCTGGTGAAGATGGTTGGCGGGCGTGGATGGGGTGCGACGGAAGTACTCGACTCGCCCGCGGTGGGCGCGGGATATGGACGCGTGTATCTGCCTGCGCCCGGTACCGAGAATTCGCTGGTCCACACGGTCTCTCCGTTCGACGGGATTGTCGCTCCGGCCGCGGCCGGGGATGACCGGCCCGCCGTCCTCATTCTTCTGTCCGCCCGCGGCGGCGAGATTGGAGCATGGTTGCTGCGAGTCCTGAGTGACGACTATCGGTGCATCGTTCTGCTCGCCGGCAACAACGGTGGATCGTCGCTGCAGCGCGGTCTGACCGAACTCGCCGAGAGGGTCTACCCCGTGGATCGCTATCTCGAAACCATGGTCTGGCCGTCGCTGGTGGTGGATGTCGTGCGGGCCTTCGACGTGCGGGCGATCCTGCGAATCGGTGCATCGTTCGAACTTCCTTCGTTCGAGGACTCGCGACCGATGGTTGTGGATCTGCCCATTGACGGATCGGAAATCCTCTCGGGCGCCGATCTGACTCTCGCACTCGGCCGCGAAATGACCGAGGCCGCGCAGGAACGGGGTGTGGTGACGAGGGCGTTGGTTCCCGGCCCGGCGCCCGGGGGCGAAATCCCCCAGACCGATCACTCCGCGGATGTGCGTTCGGCCTATGGGGTGCCTGAGGATGCTCGTCTCATTCTGACCGTGTGCGATCTCGAACCCGCGAACCGGCCCTCCGATGTCGCCGCCATCGCCCGCCGGTTGCGCCACCGCGAGGACATCTACCTGCTGCTGATCGGGCAGGGATCCCTGGCCGGGTCGATCTCCGATCTCGCCGGCTATTTCGAACTCGACCGATTCATATTCGCCCCGTCCGGTCATTCGGTGACGGAGATTGTTGCGGCCAGTGATTGCGTGCTGAGTACGGCGGAGGTCGACCCGTGGCCGGTGTCCGTCGGCGCCGCGTTGGCGCTCGGGCGGAGCGTCGTCGCCACCGAGATCGATGGCGTTCGCGAGTTGGTCGCTGCGGCGAACGGAGATCGGTGCACGCTCCTGCCGCCGGGAGATGTCAATGGTCTGGCCGCCGCCGTGGTCGAGGCTCTTGGAAGCCAACGCAAACCACGCGCCACCAAGAAAGCCTGGAATGCCGCCCGGGCGCGCAGCGCCAAGGCCGCCGATGTGATCCGCGAGGCTCTCAGCGGTGACTCGATCGGCGAGCAGGAAAAGCGCTGAGGTGGCCTCGCCGCTGGTTTCGGTGGTGGTGCCCACCTTCAATCGCCCGGAGGAACTGAGGCGGGTTCTGAATGCGTTCGAGCAACAGCGGCCGGATGATCTGCCCTTTGAACTCGTGGTCGTGGATGACGGCTCTGATGACGGCACATCAGAGTTGCTCGCGTCGTGGCGAAGCCGTCGGTACCCGCTGCGGTTCGCTCGACAGGCCAACGGCGGACCGGCTCGGGCGCGGAATCGGGCGCTCGCGGTCGCCTCGGGCGAGATCGTCCTTTTCGGCGGCGACGACATCGAACCTCACCCGGATCTGGTGTCGGAGCACGTCCGCGAGCACCACCGTCGCGGCGATCCCCGGGTCGCCGTGCTCGGACTGACCCGTTGGCCCGAAGGCGAAGAACTGACCTCGACCATGCGCCACATAGACGGACCCGGCGCTCAGCAGTTCAGTTATGCGGTCTTCACCGATGGCGCCGAATACGACTTCCGCCATTTCTACACCTCCAACGTCTCGGTGCGCCGCGACCTGCTCAGAAGCGAGGCCGGCGGTTTCAGCACCGATTTCCCTGCCGCCGCATTTGAAGATGCCGAACTCGCCTATCGGCTGTCGATGCGCGGGATGCGGATCGTCTACCGTGCTTCGGCTCTCGCGTGGCACCACCATCGCTATGACGCTCGGAGCTTCTTTCAACGTCAACTCAAGTGCGGCGAGATGGCGGATGTGTTTGTTCGCGCCCACCCGCAGCTCGCCAAGTGGATTGATCTGCGGGTGCTCATGTGGCACCGTCTCGAGGTGCTGACTGCCGATGGTGCCTACCGGGCAAAGGTCGCGCAAGTGCGCTCCGAGCTCGAATCGTGGGAACGCCGCGCCATCGATCTCGCGGTCTTCCTCGACGAGCCGGTGACGGATCTTGCCGATCCGCTGTTGTATGGGCTGTTCAGATACGGCTTTGTTAAGGGCCTCGCCACGGCGTGGTTCGGGAGCGACGGCGGGAGAACCCTCGCTGCGGACCAATGGCTGCGATTGCTGCCCGACGCGGTCGCCACCCTGAAAAAGAACGCGTCGAGGCGGGGAGTGCCGCTCCCCATGGCTGATGTCGAGGCGATCGTCACCATGGTGCAGGCGGACTCGGACTCGTGAGCACGTCTCGGTGGCGCCGTCGAAGCGCGATGATCGCCGTCCAACTTATGGTGGTGCTGGTGCTCACCGAGGTGGCGGTGCGTCTCGTTGCACCTCATCATCGCGGGCTCAGAATGCTCCTCGGGGCCTCGCCCGGGGCCACCGATTTCGCCGATGCCGAAACCCTTCCCGAGATCATGAGCAGGACCATGCTGGGTTTCAGCCCGCGAAGCGTGGAATACGGTTTTGTACTCAACTCGCGGTCGTTCAGAACCCGGGAGTATGAACCCGGCCCGGCGAGGGGGGCGTTTCGGGTGGTGGCCCTCGGCGATTCGTTCACTTTTGCATCGGGCGCGTTGCCCCATGAGGACCACTGGACGACGCTGGTCGAGGAAGGACTCAACGGAGTGTCGGATCGTCCGGTCGAGGTGCTGCGACTCGGCGTGCCCGACACCGGACCGGCCTTCCAGCTGAGGTTGTGGCAGGTTGAAGCGTCGCAACTCGAACCCGATGTCGTGGTGATGGCGTTCTTCATCGGCAACGACTTCATCGACCATCAGGGCGACTGCGGGGTCTTCGGCGGCGGCGAACGCGGTCTCTCGGGTCGTCTGGCCTCGGTGAGCGCGCTCTTTCGGGTGGCGAGGAACCTCCGCCGGGTGTGGGCCGCCGGGGCCGATCCGGCCGGCCATGGGGGCGTGGGCGAAAACCCGATCCCGGGACGTCCGATCCCCGAGTATGGCGCCACCTTCGACCCCAATCGGCCGACCTTCAACCGGGAGCGTTTTGTCGCCATCGAGGCGGAGCGGATGGCGCTCTGCCTGCGCTCGGAGGATGAGGCGTTCCGGCAGCTCGCAGACCGGACCGCCGGAGTCGTTGCGGATCTCGCTGACGAGGTCAGGCAGGCGGGGGCGCGCTTCGTGGTGATGGTGATCCCCGATCAGTATCAGGTGGATGACGCCCTCGTCGACGCAGTTCTTGACTCGAACGGTCATCGGCGCGAGGACTACGATTTTGACCGGCCGCAACGGACTCTCGTGCGGGAACTGGAGTCGACCGGCGTGGAAATCTTGGATCTGTTACCCGTCTTCCGCGAGGCTTTCGGCGACGGTCCCCTCTATCGTCCCCGCGATACCCACTGGAACCGGCGCGGCAATCACGTTGCCGCTGCAGCCCTTGCGGACCTCCTGCAGTCGCAACAAATGACCACCGTGGACTCGATCTTCAGCGATGGGCTCGAGAGGCGGTCCCCTGACGCCTGGTCGCGGGTCGTGGGCGAGGAGAACTGAAGGCTCCAAAGCCCGGATCGACCCGTGTCGTCGCCCCTTTGGAACTCGGCTTTTCAGCCTTGCAACACCTCTGCAGCCGCTCGGCGGAAGGGGTGGTCGGGTTCGAGCAGCGCGTCATAGGCCAGTGGTGGATTGTCATCGACACCCCGCAGCAGCAACAGTTGGTCGAAGAGCGCATCGCAGCCGAAGGTCGGTGCAGAGTTCGAGAGTCCTTGGCGCAGGCGGACGAGCTCGGATTGGGAATCGGCGGATTCCCGCAACAACCGCAGGGCGTGCCGGGCCACGACCCAGAGAATCTCGAAACGCATCAGCCCCTGACCCTCGTCGTTTCCTTCGCCGATGGTGTTGGCGCCGTGGACGCGATACTGCAGCAAGGGTTCCTCCACCAGCTCGATGGTGCCCCGGTGGCAGGCCGAGAGTGCAAAGTCCCAATCGTGAGCGTAGCGAAGCGGAGCGAATCGGAGGCCGTGGTCGTGGATGAGAGCCGAGGGGAAGGCCAGATTCGAAGTCGTGGAGAGCCAGTTGGTTTCAAGAAGCGCGAGGCGGGGGTCGCCGATGGCTGAGAGTCTTGGGCCCGTGCTGGGCGGCGCCCAGGGAGGCAAGGTTCGCCACGCCCGTTTGATCCCCATGAGGGCGCCCGTGGCGTCCACCACTTCGATCCAACTCGCCGCCAGGGAGGCGCCGGAGTTGGAGGCCAGCCGGTTTGAGAGGATCTCCACACGCCGCGGGTCGAAGAGGTCATCAGAGTTGAGGATGAAAATCAGCCGCCCGCGCGCCAATTCGCAGCCCCGGTTGAGTGCGGCGTGGGCACCCCGGTTCTCCTGGTAGTGGAGCCTAACCCTGGGGTCCCTCTCGTAGGCACAAAGGCGCTCGCGGCTGCCGTCCGTCGAGCCGTCGTCAACCACAACTACCTCGCGATCGTTACGGTCATTGGTCAAAGCACTCTCAATGGCTGCGCCGACGAAGGATTCGTGGTTGAAACTGGGGATAACGACGGAGAGTTCCATTCGTTGATATTGTACCGTCGCCGGGGGATGCGACGATATCCGGGAGGTCCCTAAGGCGGATGAACTCAAACCGACACTGAGGCCTCGATAGCGATGTTACTGAGATGGGTCTATTTTCAGAATCCGCGGACGATCACGGGCAATTCTCGTGTGGACCGAGGCGCCTGACGACTCCCGATTCATGGACTCGATGCGGACCACGAAAACGTGTTGCCCGACTCGAAGCCGTCGCTGAAGATCAGGGCCGGATCCTCGTCGACATACACGGTGACTTGAGCACTCGCCCCGCCCTCTTTCGTCACCACGACCATGCGGTAGGTGGTGGTCACGGATGGCGAGACGATCACCGACCCGGAAGCTGCGGGGACTATCGGCTGGGCATCGTGATCGATGTAGAGATCGAGAAACGTGCCCGACACGGTGTTCCACTGAAGGGTCGACCTTCCCCCCAAACTGATCGCCTGCGGGTTCGCCAGCAGCGTCACTGCCGGCTCGGCGCCGTTGCCTGTCAACGCCCTGAATTCGTCGCCGTCGACGTCGAGTGTGTGGATCCCCGGTGAGGCCGGAACCGAACCGGTGTCGTCTCCGATCGGCTGACCGTCGAGAGTCGCCGACGCTCCGTTCCACGCATACGTCAGGAAGGCCTCGGTTGATTGCTGGGGGTCGCCCTTGGCGGTGACATCGAGAATCGCCGACGGCACGGCCGACAGGTGACCCAGTTTTGGAGCGATGGAGGGGTCGATGTTGTCCACCTGCGATTTGTTGGTGTCCGGGACCGATCCTGTCCGATTCACGATCAGCGAATTCAGGCTGGAGACCGCATGGGTTGACAGGAAAGAGTGTTGGTACACGATCTGTCCCTGACTTGCCGAAAACAGGGTATTGCCGTTGTAGCGGGTATCGTTGATGGGTCCGGCGAGATAGTCGCCGTCGAACAGCATGGGACCGAAGTCACTCGTGTTGACCATCACGTTGTTTTCCACCATCCCCGTCTGATCGAGATCGCGGTAGTCGTATGGTGTTGAAAAGATCTGGGCGCCGAAAACATCATCGACATCGTTGTTGAGAAAGCGACTGTCGCTGACATCGAGGTTTGATCCCTCCGAGTGAATGGCCCCGCCGAATCGAAACGCCGAGTTGCGAGCCAGCGTCGAATTCTCGATTGACATCGTCGAATCGATAATGTTCCGGATCGCTCCCCCTGCTGCCCAGTCGACTCCCGCACCATCCCCGATGGCATCCGCCCTGAGGATCATGCTGTCTCTGAGCGTCAGATCGGTCAGCACGGCCTGGATCGCACCGCCCATCCCTGTTCCGTCGGCGCCGTCGGTCTCCAAGACGTCGCAGTCATAGAACACGACCCGTTCCAAGAGCGCCAGTGCGCGCGTTGCTTCTGCCCCTTCGGCGGGGGACACGCCGTTCTCCCCCCAGCGCCGGTTCGAGTCGCCGATGCTCGCCAGACAGCCACCGATCTGCGCAGTGGCGCCGACGGGAGGGTGCCTTCCCTGCAGGTACGAATTCCGCACCGTGAGATTCGCCGATCGACGGTTGGTCTCACCATCTCCTCCGGTATCGTTCGAAATCGCTGAAATCGCGCCGCCGAATCCGGTCGACGGGCCGATATTGGTCGCCTGATTGCCCTTGAACACCGAGGCCTCGATCTCCACGATCGAACGGTAGAGATTCACCCCGCCTCCGTTTTCGGCGGCGTTGTTGATGAATCGGGAGTTATAGACCTTTACGGTGGCGTGATCCTCGACATGCAGACCCCCGCCCTCGGTCGGGCTCTGAAAACTCACCGAGGGATCGTTGGCTGCCAGGTTTTCTTCAAACGTGCAGTTGGCCAGGAGAGCGTCAGCAGCGGGCTCCTCGATCGGCTCGGACCACGTTCCGAGCACGTACAATCCTCCGCCTGCGTACCCTGCCTCATTCTCGATGAAGCGCGTGTTCGAAACACGCAACGTCGCATTTGTGGCGTGAAACCCTCCCCCGGTGGCGGTGGCCCGGTGATTGGGGAGGTTCACCCGGTTGGAGTTGAACACGCCACGGTGAACGTACGCGACGGAGTCATCAAGGCGCAACCCGCCCGCTTCGTTCGTGGCCGAGTTGTCAATCCAATCACAATCGATGAATAGAACGAGTGACCCTCCCCAGACGAATGTGCCGCCGCCGCCGGTAATAACCGCGTTCGAGTGATTCCCCTCGAAACTGCAGTCGACGAACGTGGCGTTCGCGCCCGCGACCGTGACGCCTCCTCCCACACCCCCGGTCACGGATAGACCGTTTGTGAATTCGAGGCTCTCGAAGACGATCTGGTGGTCCGGGTCGTTGACGGAGTTCTCGTACCGCAGCACCGGTCGAACGCCCCCTCCATTGAGCACCGCCCGAACCCCGGGGGCCGATCGTATGGTGAAGCTCTTGTCGGAATTGGTGATCCTGAAACCTGCTGTCGGCGAGTTGTAGGTCCCGCCATCCATCTCGATTGTTCCACCGTCTGGAACGACGGCGATGGCGGTTTGCAGGTCGCCGACCTGACTCGGAACCCGGACCACATCTTCCGCCATTGCTGTGGCGCCCACAGCCAAGAAGACAACGAAGAAAAGTCGGATCGCCATCGGGTTGTTCCTCTCCTGAACAGAAAACTAACGGTCCTCATACGATCTCGGAACGATTTGGGACTCGCCGCAGTCCTGCAGATTCAGACTATCACGAGGGTGTGCGGCACGCCGGCAGACCGCACCTAGGAACGCCTGTTTCTGTGATCCGGATCATCCTGGCTCACCACGAGGTGTTGGGGTACGCCAAGACCTCGAGCGACACCAGAACATATCTTCCCGGCTTGGTGCCCGGATCGAGGCGCAACGGACCCACCAACTCGGGATGAAAGATGTCGATCACCAGATTGTTCAGTCCGCGATGAATCGTCTCTCGAGCCTTGAGCTCCTCGGTGTAGTTCGGTGATGTGGGGGTTGTGAAGTAGACCAAAAGCTCGGTCTCAGCTGGTGATTCGAGAACCATTCTTAGCGAGACGCGATGGCCTGGAGGGATCTCGACTTCCGGCAGCAGGAGGAAGGGGTCGTCGCCCGACGCATTCAATTCCACCCCGTAGGGACCCTCGGTAATCGCCACCTGGTGGAGCGGCCTCAGGCTCGATCCGAAACCTCGAGCTTCCGAGGTCAAGAGCACCGTTGGCGAAACGGCTTCCGCGAAACGCCTGTCCGCAGAATTGGTCGGCTCATCGGCCGGCGTAATCGCGAACAGGCGGTTCTCCCCCGAGGTGCCCAGCCCTGTTTTTTGCCAGTTGACCAACCGGAGCGGGTGGCTGAAATGCAGGAGCGCATAGTGCATGCCATGCTCGTCCATGAACTCGTCGATCCAAGGCTTTTCGATGGTGTTTCGCAGGACCAGGAAGCGACGGTTCGAGTAGTACGGTATCGTCGAATTCCAATCCGAGTTCGCTTGTGTCATGACGAGGGTGTCCTCGGGGTTGGTGAAACGCTGAATTAACTCTGCCACAGCGATCTCCCGCGCCGGGTGTCGGGGCGGCTCCAATAGCGGCGCGACGTCCGAAGCGAACCCGCGATAGAGGCTGAACAGTACGAGGCCGGCTGCGATGGCCTGGATCGGTAACAGTTGCGCCGGTCCACGGCGCAGGACCGCGCCGAGGCCGACTCCCACGAGGACCGCAATGGGGGCTGCCACCGCAACCAGGTAGTACTCGTGTACGGCATAGAGGTTGAAAAACATGAGGATCGGAAGCACGGCCCCCAGCGCGACGGATACCAGCGCCAATCGGTGTCTGGGCCCACTTTTAATGACGGCAACAACCGCGACCAGCGGCAGAATCACCATCCAACCGGAGACCATCAGACGGTGGAGCCGATCGGTGATCTGGAGCCATTTCGCGGTTTCCAGTCGTTGGGAGAACGCACCCCAGCTCCAGGCTTGGAGGTGCTCTGAGGTGAGCCAGTTCGTGAATGGCGAAGCGGCCTTGATCGTGTCCGTGTGCCACAGCCACAGCCACTCAACGAGCACGGGCAGCGCGGCCATCATGGCCAGCTGAACCCACGCGACCGCCCCAACCCGGCGCACAACTGAGGACCACGGCCTCCCGCCGTCTCGCCGTTGGGAAATCAACCACCAGAGAGTCAGCAGCACGACTGCCGGCAGGATCATCGGTATGGTCGTCACCTTCACCGTCGCAGCGATCGAACCCGAGCCAACGGCGACCAACGTCCAGATATGACGGCGATCGTTTCGGAGCCATTTCAAGACCGCCACCAGGTAAATCAGAGCGAACGCCACCGACGTGAAATCAATCAGACACATCCGCGAGTAGATCATATTGAACGGCATGAACAGGTAGACCGCCAGGACCCAGCCGCTGATCCAGCGATCCGTGACTTCGCGGCAGGCCAGATACAGGGCCAGAGCCGAAAGATAAAAGAAGATCACCGCTGTGAGGCGGCAGGAAATGTCGAACAACGCCCCATCGGGTAGCGTCCACGAGACGAGGGCGACCGCGGCCTGATACAGCGGCAGCTCGAAGGGCACCATCCACGGAGGTCCGAAGAGTGGAGTCTGATAGGAGAGGAGGTCGATCCCTGAGTCTGCGTAGACCTGCGCTGTGAGTGCCGTCTGGGTCTGCCGGAAGGCGTTTTTTTCAAGCAGAGGCAACTCGAGATGGGTGACCCGTGGAACGAGGCTGACGATGACAAGGATCCCCGTTGCCAGGATCACTCCAATCGCGCTTTGAGAGGATCGGTGGTCAGATTTAGCCCGCATATCTCACCGGGTTTCGTCACGAGGGCGTCGAGGTGCAGTGCACAGCTGGTTTTTCTCATTTCCGGGCGCGGAGGCGTACTTTACGGTACGTTGAGCACCCGGAGATGAGAAAGAACGGCTGGGTGCTGTGCATCGTCGTCCGCAGTAGATAGCTGGTGAGATATGCGGGCTGGGGTGCGCCGCCGTCGTTTCCGACACGGTGCCACGGACGGCACCCGGCTGAGGCGTCCGGTTCACGAAGGAAATACCGCCGATTCGTAGGCCCGGACATACCGATCGAGGCCAAAGCGGGCTTCGACGGCCGTGCGACCCTTTTCGCCTTCGGCTCGGCGGTAGATTGGGTCGAGAAAGGGGCGGACGGCTTTGGTGAGACCGTCGAGATCGCCCGGTCGCTCGACAACCCAGCCGCCGCCGTCGCGCAACAGGAATGGGATATCGCCGACGGCGGTGGCGACACAGGGGATGCCGCGCGCGAGCCCGTCGAGAAGAAAGACCGGCAAGCCCTCGAAGTCGGAGGTCATGAGGCAGAGATCGATGGCGTTGTAGAGCGGGGTCGCGTCCGGTTGGAGCGGCCACCTCGTCAGGTTCGGTGGCCGGTTCCGGGCGATCTCCCGGTTGACGGCGTCATCGAGCGGACCGCCACCGACGAGGAAGAAGTGGATCTTGTCAGCGGTCATTCGTCGGGCGAGCTCGATGATGTCGAGAGGACGCTTCTGCGGGTGCATGCGGATGAATGTGCCCACGACCACGGTGTCGTCATCCACTCCGAGCTCGCGCCGGAGCCTCGCGCGGCGATCCTCATCGCGGGGTTCGGGTGGTCCGACGGCGTGGTGGATGGTGAACACGCGGTCGTCGGGAACGCCGCGGTCGGCCACCAACTCGCGGGCGATCGGGGTGTTGACGGCAATCTGGGCATCCACCGCCCGGATCAGGGACGGCGTGGTGTGCTCGATCCAGCCGCCTTTGTGATTGAAGAGCTGGTTGACGATGCGCAGCTCGGGAAAGGTTCTTCTAAGATTCCCCACCTCGTCGTAGAAAAGGACCGAACCGTTCCAGCACACCAGGGTCTCGACGGCCCACCGCCGGATGAGGTGGCGGATGGCCGATGGCACCGCCTCGCGCGGCAGCCAGTCACCGAGGGTGTAAACGTGGGGAGTGAGCTGCCGCGCTCGGTCGACGGTCTGGCCGAAGGACTCGAGATGGGGATCGGTGGTGGCGATGAGGACTCGATAGCGGTCCCCGAGACCCTCCATGAGCTCATAGAGCAATCGTTCGGCGCCGCCCACCGCGAGGAAGGGGAGTAGGAAGAGCGCCGTCGGCGGTCCGTCGACCGCCGGCAGCCCGGCCAGAACCTCGTCGACCGGGAACCACGGGCTCTCGACGACGGCTTCGCCGGCGTTCTCCGGGTGAATCCGGTAGGGTCCAGAAGCTGGGATGTGCTCGGCGATGGGGGTGAGACCGTCGCAACGCTCCACCGATGTGATGTGGGGCAGGACCCGTCCGGCAACCGGCGCGCGACGGGTGCGGGCCGAACTCGGTCGGCGGAGCAGCAGATGGGTTGATTCCGGGACCTCCGGGTCGCGGAATGCCAATCCCGATGGTCCGTAGCGCCCGGGGGCGGGGGGCGCCCAGCCCGCGGCGACCCAGCTCAGGTTCTCGGCGGCGGCGGCCATGAGCATGGCCTCGATGTGGTTTGGAGGCAGTTTGTCGAGACCACGCCCGTGTCCGATGAAGGCGGCTCCGGCGGCATCGGTCTCGTCGATGATGGTGACGGCGGGGTCGGAGATTTCGGGTATCGACGCCGCTGCGGGCACCGACGCGACCCGTGGGCCGACATCGGGGCCAACCAGGCGGCGGACCCGGTGGAGCCTGAGCGAGAGCGAAGTTCGGAGGCTTCGGAGGCGTCGGCGGATCCCAGGGCTGAGCTCCCAGAAGAGTCCCTGGAGTCGGCGATTCAGGGCCGGACGAGCCATCTCAGGATTCCCCGAGGAACACGCCGGCATAGGCATCGGCGCAGATGGCGACCGAGAAGCGCGGCGCGGCGATCCTCGCCTGTTCGGCGAGCTCGGCGCGAGTGGCGGGATCCGCGAGTGAGCGGACGGCCGCCTCGAGGGCGCCGAGATCGCCCGGCCGATCGACCACGAGTCCGGCGCCGGTGTCGTCAAGCACGGTCCCGAGATCGCCGACGCGGGTGCCGAGGAAGGGTCGGCCGAGTTGGAGGCACTCGAGCATGAAGACCGGCAGGCCCTCGTGCTCCGAGACGAGACAGCCGATATCCGACGCCAGGATCAGATCGGGGATATCGTCGCGAAAGGCGAGACGACGGATTCCGGCGCCATCGAGGTCATCGATGGCGCGGTCGACCTCATCGGCGAGATCGCCACCACCGACGACAAGGAAGTGGATCATCGGCAGGTCGCGGACTCGATCTGCCAGCGCCACGAGATCGAGAGGGCGTTTCTGCGGGTGCATCCGGGCGGCGGTCAGAAAGACGATATCGTCATCGGTGAATCCGAGTTCGTGCCGGATCGAGTCCCTGAGCCGGTCTCTGTCGGCTTCCGGGGGGAGGACCTCATCTGGGCGGCCGCACGGCCAGATCACCGGAACGCGGTTCTCCGGCCAGCCGCGTTCCCGGACCAGGACATCGGCGATGGGGCCGTTTTCGGCGATACAGACATCAACCGCGTCCTCGACTCCCGGTACATAGCTGTCGATGTAGCCGATGTGGTGGTCGTAGAGATGGTCGATGATCCGCAGATTCGGCCGGTTCGCCTTGAGCCGTGGCGCGAAGTCGTAGAACAGCGTCGTGCCGTTGGCGTTGTAGATGATCTCGGCGCCGGTTGCGTCGAGGATGGCCTCGATGATTCCGACCATGGCGTCGGGGTGGACGAGATCGCCGAGACAGAAGATTCGCGGAGTGATTTCGAGGAAGTCCCTTCGCCGGTCGCCGAGGGCGGGACGGTGGGGCGCCAGGGTGGCGACGGAGAAACGGAAACGATGCCTGAGGGCCTCCATTGTGGCGTGCAGGGTTTGCTCGGCACCGCCACGGGCAAGGAAGGGAACCATCACGAGGACGGCCGGACGATCATCTCCGGCCGCTCTGCGGTGAAGCAGGGAGGCGTCGCGGAGGGCTACCCGGGCCACGGGACCGAATTCGCCTGAGCCAAGGTAGGGGCCCCGCCGGTGGCGGTTGAAGAAGCCTCGGGTGGTTGGGATGTCGGCGACGCCGCTGGAATCAACAAGCTTGGCCAGACGATCGTCATGGTTCGGCGCGATGGTGTCGCTGGCTGGGTCCCAGGTGTAGGCGTCGCGCCGATACAGGGCCCATGGCCGGAGCGCAGCTCGGTGGAAAGCGTCGATCCCGGTGATGGAGTCGCCGATCGGTGATCCGACTCGTTCCCGGAGTACGACGGCATCGACCTCTTCCGCTGCGGCGATGAGCATGCACGACTCGAGGTGGGCGGATACGACCTCGGGCAGAAAACCGGGTGCGGCAAACCACGAGGCTGCGGCCCCGGTGGATGGTTGATTCGGAGGATCGATCCGCCATGCCGCGGTTCCGTCGGCCCGCCAACCCACCGCCCGAAGTTCCGAAAGGGTTTGCCGGCAACACCAGTGGCGTGCTTCGGCCTCATCAACCGCATCCGGTCCGTCGGCCCGAAGACACACCTCCACCAGCGGTGGATCGGGGTGATGCCAATCGACGAAGCAATGGGCGAGAGTGCCGGCGGGCTCGCCGCGGCCGAGGGCCATTCGGTAGTTCCGGGCTGCGAGGATCCTCTTGACCGGGGCGGCAAGACGGCGTGGAAAGTCAGAGAGGTTCATTGGGGCGGGGTTAGTTTAGCCGAAGCCCGCGCTCGGCGCGCGTGCGGACGCGGCATTTGCGGCGGGACATTACAGCGGAACACCGCGCTATCATGCACCCGAGTTGGAATGGATCAAGCTGGTTGCCGGATTGCTGGCGCTCGCGGCCTCGGGCTGCGTGACGGTGGAGGGATCGGCGAACGAGACGGCTGCCGAACCATCCGCCGTCCTGGACTGCCGCGTGATGGCGGCAACTGGAGACATGGCGGCGCTGCTTAGGGGATCGGGTGAGCTGGTCATGGTCGGCGGCGGAGTCGAGCTTCTGCACTCGACGGATCTCGGGGTCAGTTGGCGGCGCGAGGAGCTGGAACCGCGGTGTGGCTGGCCCGATGTGGCCGAGTTGAATGGTCGTCTGCTGATCTCGTGTTCCAAGCTCAAGGCACCGGGTCGTCTGCTGGTCATGGCCGAGAATCCCTCTGGGGGATGGTCGGCGCCGATCGAGGTGGACGCCGGTGCCGATCTCATCATTGATACCCACCTCCAGGTCATGCCGGACGGCGAAGTGATCCTCTTTGCAACTCACATCGATCGCCCCAAGGACCTCGATGACGCGGTCTACACGGTTCGATTCTACCGATCCGGTGATGGGGGTGCGAGCTGGTCGGATGGGGAAAAGGTGGTCGGTGGTCGCCGCGGTCGTCATCTCGAAGACACTCGAAGCGTCCAACTCGGTGATGGGTCGGTGCTGCTGGCTTATGAGTTGGAAACGGCCGAGGCCGCACCGTCCGAGGTGCGTCAGCTCCGCTCGACCGACCGAGGCCGCACCTGGTGCGAGGACGGGGTGATCTGGGGCGGCGCCGATATCGAGCCCGGTGGTTATGTTCTCTTCGCCGACGGCGAACTCTGGTTCATCGCGTCGTCGGACGAAGGCGCCGGAGGTGGATCGTACGATCGAGCGTCGATTCTGATGCGTCGATCAGTGGATGACGGTCGCTCGTGGACCGAAGCTGAGGTCCTTGTCGAAAGCGAAGACCAGATCTCATTCGGTGGAGTTGTGTTACCGGGTGACGAGATCATCCTGCCGAGCCTGCGCCACTACACCGAGCGCAAACATCGAGAGCTCTCGATCTACGTGGTCGGTCGCGATCCGAGCCGGGGCGCCAGATGCGCCTCGCCGCCGATCTCCACCGACGGATTCGAGGGTGGTCGCGACAGGGAGTGGTGATCGCCGAGGAAGCGGTGAAGTCCGGGTCAGTCGTCGGTGTCGACGGGGCTGATGAATTGATGCAACGCCAGCGCGAGTCTCACCAGAGGACGGCTTGACACTTTTCCCTTCCAGGTTCGTAGATCCTCGACCTCTCTCGCGAGTCCTAGAACACGAAGCTCGAGCGCGGTTCGATCGGCACGGGTCTTCACGGTCTCCTCCTCCGCTTCGGCGGCCGTGCGAATGAGATCACGTTCCCGCGTCTGAGCCTCTTGGATCTGGGTCTCGAGATCTTTGGCCCAGGTCGCCAATTCCTGGTTGTGGTTTTCGAGTTTCTTCGCCCAGGTTGTCGCATCCTTGTTTTGGGCCTCGAGGCTCTTGGCCCATTTCACGGTCTCCTGGTTCTGGGCCTCGAGGTTCTTCGCCCAGGTTGTCGCATCCTTGTTTTGGGCCTCGAGATCTTTGGCCCAGTTCGCCAACTCCTGGTTGTGGTTTTCGAGGTTCTTCGCCCAGCTTGCAGTCTCCTTGTTTTGGGCCTCGAGGTCCCTCGCCCTGGCCGTCAACTCCTGGTTGTGGTTTTCGAGGTTCTTCGCCCAGGTTGTCGCATCCTTGTTTTGGGCCTCGAGGCTCTTGGCCCATGTCACGGTCTGCTGGTTCTGGGCCTCGAGTTCCTTCACCCAGGCTGCGGCCTTCTGGTTCTGAGCCTCGAGGTTCTTCGCCCAGGTTGTCGCCTCCTGGTTCTGGGCCTCGATTTCCTTCGCCCAGGTTGTCGCCTCCTGGTTCTGGGCCTCGATTTCCTTCGCCCAAGCCACGGCCTCTTGGTTCTGAACCTCGAGTTCCTTCGCCCAAGCCACGGCCTCTTGGTTCTGAACCTCGAGTTCCTTCGCCCAAGCCGCGGCCTCCTGGTTCTGGGCATCGAGGCCCTTGGCCCAGGTGGCCATCTCGCGGTTCTTGGTCTCGAGATTCTTCGCCCAGGTTGTCGCCTCCTGGTTGGCGGTCTGGTGGATCTTGAAACGGTGTTCCAGCTGCCGGTACTCTTCTTCCAACTCCAGCATTCGGGACCCACAGGACGAAATCTGCTCCTCGAGACTGGCCTGATAGCGACGGGAGCCCTCGGCCTGGGACTCCATGCCTTGGAGCATCTCACCCAGTTGGATGAGATCACGCCGGACCTGGGCGACGGGGAGGTTGTTGGTAGCTTCCTTCTCGGTTCTCGTGGTCGATCCGAGGTCTGAAAGGTCGGTTTCGAGGCGCTCCGCGGGTTTGCCGGTGACAACCTCCTGGATCCGGGCCTCGTCGGTGATGAATGATTGAATCAGCTCTTGATCGAAGTGAAGGTCGGCAAGTTCGCCCAGTCGGATGGTGAGATCGTTGACCGAGGTATGGGCGCCGAAAGGGTGGGAAACACCGGACACCACGAGATCGAGAGCGAGGTACCACAATGAACGGATCCGGGTGAGCGTCGCATCTACCGGTGAATCGAGGCGCCATTCGCGGTCGATAAAGACAACGGCGTCGCCGCTGTCGACAAAGTTTGACAGGCTCGCATCGAGATACTCCGGTGGGAGCTCGGCGCGACCGGGACGTGGTGCGAACGGGATGTCCTCATCCCTGGCGTCGGGTGCTGTGGTCTCGTGCTCCTCAAGGATGGCGTGCCACCGTTGAATCACCTTGGCGAGGCCATCCGGATCGAGGTTTCTGCTCGACTCCAGCGCCTGTTGTTCCAACGTCTGACCGAGAACGAATTCATCATCCTTGGTTGGATCGTGGTCGAGCCACGTCGTTGCAGCGGCGGTGGTCTCGGGATGGGTCGAACTCGCCGTGAGCCGAAGATCACCGTCGGCCCGCCGGACCGTCTGGGATCGCCGCCAGCGCTTGAGCCGGTCGGAGCTGAAGTGCCATGCAATCGCGGTATCGTCGGTGATGCCGTCAAGGGCGCTGTCCTGCCGTGCGGCCGCCACGAGGAACGAATTCGCCACCTCGGGGCCGAGGCCGGCTTCGAGAAAGACGCGGTGACAGGCTCGATCGTCACAAAAACGGCTCGGCGGGTTGGCAAGATCCTGGATCGGGCGACCGACGAGTTGGTCAACGAGTTCCTTCGAGGTGGGCAGGTCGAACGCCCCCTCTGAGAGGATCGTCCGCGGGAGTTTGTAGTCGGGGTACGGGTAGTACCAACGCTGCGTCGTCAACCCGGCGGCATCGAGTAAAGAACCGAGGGTGACTTTGGGAACCGTGCAGATCGGAGGGCTACCCGGATAGCCCTCGACACCGGCCCACGGTTGATCCAGGTGGTCCTCGGAATAGCCCAGGAGATACTTGAGGCCGATCTGGTTTTCGATGGCCAGCACAAGGGTCCCATCGGGACGCAACAGACCCGAGGCATGGCGGAGGAAATCGAGCTGATGGCGGTGGTCGGTTGTGGCGGGCCCGGCGTATTCGAGAACCCCGATGATCACGACGAGGTCAAATCCCGACGGGTCGTCGAAGTCGAAGAGCGAACCGCTGACGATCTCCACGTTCGCGAGATCCGAACATCGGGCCGCGATGGCTTGCGCCCGGATCGATTCCCCCTCGAGGGCGGTCACTTTGGCGCCGGTTTCACCCAGATACCGGGTGACCGCTCCGGTGCCGGCGCCGATCTCAAGGACTCGATGGTGTTTTTTGATTTCAAATGGACGCAGGAGGTTGCTGCGCCGTGGGCTGAAATGGTAGGTCGTCGGCCAGTCGACCGCGTGACTGTAGAGTTCGTCGGAACCATCGCTGTGATCGGTGACCAGTTCCAAAGCTGAGAGCACATCTTCCTCGGCGCCATCGGCATAGCTTCGATTGGCTCCCAGAAGACGGATAGTGGCGGCGGGTTTCTTTGTCATTCAATCTCCGAAAGGGATGGGGTCGACCGCGTCGGCCCTCGGTCGGGATTATACCTGCGTTGACCGTTTCGACGGTTTCATCGAGAATGGCTGACGAGTTTGGAGCATTCATTGAAGTCAATCGATGATCATCAGAACCTCGGAGATCCGGTCCAAGTTCACGCGGTTACGATCCACCATCGAGGGCGGGAGATGCTCGATGTGTGTCTCAGGACGCTGTTGTCGTCGGAGTCTGTTGATCTTGAAGTGATCGTCGTACTCAACGGGTGCGACGAGGAACTCCCCTCCGTGGCTCACGAGTCGAATCGGGTTCATGTCATTTCCGCCGACCAACCGGTCGGTTTTTCGGCCGCGAACAATCTCGGGACCGACTGGGCCGCCGTCAACCTCGGGAAGCCGGACTACTACTATTTCATCAACAACGACACCCGCTCGGAGGTCGACAGCCTGGCGTTGCAGGTCGCCGCACTCGAGTCCGATTCCAAGGCCGCGGTGGCGGGGCCGACCCTTCTCATCAATTGGGCGCCCGACTATCTCAACAGCCTCTGTCTCAACGTCACCGATGACGCGTGGGGCTGGGACGAAGGGATCGGGATCAGCCTCGCCGATTATGGCCCCCTGCCCGGACGTCGACGGGTGGCGGCAGTGACCGGATCCGCCATGCTGGTGGATGCCGAGGTGCACCGCCGGGTTGGAGGCTGGACCGAGCTCTACGACTACTACTTCGAAGACATCGATTTGTGTCTCAAGATTCGCGGCGCCGGTTTTGATGTGATTCACGAACCCGCCGCCGTCGTGGGCCACCACGTTTCGGCAACCATGACCCTCGAGTCCGACCACAAGCTTTTCCTGTTCTGGCGGAATCGTCTCCTGCTCGCCATGGTGCACTGGCCGCTGGGCCTTCTCGCGCGGCTGCTCAAGATCGCGGTCGTCGACGAGATCCTTCGCCGGCCGGGGGCCGAGAGCGCTCTTCAAAGACGGGCGATGGCCGGGGCTCTGCGCAAGCTCCCGAAGGCGATCTCGGCTCGATGGCGGTTTGGCGGCAAGAAGAACTGGGTCAGCCTTCTCGTGCCGCGGGGATCGGTGCCTGTGATCGCCCTGCCGGAGAAACCGAAGGAAACCGCACGGGCGGAGCAGGAACCTCCAGCTTTGGGGCTGGACTGGACGGCCGCATGCGATCTCGAGGTCAGATCCGACGACGGACGGCGGGTCCTGATCCTCGGTTGCGCTCCGCTCCCATTCGAGAACCAGAAGATGAACTACGCGCCGGGAGCGCGCACATGGCAATTCGCGAGAGCTCTCTCCGATGACGGCCACACGGTGTGCGTCATCGCCATGAGGATCCCCGGTGCCTACGACGCCATCAACGGGACTGTGGATCGATGCGAAAACTCCGGGGTCCTGGTTTACACCGTCGACTACGAGGCGTTTCGTATGCCCGGAATCATCGAGGATGCCGTCGACGCTTTTCGACCGGATGTGGTGATCGGTGCTTCCTCGACGGTGCCGGCCCTGCGGGCGGTGGAAATCGCCGGCGACCGGCCTGTCTGGGTTGATCTATTCGGCGACCTTATGGCCGAGGCCCAAGCTCGCCTCGAGGTGTATCCCGACGGGGATTTGCGCGGGTATCGGGATGTCCTGGTTGAGCTTCTCGGAAGGGGAGATTGTTTTTCGGTTGTCTCAGAGCGACAGCGGTTCAATGCCATTGGACAGCTTGGTCTGGTCGGTCGACTCAACCGGGAGACCATCGAAACGGAGCTGGTACACACGATTCCGTGTTGCGTCAGGGGCCATGGTGGAGCAGTGCCCCTTGAATCGCAACCTGTCGTGGGCGATGAATTCGATGCGGACGATTTCGTCGTGTTGTGGAGTGGGGGTTTCAATACCTGGTGTGATATGGACACGTTGCTCGACGGTGTTGAGCGGGCGATGTCGAAGAACGGTTCCATCCGTTTCTTAGTCACCGGTGGCGCCATTCACGGGCACGACGATCGGAGCTACCCCCGCTTCCTCGACCGGGTCGAGAATTCGGAGTATCGCGAACGGTTCATCATCAAAGGCCAGATCGAGGCGAATCAGCTTGCCGCATATGTCGAGCGTGCCGATGTCGGGATCGTGACGGAGAGGCGACTCCTCGAACGGACCCTCGGTTCAAGTGGGCGGATCCTCAATTGGCTCGATGTCGGCCTGCCAGTGATCTGCACCGCCATTTCCGAGCTCGGCTCGGAACTTGAGGATCATGATCTTGCATCGATATATCGGGTTGGGGACGCGGAGGACCTCTCACGAGCCATCCTCGAGGTCATATCGGTCCCTGGAGCGGCCCGCGAGAGGGCAACTCGAGGCCATCGTTACGCTCTCGACAATTGGAGTGTGTCTGCGACGACCACCCCCCTCAGGCGGTGGGTCAAGACTGGCGGCAGATCGCCGGACGCCGAGAAGGAGAACCCCCTGTCGGTGGTCTCCATGCTCGGTTCGAACCAACAGCTGACCGAGGCCCAGGCGGAGCTGGCCAACGAGCGCGCCTCTTTCCATCAGGTTCGATCGGAACTCGGGTCGATCCACCAGTCCCGGATGTGGAAAATTTGGATGTCCTACCTGAGATTCACCGGGTTGTTTCGTTCAGGTCGAGTATAATCCAGGGGACCCATAACGAGGAGGATCGAGAATGACGAGAGTGGTGGACGTAGGTTTATGTCGCGCCTGTTGATTCTCGGCGTTAGCCCACTGCCCTTTGAGTCCACCGAACGGTCCTTCGGTCCCGGAACGCGAACCTGGCAGCTGACCGAGCCGCTGCTCAATGACGGGCACGAGGTTCTCCTGGTGGGGATGAGGATCCCCATGACCTATCCCGACGACGCGCCGATCGAGCTGGTCGAGCGGCGTGGCAGGTTGAACTATGCGTCCATCACCGGTGAACTCTATTTCCAGACGCCCTACGTGCAGAATGTGTACAACGACTTCCAACCCGACGCGGTCATCTTCGCGCACGGATCGGCCTCGTTTGCGGACTCCTTGCTCGATGTGTCGGTTCCCATCTGGATTGACCTCTGCGGGCACGTGATGGCCGAGGCCCAGGCCAAAGCCGCCGTCTATCGCGACGACTCGTACCTGGACTATTTCTTTCGCAAGATGCTCGGATCTCTCTTCAAGGGTGATGTCTTTTCCACGGTCTCGGATGCTCAGGGCTGGGCACTCATCGGCGAGCTCGGCATGGCCGGACGCCTCAACTCGCGTACCGACGGCGTTCGGCTGGTTCACACGATCCCGTGTGGCGTGGAGGAGGAAGACTACTCGCATGAGAAGAATGTGCTTCGTGGGATCGATGTCGAGGACGATGACTTCGTCGTGCTGTGGAGCGGAGGATTCAACACCTGGACCGATATCGACACCATGTTCGAGGGGCTCAGCTACGCCATGGATCGCGATCCGTCGATTCGTTTTGTCGCTACAGGCGGTCAGATCGACGGCCACGACGAGATTACCTATCCGAAATTCGTCGATTTAATCGAGGCCTCACCACATCGCGACAAGTTCATCCTCAAAGGATGGCTGCAGCGTGACCTGATTCCCAACTACTACTTTGAGGCGGATGTCGGCATCAACTGCGAAAAGGACATCTACGAGGTCCGGCTCGGCAGCAAACACCGGATCCTCGACTGGTCGCGGGCGGGATTGCCGGTGGTGTCGACGCGGGTCACCGAGCTCAGCGAGGCGGTTGAAGAGGACAATGTAGGTTTCATCTGCGAGGCGGGTGATCCCGAGGCGTTGGGGCGAGCGGTCCTCAGGGCGGTCGAAAGGCGAGACGAGCTGAAAGAAATTGGAAATCGATTCCGTCTCGCCATGCGCCGCCGCTACGGCTTCGGAGAATCCACCTCGGCGCTGAGGAACTGGGCCAGATCACCGGTTTTCGCCCCTGATCATGGGCTCCCACCGACCTGTCTTCAGGCGATGGTCAGCGAAATCGAATCCTCCGGGGAGGATGTCTGCGAAGAGTCGGACGAGGCGGTGTCGATGGTGCCGAACAGCATCGGGGATGCGCGGCCGCCCGCCGGGGAAAACCGATTGCAGTGGCTTTCGCGTGTGGTTCGAAAGTCGCATCAGGATGGCGGATTCGGGATGATCATCAAGCGGGCCGTGAACCAACTCACGAAAAATGCAGGCTAGTGATCAGCCCCACGGCGTAAGAAGCAATGGGCGCGTGTACCGGAGGGCAACTCTGTCTGAGTGATGACTCGGCGGATCACGAGTTCGTTCATCACACGGCGGGGGCACACCATATGTTTAGGGACGGGAAGGGGGATGGCACGGTTGGCCTCAAACGAATAGTTTGAGCCATCCCTATCCCTTCGGTTCAGGTTGGCCTGCACTTCTCGCCATCGGTTTGCCTGCCTGCGGTTTTCGAGCGCGGACGAGGAACTGACGGCCGAAGAGAGGCCAGAAGATCCGCATTCTGAGATAGAGCGCGAGCAGGGACCCGGATGCAGGCAGGCGTCCTTTGGTCGTGTAGGGCAGGAACCTTGGGATGGCATCGAGGATTTCGAAGTGCATCATCTCGAGCAGTTCGCAGATCGACCGGTCTGAGATGGGTACGACGTGGTCCCAGAAATCCCAATAGGGGCCAGCGAGATACCTGATATTCGGGCCCATGGCGATGAATACTCCGCCCGGTTTCAAGACTCTCCGCGCCTCGCTCACCGTCCGGACGACGTGGTCTCGATCGGACAGGTGCTCGAGCACGTTGCTCGTGAAGACCGCATCGACGCTGTTGTCGGCGACCCAGGGGATAGCGCCGATGTCTCCCGCGCGGAACTCGATCTCCGGGTCGAGATACGCCGCGGATTCCTCGCTGACATCGACCGCGATCCGGCGGGCGGCGGCCACGTTGTTGGAGAATTCCCCGAACCCACAGCCGAGATCCAGGACCACTGCACCGTCCGGAATCCACGGTTGGAACGCGCGTGACACCAAGACGTGCCAAACGCCGGCCTTTCGACTACGTTCACCGCCCGAGAACCGCACATCGTAGAGATCGCGTCCTTCAGCCATCTGAGACGTTTTCCCCCGGCGTTTTCTCGACTTCGGTTACTTTCTTCTCAAGGGCCGTGAGTCGATGTTCGAAGCTCGCGCGCTGCTGATTATCTTTCAGACGATTGGAAAGGCGCTCGGCAACGAGGTCGTCGGCGATGAGAATCCGTTCGAAGAACATTCGTAACAGCACCACCAGGTAGCGGCGGCCCATCTGCGACAGCCGGAGATTCGACACGCCCGAGGTGCGTCCAGACCAATTGACTGGCTCTGAGGCGATGGAGTAGCGACGGACCAGTGCGCTCAAGGACATCTCGATCGTCAAGTTGAAGTGGCTCGATTTGTAGGGTCCGCACTCGCGGATGACGTGGGTGCGGTAGAGCTTGAACGCGTTGGTGAGGTCGTTGTGGCGCGTCCAGAACATGATCTGGATCATCCGATTGACGAGTCGGTTCACGAAGAGCTTGAACCACGGATAGTTGGTGACCTTGGCGCCTTTGATGAATCTCGAGCCGAAGACGCAGTCGTAGCCCTCTTCGATGCGCTGATAGCAGCGGATCAGATCGGCGGGATCGTCGGATTGGTCGGCCATGTAGACGGCCACTACCTCGCCATTGACGAACTCGAGACCGGATCGGATCGCCCGGCCGAAACCGCCGGGTGGGGTGTGGTTGACGAGCCGGATCTCTCCGTGATTCGCCATGAGGGCTGTGATGACGGCCTCAGTGCCGTCGGTGGAGTTGTCGTTGACGACGATGACTTCGAATGGAATCTCCTCCTCACGGAGGGCGTCGAGGATTTCCAGGATGGTGGGTACGATATTGGATTCTTCGTTGTAGGCGGGAATCACCACACTCAGGTTGAGTTCGTGATTCGCCATGTCTACAGTATTCTCCTGAGTTCCGATTCGTTGGCGCGGATCCATTTGTGGATGTCTGTCACAATATCTTCCGGCGTTCGTTCGGGTCTCCATCCGAAGACCTTCCGGGCGCGCTCGCAGTCAGACAGATAGATGGGGATGTCCACCGTCGAGGTCTCGGACTGAGAGCCGATCTCCCGCTCCACTCCGGTGATCTCATTGCAGAGCGCCGTCAGCTCGACCAGTGAGACCGAGACATCCTTGCCGCCGCCGATGTTGAATGGGGAGGCGTCCCACGCAGCCTCGTCCCGTAGCTGCGCGTCGATAAGGTCGTAGAGGTCGTTGATATGCAGGATGTCCCGCACCTGTTTGCCGGTGCCGCCGTAGCCGATATAGGACAGCGGCCGATCGGCGAATAGATGCCGGGAGACCCACAGAGTGACGAACCCCTGATCCACCCTGCCCATCTGCCAGGGCCCCGTGAGTACGCCGCACCGGTTGATCATCGCCGGCATCTTATAGCTGTAGGCGTATTCCTGGAGTAACAACTCACCGGAGAGTTTGCTGGCCCCGTAGAGCGACCTCGGCCCGTCAAGGGGAAAGGACTCGGTCAGCCCGGCTGCGGAGAGGCCCTTCTCGGCTGTAGTGTCTGCCCATTCCAGCCGCGTGTCCATTTGGGTCAACGCGAGGCGATTCAGCCGGTCGAGGGGATAGACCCGACTGGTGCTGAGAAAGAGGAACGCTGCGTCGTTACGGCGGGCGAGTTCGAGAAGGTTGATGGTGCCGACGAGATTGGTCTGGATCATGTAGTCCGGTGCGCCCGAAAGACCCACCTGCACCGACGGCTCCGCGGAGCAGTCGATGAGAAGGTCGAAACCGGCCAACTCGTCGAAGTCTTCGCGGCAGCGGATGTCGGCGTGGACGAACTCGACGCCGGCAGCTGCCAACCGAGTCAGGGCCAACTCAGAACCCCGCCTTTTGAGACTGTCGAGAGCGACTACTCGGACGTCCGGGTGGTCCGCCTTGTATTTGGCGGCCAGATTCGATCCAACGAATCCAGCGCCGCCCGCGATCAATACCGATTTCGGGTCCATTCCCATTCAGCTGCGCTCCCCGATTCCCTCTACCATATCGCGGAGAATCCGGTCCATGTCGTATTTTAATTCCCACTCAGGATAGTGCTCTTTGAACTTGTCCACGTTCGATACATACCATATGTGGTCGCCAACGCGGTTGTTGTCGACGTAGGTGGTCACGGCCTCTTTTCCGGTCAGTCTTTCGATCTCGGCAATCGCCTCGATCATGGAGATGTTCGAGAAACGCGAACCTCCCATGTTGTAGACCTCGCCGACCCGGGGGCTCTTAAACGCGTGATAGAAGGCGTTGACGAGATCGTGGGAGTGGATATTGTCACGGACCTGCTTGCCTTTGTAGCCGAAAATGGAGTACTCGCGACCGGTGAGAATGCAGGTGATGAGGTAGGCGAGAAATCCGTGAAGCTCGGTTCCAGAGTGGAGCGGCCCGGTCAAACAGCCGCCTCGGAACACCATGGTCTTCATGCCGAAGTAGCGTCCGTACTCCTGCACCATGACATCGGCAGCCAGTTTTGAGACCCCGAAAAGGCTGTGTTTGCACTGATCCACACTCATGGATTCATCGATGCCGTCGGCATACGGGTGACCGGGGTCGATTTCCCACCGCGTGTCCTTTTCGATGAGGGGGAGGAAATTGGGCGCGTCGCCGTATACCTTGTTTGTCGAGGTGAAGATGAAGGGAGTGTCCGGGCAGTGCTTGCGCGTAGCTTCCAGAAGCACGAGGGTGCCATTGGCGTTGACGGTGAAATCCGTAACCGGGTCCTTGGCGGCCCAATCATGGGATGGCTGAGCCGCCGCGTGGATCACCAGCTCGACCTCGGTCTCGGAAAAAAGGGAATCGACGGACTCACCATCTCGGATGTCGATGCTGAGGTGACGGTAGTTTTCAAAATCGGCCTCGAGCCGGACCCTATTCCAGTCGGTGCTGGCCTCAGCACCGAAGAATACTTTGCGCATGTCGTTGTCCACGCCGATGACAGCGTGACCGCGCTCGCAGAAGAAGCGCACTGCTTCCGACCCGATCAATCCGGCTGAGCCGGTGACAATCACGGACATCGCATCGACTCCCATTCACTACGGTTTGCTGACAGGACATCGTTTTACAGTTTTAGGTCTCGTTTGGCGGACAGCCGGGGGAACGACGCCTCGTCTCGGTCATGGCCGGCCGTCCACCCGGAGGTTCGCACTTTCATCAAGGGTAGCAGTCATGACCACGGGTTGACGGCCATCCGGCCCGGGGCGGAGATTTCTCTTGGCGAGGCCGTCAAAATCGAGAAGACAATTGTTGACTCGAATCTGATCGCTGAGCGACTCTTTGGCGAGTTTCGCGATGACCCGACACGGTGTTGGAAGCTGGATGGTCGCTTGCGTAGCGCCGTGGAGATCGATCTTGGGTTTGCCCATGACGTCAGCAAGGAAAAACTCCAGAATCGAATCGGTCGCTGCAACCTTGGTGAGAGCCCGGATTCCGCTGCCGGTGACGGTGCTCTGCTGAGCATCGAGCTCGAGACTCTTGAGATCGCCGAGCTCGAGGTCGCTGTCGGTGAGCCGGATTCGGGTGTGCCCCTGGATACCCCGGATGGCAACCTCGGATTGACCGGAAATGCTCGCCGCGAGGTCTCCACCAACGTCCCGAAGATCTGCGGTGACATCCGAGTCGAGACTGAGATCGACGCGGCCGGTCACCAAATCGGCATCGAGGGAACCTCGAGTGAGGGTCGCGTTCAGTGAACCGCCGAGATCGCTCACGCCGATCTGGAGGTCTTCACCCGAGATCTGGATTTGAGATTCGAGGGTGCTGCTGATCCGGATCATCGACTCTTGCCCGGAGAGTCGGGTTTTTCCGGAGATCGAATCCAGAACCACCTCTGCATTGGACAGTTCACCGGTGATCGAGGCACGAGTCTGGGAGACCTCCCAAAACCCGTCTTCGAGATCGGCCGAGATCGACCCTTCGAGGTTTCGGAAACGTGAATCTGAATTGAGAGACCGAAGTGTTATCTGTCCCTGGTGGCCTTGGATCCGAGCCGCCGACTCTCGAAGGTCGAGTTCGAGGAAACCGGTTTGAGCCACGATCTCGTTGGTGCCGCGAGTCGCCGTCAGCGACAGACCGTCCAAATTTTGGGTGACCAGCAGGGAGTCGGTCAGGATGGCGGTGATCACCGGTTGGATAGCGTCCTCCGACTGAGGACTCTCCGGCGCCTGAAGGTCTTCCTCGGCCGGCGCCGCTTCGTCGGTCCGGACTTCATCATCGGGACCGAGGATCTCGAGGTCGAGATTGCGGCCGATGAGGGTGATGAACTGATCATCGGCCAAGCTGATGTCGACCACCATGGTGGGTGCGTCCGCCGATTCGGGCCCGCGGATGTCGGTGAGGCCCCCCGGGACAATACTGACTTCGAGGGAGACCTTCTCGGCTGTTTCCGGATTCTCCAGACGCGCCGCAAAGCGTGATGCCTGCTCTGGAACTATCAGCACCCGGACTCTGGCGTTGGTGAGATTCAGCTCGAGCCGTGGCGTAGTCAGTGGGGCGTCGATGGGAAGCGGTATCTGCCTTTGGGCCGTGGCGGTCGGTACCTCACAGAGGGAAACCGGTAACACCGCCAGAACGAGAACTGCGATGGCACGGATTTGTTCAGCGAGGGTCCTGAGCATGATCATCCGGTTCTCAGTGGATGTACCCGAGCTTTTTCAAGAGCGCTCGGCTCTGGGAATCGATCTCCGCCGGTGCGCCCATCCCAGCTCTCTCACCGTGAATCCAAACCCGAACGCTGGAGTGAACACCGCTGTCCGATTCTCCGTGCGGTGCCCAGCGTCGGCCGTCGAAATCTGTCCGCCAGGGTTCGGACATGCCCTCGAGCCGGAGGACCTTTTTGAAGCCGGTGGCGACGTCGCTCTCGATGTCGAATCGCCCGGTGACAAAGAGTTCGCCAAACGGGATACCCTCGACAAAGAATTCCATGGTTTCTCCGCCGGGGATGCTGAAATTGACCATCTGATACCGCCACTCGATGTCACCGGCGGACAATCCGAAGGTCTTGATTCGAAGGGGTTGGACAATGTGGCCCTTGAGGTGACCCTCGAGGGGAACGTCGAGTCGATTGCTGAAGAGCACCCTCACGCCGCTGGTGCGGCGGTCAAAGGTCTCGGTTGTCTCTCTCCGTAACTGGGCGGTATCGGGATCGGTGGCCGCCACATCGGTGCTGGTGGTGGGATCGATGTCGAGCCGATAGAGCGATTCGCGGCCGTGGATGGGATGCCACGCCGAGTTGTTGAAGGTGTACTTCAATCGACCGGCGCGCCGCAGAGAAATCCCGAAGTTGCTCGACGATGCGTAGCTCCATGCATCCTCGGGGTGCGCCGCCTCGGGGTCATCAAAAAGCGGTAGCAGCGAGCGGCCGTCGAGATCGTCGGGCGGCTCTAGGCCGATCAATTCGAGGACGGTGGGGAAGATGTCGATGAGGCGAACCTGGGCCGAGACCTGAGTTCCCGCAGCCCGGAGCTTGTCCGGAGCGGCGATGATGAGCGGCACGAGGAGTTCCCATTCTTCAAGACTCTTGTGATCCGCCTTGCCCCGCTCTCCGAGGGACTCGCCGTGATCTGAGGTCACGACGATCACGGTTCTGTCATCGAGACCGAGGGTCTCGAGTTCGTCCAAGAGCCTCTTGACGTGGAGGTCGGCAAAGGCGACGGCGCTGTCGTAGAGCGCGTTGACCATGGGGAAGTCGTCGTTTGAGACTTGGCGGAGAGGGGAATCCGGATTTTCGTACCGAGCTTGAAGACCCGCCGTCATTTCGTAGCCCTTCTCACGGGCTGGTGCGAATGCAAGGGTGTCGATTGGTGGGAGGGGTTCGCCCGGACGAGGCTCGTGAAAACGACTGAAGAACGGCTCGCGGGCGCGGTAGGGAGTGTGGACCTCGTAGGTGTGAACCAGCAAGAAGAAGGGCCGGTCGGTGTTCTTGTTGAGCCACTCGATGGAATGGTCGATACCTTCGAGGAGATCGTTCCCAGCCTCCGCGGGATCGATGACCGGACGGTAGAAGTAGCGGTAGCTGTCGAACCCCTGCATCACCCCGTAGGCATCGGTGAGGTAGGCGCCCCCGGTCGCGGCATGGGTGGTGTAGCCGTTGTCCCTGAGCAATTCGGCCATGCTGAGAAGGCTCGAGGGCATCGGATCGCCCGTGTTGACTCCGTGAGACAGGGTGTCGAGCCCGGTGAAGATCGAAACGTGTGATGGAAGCGTCCAGGGAGCGGGCGCGACCACCTGGCTGAAGTTCACCCCTCGCCGGCGAGCCCAAGCATCAATGTTGGGGCTGGTTGGGCGAGCGTACCCATTGAGCGACAGCCGGTCTGAGCGGAGGGTGTCGAGCACGATGAGGATCACGTTCGGCGGAGGATCCTGCCTGCGGGCTCCGACGATCTCTAGCCCCGCCCATGCGGGAAATCCGCGGAACAGGTTGAGGGGCGCTTGGTTCTCGGTCTCGAAACGGAGCCGGATCTTCCGGCCCTCCAACTCGGCGAGGTCGATCTCGAGATCGCTCCAACCGCATCCCTCACGCGACCGGCAGGGCGGGATCGTCTGCTCGTGGAGGGTTCTTTCTGCCGCATCGTCGCTCTCGAGGATGACTCGGAATGTCACGGGTACGGAAACTCCGGTCTCGGTGGCTCGAGCCAGACGCAGGGTCGCGTTGCGCGGGACGGTGAAATCGCTGCGAAAGGGGTGACCGGGCGGAGTCAGAACCGCGGTCCGAACATCGCCGTGGATGTCGACCCGCCATGGTTTCGCGGCGACTTCACGGAGTCGCGATTCCGATGGGATGAAATCCACCGCGCTGATCGAGTGAATCTGCTGCTGTCGATTGGCCACCGAAGTGGGATCGAGGCGGATCATGGCGATCTCACCGGTCCACTCGTGGTGGCCCTCCACCCGAAGTGTATAGCTCGGGATCAAAGCCCCGGTGACATCCTGAGCCGAACACCCTACCGTTCTCGATTCGCTGAACGGCTCACCTCTCGGCGCCCAATAAAGCTGCATGTAGGCGTCGCTGGTGAGACCGCTCTGGGTGATCCGGATTGCCTTGACGCGGTCGGCCTGAAGGTCGGTCGCACGAACGATGGAAGGGTCCGCGGAGGTGCTCTCAAGCAGCAATCCGTCTTCGTTGATCTCGAAGGTCGTGTCGATTCTCTCGGGGGTCCATTCGGCGAGATCCTGGGCGCTGTTGAACTCCCATCGTTGGACCTCGACGGTGTCAAAGAACACGGCGGCCGATGACGATTGGTGGTCCCCACTCGAAATCAGCCGGGTCACGATTCGGGTCGAGTCGGGATCGGCCTGAGAGCAAGCGAGACCAGAGGCAACGAGGACGATGGCGCCGACGATGCTCATTGGGTTCGCGCGTGTTGTCGAGGCTCGCTCAGTCACGATCTAACTCTCCTGAACGGCTCATCTTGCCGGTGTACTCTCAAGTCGTGAGAGTCTAGCATGCAGCCCGGGTGCGGGGCCGATGAGTCTGTATAATCTGTCTCGTCCCGCCGGGAACCGAAACGAGGCGTGGCTGTGGGAGGTTGGAACGGATGATCGAACGCGGAGCGGCAGATCGTGTTGGACGGCGCGGGTGGCGGTGGATCGCGCTCGCGGCGCCGACGATGATGGTCTTCGCCGTTGTCGCCGTTGTCGCCGTTGTCGCCGGGTTCGGCTGTGCGATGGGCGAACCACCCGTCGAACCTACCGAACCGTTCGAGGTCCTCGATCTCGTGGCGGCGTTCGATGACGCCGAGGTGTCGCGGATCGAGACCGATCATCGGGAAGACGCCAGGTCGCCGCTGCCGTATGTCAACCCCGAACGCGGAGTGTTGTTCGTGCCGCTTGGCACCGCCGTCGAGTACGAACTCGAAGTGCCGCCGGGAAGTGTGCTCCAATCCAACGACGCGAGAAACCTCGGCTCCGCCACTGGAAGGCTTGAGGTGTCGTGGTTGCCAGCCAGAGGCGCTGAAGGCCTGATGACGAGAGACCTCAGCGCCGCTCCGCGGCGATCCGCCTGTTTCGGCAACACCAGATTGGCGAAAGGCCGGTTGGTGATCCGGGCGCGAGGAGGCGCCGAGGACGATGACCCGCGGGCCGGATCGAGGATCTTCAACCCGAAGGTGATTGGTGGAGTCGGTTGCGAACCCCACCCGGTCGTCGAGCGGCCCCGGGATGATGATCGCCGGCCAAACATCGTGGTCTATCTCATCGATGCGCTTCGGGCCGACCGGGTGGGCTGTTACGGCTCCGACCGGGGGGCCACGCCCCAGATCGACGAGTTCGCGTCATCGGCCCTCGTCTTCACCGGCGCCCAGGCGCAGACCTCGTGGACCCGGCCGGCGGTGGCGTCGATCTTCACGGGACTGCTGCCGCAGCAACATGGGGCCATCGACAAGAAGGATGTCCTGCCGGAGTCGGCGACGACCATCGCCGAAGTACTGAGCGGCGCCGGGTACGAGAGCGCAGCTGTGGTGTCCAACGGGAACGTCTCCCAGGTATACGGGTTTGCTCAGGGCTTTTCCTACTACAAGTATTTGGAGGAAATCGAGATCGGCGAGCATGTTGTCCGGTCCGATGATGTCAACAACGCCGTTTTCTCCTGGCTCGACGACGTCCGGAGCGACGATCCGTTCTTCCTCTACATCCACACCGTCGATCCCCATCTGCCGTACGCACCGCCGGATTCGATCAGACAGCGTTTTGCGCCCGGTGTGGCTGACCCATCCATCGGTTCGGTCAAGTCTGTCAACAAGATCGCGGCCAATCGTGACGGGGTCACTCCGAGGATCATCGAAGAGCTCAGCAGCCTCTACGACGGTGAAGTGGCCGCCAATGACGCAACCTTCGGCGAGCTCATGGCCGGACTCCATCAGAGGGGACTTGTCGAAGACACGGTGATCGTGGTCCTTTCCGACCACGGCGAGGAGTTTTTCGATCACCGTGGTTGGACCCACGGAAACACCCTCCACGCCGAGATGCTCGATGTCCCGCTCATCATCCGAATCCCCGGTGTGGCTCCGATGTCGATTTCCGAGATCGTCCAGCATGTCGATGTCTTCTCGACGCTTCTCGATCTGGCCGGAGTGGAGGCTCAACCCGGTGTTTTCGGCACGTCCGCGCGTCAGCTGTGGGATGGAAATCCGGAGGCGGAGTGGGTCGACCGCGGGTTGTCGCACCTGCAGATCAAAGAGCGGTTCGGCGAGGCGTGGGTCGATCCACGGTTCAAGATGCTGACCCGCAGATTGGGCAATGGCGAGATTCAAACCTCGTTGTACGACCGCGTCGAGGACCCCTCGGAGCACATCGACCTCGCAGAACGGCAATCGGAGATCGTCAAGGCGCTCATCGCCCGTTATCGGGAGGAATTGACTGCAGCCGGTGGTTCACTTGAAGGGG
>RCNF010000062.1_pt1 | contig 43021 bp, 33 predicted proteins | sample 2041311 | NCBI WGS metagenome assembly RCNF01 (sample SAMN09708228, study PRJNA481090) | Marine sediment metagenome, whole genome shotgun sequencing project. | biome: marine sediment; feature: ocean; material: sediment; isolation source: Sewage treatment plant 2 marine sediment (STP2) ...
CAAAATTCAAAACTAAAACACGAATCCGCCTTGTCTCAGGGATGCGACACACGCCCACGAATGAATGGAACGATCGATGCATGAGACCTTCCTCCCCTGGACCCTTCTCATCGTGTACGCAGCGGTGATCGTCTTTCTCGCCTGGCGCAACCGCAGCCGGTCCTCGGACATCGCTTCGTTCTCGATCGGCAGCCGGCGGGTGCCGCCGTTCTTTGTCGGCCTGTCGCTGGCCGCCAACATGACGTCGGTGGCCACCTTTGTGATCAACCCGGGGCTGATCCACGCCTATGGCTGGGCGGGGGTCGTGGGCTACGGGATGGCGGCGCCGCTCGGGATCTTCATCGGACTTGTGGTGACGACCAAGAGATTTCGTCAGGTCGGCGACCAGTTCACCGTGCTGACCCTCCCGCAGTGGTTGGGGGAACGCTACCAGAGCAAGGGTCTGACGGTATTTTTTGCGGTCGCGAGCATGCTCCAAATTACCTTTCTGGTGCTGATCGTGACCGCCCTGGTGCTGGTTCTCATGAGCGTGCTCCAGATCGGGATGTGGCCCGCGTTGCTGATGGTCGTGATCTTCACCTTCGGCTACATTCTGTTTGGGGGCGCCAGCCTGCACGTGTGGTCCAACAGCGTCCAGGCCATTACCATGCTGGCAGTGGCCGTGATCCTGGTGGCCTCCGGAGCAGCGGTATTCGGAGAGGGTCTCGGTGGGTTTTTCGGAAAGCTCGATGCGGTGGCGCCGCACTACGGCAGCATGATCAACCCGACGAGTCTCCTCTTTCGATCTTTCTTCGAAGTTGTCATCGCCAATTTCGTGATCGGGCTCGCGATCATCATGCAGCCCCACATCATCTCGAAATCGCTCTATCTGCGGTCCGAGCGAGACGTCAATACCTATCTGGTGACCGCCATGGTGGCGGGCACCGTCTTTACCTCGGTTCTCGTGATCGGGTTGTACGCCAGGATGCAGCTCGGTGCCGATCTGCCACCCGACCGGGTCGTGGCGACCTACATCACATCGGCTTTTGCGCCCGGACTTCGCGCCTTCATCATGCTCGGGGTATTGGCGGCGGGCTTTTCGACCCTCGAGGGCGTGATCCTCGCGCTCTCCACCATCTTCGGCAACGATTTCTACGGCACCCTGGCGCGCGCGCGCGGGGTGGATCCCGAACAGCTGAAGCACCGGCTGCTGAGTGTCGGGAGGATTTTCCTGGTGGCGTTGGCGCCGATCACCCTGGTGCTGTCCTGGCGCCAGATTGTCTCACCCTCGCTGTCGGTGGCGATTTTCACCCAGAATGGCGTGTATGGGCTCTTTGCCGCGACCTTCGCCCCGGTCCTGTTCGGCATTTTTTCAAAACGGGCGACGGCCGGGCTCGTCTTGACCGCAGCGATCACGGCGCTTGTGGTCCATTTCGGCATGTACTACGGACACATCACGATGTACCACAACAATCCGGCTGTGCCGGCGACCTTTGCGTTGGTGATCAGCACCACCGTGATGGCGATCGGTTCGATGATGAGCAAAGCACGGTAACGGAACAGGCGGGCCCCGAAGTTGGTTATACCAAATGGAGATGACATGAGGTTTTCCTATGCGCGCAATCTGATCGGAGCGGCCGCGATGGCAGTGGTCGGGCTCACAGCAACGGCGGCGACGGCATCAGCCGAGGGGCGGGTGGTTGCGATCGGCGATGTTCACGGTGCATACGACCAGTTGGTGGCCATCCTGCAGCGGGCAGAGCTGATCGACGCCGAAACGCATTGGATCGGTGGCGAAGCAACGCTGGTCCAGACCGGCGATCTCTTCGATCGGGGTCTGCAGGTCCGCGACGTCATGGACCTGCTGATGACGATTCAGACTGAGGCCGCAGCGGCCGGCGGACAGGTCATCGTGCTCCTCGGCAACCACGAGGGCATGAACCTCACCGGTTTCTATCGCGATGTCAACCCGGACATCTACGCGACATTCGCCGATGACAAGTCAAAGAAACGGCGCAAATCTGCATTTGCAAGGTTCCAGAAATATTGGCACAAGGCGGTCGCCGCGGCCGGATACGAGCCCCAGCCCATGACCGGCGAGATCAAACAACAGTGGATGACGGCCCACCCCCTTGGTCGCGTCGAGTACACCGAAGCTATCGGCCCGGATGGCGTCTACGGCAAGTGGTTGCGGACCCTGCCGATCGCGGTCGTCATCGACGACGTGCTCTTTATCCACGGAGGCATCGGCCCGGCGCTGGCCGGGGTGACCGTGGACGAGATCAACCAACGGGCGGCCGAGGAAATGGCGGTCTATGACAGCGCCCGCGAGTACCTCGTCAACCACGGACTGATGCCTACGACCCTGGGGCTCGATGCGATGGTAACCGCCGCCCGCAAGCAGAACCCACCCGAACCGGCTCTGGCGGCGCTCCTGGAAGCGGATTCGTGGATGATTCGATCGGGGGATGGCCCACTGTGGTTTCGGGGCTCAGCGAAGTGGGACGAGGACGAACAGGGTGAGGAGATGGTTGAGTTGCTCGCCGGCGTCGGTGCTCAGTTTGTGGTCGGCGGCCACACTCCCCAACGTCCGCGTCGGATACAAACCCGATTCGATGGGCGGGTCTTTCTGATCGACACCGGGATGCTGTCGAGCCATTACGAGGACGGCCAACCCTCAGCGCTGGTCATTGAAGGTGACACCTTTACCGCGATTTACCTCGATGACAGTGAAGTCGTCGAGACCCGGGACGTCCTGCCAGCTGCGGCGTAGGAGTTCGAAGCGCGAGGGTCAGCGAATCCGGACCCGGAGGCCCTTGTACATGTCCCGGTGGCGGCGCGCCATGCGTGGGATCGACGGGACAGTCTTGATGACGTCTTTGGGCACCTTGATCCGGAGACCGATGGTATCGAAAACGGCGGTTACCAGACCCGGGGCGCCGTGCTGTCTGCGGACCACGCGCCCCACCTCCCAGAAGTTGAGGCGGTCGGCCACCGCTCCGTAATCGAAGGCGACAACCGGGACACCAACCGCCAGGCACTCGTCGACCACGAGGCCGTAGGGATCCGGCCAGATGGATGGGAAGACGGCCACTGCGATCTTATCTCGGGCGAGGAGCGAGGTGAGAGTTCCCTGGCGGTAGAATCCTCGCACCGTCAGGCCTTTGGTGCCGCGGAGCTCTTTCATGACCTCCGCGTCGCCGGTGCCGTACACGAAGCCTTTGGCCTTCTTATCCCGCGTGAGGATCTGTTCCATGGTCGGGGCGATCAGTTGAGCGCCGCTTCGCGGTTGGATACCGCCGACGAAGGCGACGTGTACGCGATCCGTCGCCCACGGCTCGATCCCTGACGGCTCGGTGGCCGGGGCAAGCACGACCTCCTGCTGATCGGCCTGGCGTCGGGGGTAGAGTTTCTGGATCTGACGCTGCATGAACGCGGATGGGTAGACCAGGATCCGTGACTGCCGAATGGCTTCGGCCCCGGCCTTGCGGTAACCGGTCTGGCTTTTCTGGACCCCTGTGTCGACGCCCTGGAGACACGAATCACAACGCGGCATGTTGGTGCAATATTCGCAAAACCTGCCGCCCGGCTGTTCGATGAGGTGGGGCCTGGCACCGAAAACGGTGAAGTCGTGGACCGAGAGGATGACCTCGAAGTCCCTGTCGTCCAGACTTTGGACGAGGTGGAACGGGAGTCCTTTGAGACCCTCGATGTGGATGATCCTGGCCCGAACCAATCGCGCCGCCTTGGCGATAGCCTCAACCGGGTTGGTCGCGCCTCCGAGGTCCAGGATGCCGGCCATGTTCTTTGTCCAGACCTCGAGGGCCCAACTGTCTCCCATCGGATAGGCGAGAGCCACTGTCCGGATCTTCTTTTCTTCCTCGAGGCGGTCGAAGAACTGAGTGTGGTTTGCGAGGCGCGCAAACGGCGGCGGCAGGTACGCCACGTTGAGAACCAGCGGGAAATCGGCACCCAACTCGACGCGGCCGTCCCGTTCGGTGAGCTTGGTCAGCTTGCGGACCCGCTTCTGTTCGTCGGCGCTCGCCTTGTTTCGGCTTTGGAGAGACGGCATGCCCTCCTCGCGGTAAATCCGCCACTGATCGCCGAGGCCCAATGTTTCGTTGCCCATCCCTTTTCTTCACGCTCCTTTTGAAAAACTGCCGAAGTCCGCAGGGCATTCAGCAATCGCCGGTGCGGCGGACCTCGGATACTCTCTCTCAAGCATATCGGTTTTTGATTTTCCTCGTTCGCGTCACGGTTTCTCCGTTTTTTGGTAGTGGACGGGATCCATGGAGAGACCGACGCTGTGGATTCCTGAGCGGGCAGCGGTGCCGGCGTCGGACGGGGTGTGTTCGGGCCCGAGAGCGGGGTGGTCGGCGAGGAAGTGGCTTCTGGCGGCATCGATCCACACCTGCATCTGGCGGTCACATCGATTTCGCGACCTGCCGTTGCTCTTCGAGAAGCCGCTCGTCCTGAAGTTCTTCGTCCCCCCTCATTGAATCAGCGGGCACCGGTCAGGATCCACCTGTCGGGCCCGAGATCGATGCGCTCGAAGGATCCGAGACCGGCTGACGCCATCCATCCCCGGATGTGCGGCTCGGTCCAGGTGTCACCGAACGACCGCATGTTGATGGCGAAGAGTGCGCCCAGGAGGTGCTGCCGCTGTTCGTCGTCGATGGCAAAGTCCACGACGACAACTCTCCCCCTCGGCGCCAGAGCGTCTGCCGCTCGCTGCACGAGCTCTCCGGCGCGTTTCGCGGTCTCCTGGTGGAGGATGTTGGCCAGCAGGACCAGGTCGAAGCCCGTGCCGTAGTCCGTTCCCAGGTAGTCACCTGAGACGAACTCGATCCGATCCTCGAGACCGCTTCCTACCAATTCCATAGCGGCCCGTTCGACGACGGCAGGGGTATCGAGGACCACCGCCGTCAGCTCCGGGTTGGTGGCACACAGGGCTCGTGCGAAATGGCCCCAACCACCGCCCACGTCGAGCATCCGGGCAACCCCATCGAGATTCAGGGCGCCGGCGACCCGCCGCGCCATTTGGGCGCCCATGGCGCGCATCGCGGCACCGAAACGGGCCGTCTCCTCCGGAGTGCGCTCGGCGACAGGCCAGTCCTGGCCGCGCAACCACGGTTCCAGGGTTTCTCCCCAGCGGTCGTACATCGAATGGGAATGCTCGAGAAAAGGCACCACGTCGTGGTCGCCGGCCGCGAAGTGGAGGGCGAGAGACCGGGAGGCACGGTAGAGATCACCGTCGGCCTCGGCAATACCGAGTGCGGCCAGGGTGCGCAGCACCTTGCCGGTGGCGAGTGGATCCAGATCGAGGTCCGAGGCGGCGGTCTCCGGTGTGACCGCCCGTTCGGCGAGGAGCCTCAGGAGGCCGGTGCGGCCGGCCACAGTGATGATGCGGTGGCTTGCAAAACCCCACAGCAGGCGTTGGAAGCCGTCGAGGTCGAGATCGGATGTTGCCATCGGTCCTCCCCGGGAATCGACGTCGTCCGACGATAGCACCCGCCAAACAAAGTTGCCCGGATACCGTACAATCCCGAGAGTTCCGGCGGGTAAGGCCGTCGGTTCATCATGCCGGAGGGGAATATTCATGCACAGTCTTGTCCGCACCGTCCTGATCGTTGGAGGCCTGTTGGTTGCAGCCGGAGCCGCCGAAGCACAGATCGACGCCAGACTGCTCAGACAGCCCGATGTGTCCGCCACTCAGATTACATTTGTGTACGGTGGCGATATCTGGGTGGTCGCCAAAGAGGGCGGAGTCGCTCAACGCCTGAGTACACCTGCTGGTGAGGAGAGCTTCCCGAGGTTTTCTCCCAACGGCACCACGATCGGCTTCACCGGCAACTACGACGGCAACTCCGATATCTACGTGATGTCGGTTGACGGCGGCATCCCGACCCGTCTCACACATCACCCGGATTCGGACCGAATGCTCGGCTGGTACCCCGACGGTGAGTCGATTCTCTACGCCACAGCGATGACAAGTGAAAAACAGAGATACCGCAAGCTCTACAGGGTGCCGGTCACGGGCGGGCTCCCCACCGTACTGCCGGTCCCGTATGGAGAGTTCGGTTCCATATCGCCCGATGGTTCCACTCTCGCCTACATGATCCTTTCGCGGGACTTCCGCACCTGGAAACGATACCGCGGCGGTACGGCTCCCGAAATCTGGCTCTTTGACCTCGAGGATTCCACGGCCAAAAACCTCACCCACAACCTGGCCAATGACGGCCAGCCCATGTGGCATGGTTCGACCCTCTACTATCTTTCTGATCGTGACGACAACATGCGGGCCAATATCTGGGCCCATGATCTGGAGAGCGGCGAAGAACGCCAGGTGACGTTCTTCGAAGAATTTGACACGCACTTTCCGGCCATCGGCCCGGACGACCTGGTGTTCGAAAACGGGGGCCGGATCTACGTGATGGACCTCGATACCGAAACCGCAACAGTGGTGGACGTTCAGGTTGTGACCGATCGTGCCTCCCTGCGGCCCCGTCCGGTCAAGGTTGGCGAGAGGGTTGCCGGCGGCGATATCTCGCCATCCGGCAAGCGTGTGGTGCTCGAGGCCCGGGGTGAGATCTTCTCCCTTCCGGCAGAGCACGGCGTGGTGCTCAATCTCACCCAAACTTCCGGTTCCGCCGAGCGTCATCCGGCGTGGTCACCGGATGGCAAACATATCGCATATTTCTCCGATCGCAGCGGCGAGTATCAGCTCATGATCCGTCCCGCCGACGGTTCGGGCGAGGAGGAGGCGCTGACCTCACCCGGCCCGGGCTATCGCTATTCGCCCATGTGGTCGCCGGACAGCAAAAAGATCGTCTTTATCGACAATATGCAGGTCATCAATCTCTTCGACATGGGGACAAAAGAGGTCAAGGAAATCGACCACGGACGGTGGATGACCCACCCGTCGTTGGCGGGCTTCGAGGTCAGTTGGTCCTCGGATAGCCGGTGGTTCGCGTACTCCCGGGGACTCGACAACCGCCAGTCGGCGATCTTCCTCTATGACACCGCTGCCGGTGAAACGCACCAGGTCACATCAGGCTTTGTCGATTGTTCGGGGCCGGCCTTTGATCCCGAAGGAAAGTACCTCTATTTCCTCTCTGACAGGTCATTCAATCCCAGTTACTCCGACTTTGAGCCGACCTGGGTCTATGCCAATGCCACCAATCTGGTTGCTGTGCCTCTTCGAAAGGACGTTGCCTCTCCGCTGGCTCCGCGCAACGACGTCGAGAAGGCGGATGACGGCGAGAAAGAAGAGAAAGAAAACGGCGACGGTGACGCCAAGGACAAGAACGAGGGCGACACGGCCGAGAAGAAGAAGGAGCCTGTAGAGATCGACCTCGAGGGCTTCGAGGCGCGGGCGGTGGTTCTTCCTCCCGACGCAGGAAATTACTCCGATCTGGCTGCGGTCAAGGGCAAGGTGCTCTACCAGCGCCATCCGCGTACGGGTTCCGGTGGTGAAGAGTCTCCTCTGGTTTTCTGGGACCTCGAGGATCGGGAAGAAAAGACCATTCTCGACAATGTCGATGGATATACCCTTTCGGCCGATGGCGAGAAGATCCTGGTCGTGGCCTCGGGCAGCTTCGCCATCGTCGGTGTGTCGCCAAAAGAGAAAATGGAAAAGAAAGTCGCAACCTCGTCCATGGAAATGACCGTGGTGCCTGCGGAAGAGTGGCGACAGCTCTTCAATGACGCGTGGCGTCTGGAGCGGGACTTCTTCTACGACCCCAACATGCACGGTGTCGACTGGCAGGCCATGAAAGAGCGTTACGGCGCTTTGCTCGACGACGTGGTGAGCCGGTGGGACCTCAACTTCATCATCGGTGAGCTCATCGGCGAGATCAACACTTCCCACTCCTATCGCGGAGGCGGTGATGTGGAGCAGCCTGCCCGTCGCGGTGTCGGCCTGCTCGGTGTTGATTGGGAGTTGGCTGAAGGGGCTTATCGAATTCAAAAAATCGTCACAGCAGCTCCATGGGACTCAGAAAACCGCTCACCCCTCGCTGAGCCCGGGGTCGATGTCAAAGAGGGCGATTGGGTGTTGGCGGTCAACGGTTCTCCCATCGACACCACAAAGGACCCATGGGCGGCCTTTGCCGGGCTCGCTGACACGACTGTCATGTTGACGGTGAACGACTCGCCGACAATGGAGGGTGCACGCGAGGTACTGGTGGACACCCTCCGCAGCGAGGCTCGCCTCCGCAATCTCGCCTGGATCGAGAGCAACCGGCGCAAGGTGGAAGAAGCCACGGACGGCCGGGTGGGCTACGTCTATGTCCCATCGACAGGTCGCGGCGGCCAGACTGAGCTGTATCGGATGTGGCGCGCCCAATACAACAAGGACGGACTCATCATCGACGAGCGTTTCAACAATGGCGGTCAGATCCCGGACCGGTTTGTCGAATTGCTCAACCGGCCGATCTATAACTTCTGGGCGGTGCGATCCGGAATCGACTGGCAGACTCCGGCCATTTCCCTGTCCGGACCCAAGGTCATGCTCATCAACGCCTGGAGTGGATCCGGTGGCGATGCATTCCCCTACTACTTCCGAGCTGCCGGCGTCGGGCCGTTGATCGGGACCCGGACCTGGGGTGGTTTGATCGGCTATTCGGGCGTTCCCGCACTCATCGACAACGGCCGCTTGACCGTGCCGACCTTCTCCTTTTACGACACCAACGGTGAGTGGGCCGTAGAGGGCTACGGGGTTGACCCGGATATCGAGGTTGTGGACGATCCGTCGCTGATGCTCGACGGTGGCGATCCCCAACTCGATCGCGCCATCGCCGAGGTGCTGAAGGCCCTTGAAACCAACCCGCCGACCCGGCCGAATCGTCCGGACTACCCCGTTCGATAGCCGGCGACCGCAAACTCTCAAAGACCCCGCGCTGGTGCGCGGGGCTTTTCTTTGGGTAAACTGGAGTCGAGGAAACCCTGTTAGGAAAGAGATCGACACGCTGGCTGCTCGCTGAGCTCCCGGACCTGGTGGCTCGCGGTGTGGTTGACGAGGAGACGGCGGAGCGGCTTCGTACGCACTATGCCGGTGCTGCCGAGGGCAACGGCCGGCGGGTGATTCTGGCCGTGTGCGCCGTCTTCGGAGCCCTGCTGATCGGCGGCGGCATCATTTTGCTGCTGGCTCACAACTGGGAGTTTCTCAGCCGCGGCGCGCGGGCGATGATCGCGCTGACCCCCCTGGTCGTGGCCCAGCTCGTCGCCGGGTGGGTGCTGGTGCGCAGGGAGGCCTCAACCGCTTGGCGAGAGGGATCCGGGGTGCTGCTCGCCCTGATGGTCGCGACCGCGATCGCCCTGGTGGACCAGACCTACCACACCGGCGGCGACCTCGAGTCTTTTTTGTGGCGTTGGGCGTTGCTGTTGGCACCCTTGCCGTGGCTCCTCAACTCGACCGGCGTTGCCATCCTTTTCCTCGGTGCTCTGACCTGGTGGGCCGGAGCCGCCCTGGCCGGCGGACACCAGGTGCTGTGGTTGTGGCCGTTGGCCGCTGTCGGTGTGATCCCGCACGCCCTGCAGCTGCTGCGCAGTGGTCGAAGGGGTCTGCGCGCTGCCAACCTGCAGTGGGCCATCGCGATCTTTCTGTGTGTGGCGGCGGCCCTCAGTCTCGAACGCAATGTGCCGGGTCTGTGGATCGTGATCTACTGCGGACTCTTCGCGTTGATGATCGTTGTCGGGTCCGCGATCTCGAGCGTTGACGACGGCATGTGGCGGCGGTCCCTGGAGGCGGTAGGCGTTGTCGGAAGCATCGTTCTTTGGCTGATTCTGACCTTTGCCGAACCCTGGGACAACATCGGATGGCGTCACCTGCGGACGGTCGAACATTTTTCCGGCGGCTCGATGTGGCTTGACGTCATGCTGGCCGTGGGACTGCCCGTGGCGGCAGTCGTCGCAGCGGCCTTTCTTCTGGACCGGCGTCGCGACGGTCTTCAACTGTTGTGGATTGCGGCGCTCCCGGTGGCCGCCGTTCTGTGGCCCGTGGTCGCCGCGACCGACGCCGACTGGCTCGGCGCACTGGTCTTCAATCTGGTGGTGTTCGTCGTCGGTGTGGGGACGATCGCGATCGGTGTTCGTCGCGAACAGCTCGCCACTGTCAATCTTGGCATGTTGGTGGTGGCTCTCCTGGTGGTCGTCCGGTTCTTCGACTCCCAGCTCGGTTTTGTTGCCCGGGGGCTCGCTTTCATCATCGTCGGTATCGGCTTTCTTGCTGCCAATGTCGTGTTGTCGAAGCGGATGCGGCCGCCAAGGGTGGAGCCATGAACGCGCGAAGTCTACGGATCATCCTGTTCGTGGTGGTCGCCGTCGTGCAGCTGGCGGTGGCCGGCGGGGCCATTATCAGATCCGAGCTGGCCTTGCGCAGCGGTGAGGTCTTCCGTTTCCGCATCCAGCCGGTCGATCCGGTCGACGCCTTCCGCGGCCGCTATGTCGCAATCCGATTTGCCCTCGACCGAACCCCCGCAGCCGACGGGCTCGAGGTCGAGCGGCAACAATGGGTGTTCGTGCCACTTCTGGTCGACCGTGACGGTCTCGCGGCATTCGGGCTGGCAGCTCTCGATCCTCCGGCCTCCGGTGCCTATCTGCGCTTGCGGTCGGGAGGGATCTACCCCGACGAGGACGGGATTCGCCACGTGTGGGTAACGATGCCCTTCAATCGCTACTACATGGATGAAGATCTCGCCCCGGAGGCCGAACGCGCGGTATGGAGCAGGCGAGGCGGCCAACGCGAGGCCTTTGTCACCGTCCGGGTTCGCAAGGGCGTGGGAGTCCTCGAGGAGCTCTACATCGGCAACGTCCCGATCCACCAGTGGTTGGCTGACAACGATTCTGAGGAGTGATGGCGCAGACCCGGCGTCAGCAGATTGTCGAGCTCATCACGATCAGTGAATGGAGCTTCGACGACCTCCGACACGAGCTCGCCCTCACGGTCAAGGTGCTCGAAGAAGATCTGCGCCACATCGAACGCAGCGTTCGCGCCTCGGGAAAATGGTTCCGTATTCGGCCCGCGTCGTGCCTCGGTTGTGGCTTCGCATTTACGAAGATGGCCCTCCACCCGCCCGGCCGGTGTCCAATTTGCCGCGATCGCCGCATCGACGGACCATGGGTGAAAATCACTGCGTGATTTTCAATTTTGAATTCTCAATTCTGAATTTCCAGCTACTCGGCAGCCGGGACGGCTGCCCCACAAACCTACGGATACGGCCCGCGTGCGGCGGAGGTGTCCGGCTTCGCCTTCAGCTACGCCGTGACAGGCCGGCCCGCGTGCGGTGGAGGTGCCTGGCATCCGGCCCGTTCGACGGGCTGCGTGCCTGGCTCCTCACGGGTATACCGCTCAAAGAATCGAGATGTTCCCGTCGGTATGCCGCCCCACCTACTCGCCCCCTGACTCCGCCATCACCTCGAGGAGCGGGTCACTTTCGGCCCCCGACGGCGGCTTGGCCCCCACCAGGGCCGAGAGGGTGGGCGCGATATCGAGGGGGCTGACGCGGCGGAAGACGGTCTGCGGCGGAACGCCTGGCACGACGGCGATCACCGGCACGAAGGTGTCGTAGGTCCAGGGTGAGCCGTGGGTGCAGGCCACGATCAGACCGTCGAAGTCATTGATGAAACGGTGCGGCTCGAAGACCACGTAGATGTCGCCCGAGCGCTTGGGGTTGAAGTTGTTGAGGACCGAACGCAGGATCGGGGTGTCGGGAAGATTGCCGGTGCGCAGGGCGCTCGATGAGACCGCCAGCGCCACCCCGTCGAAGTCGGTCAGGACCTCGGCCACGGCCCGCTCGACCTCGGCCTTATCCAGGCCCTCGGCGGCGATGAGCTCGCGGTTGAGGTACAGGTAGGGGTGGAAGTACTGGTCGATGAGGTCCTCGCCGAAACCAAAGCGCTGTTCGAGGGCGGCGATGGCCGGCGCCCGATCCCAGCTCGACGGATCGACGTAGTCTGCCTTCAGGCCGAGCTCGGTCAGGGCGCCCGGCGCCTCGGGGCCGCCGTGGTCGGCCGACAGGACGATCACCGTGTTCTCGAGCCCGACCCTCTCGTTGAGGGCCGCGAGGAGGCGCGCAAGAGTCCGGTCGAGGCGGAGGATGTTGTCCTCGGCTTCGAGGCTCGAGGGGCCGAAGACGTGACCTACGTAATCGGTCGAAGAGAAGCTGATGGCGAGGTAGTCGGGCACATCGTCTGCGCCAAGATCCTCACGGTCCATCAGCTCGAGCGCGAAGTCGAGGGTCAGCTCGTCGCCGGCCGGACTCAGAGTGAGGAGGGTGGTGTAGAGCTTGCCGTCGCTCGGGCCGTAGGAGTGGGGGAAGACCCGTCCCCAGCCCGGCAGTGCCGTTTCCCAGGCTTTGTCGTCGGCGTCGCCGTACTGGTAGGTGGCCTGGTCGTGGAGCAGGGTCCACTCGGTATCGGCGAAACGCTGCGGGTGGCCGGCGGCGTTCCACGCCGTGACCCAGTCGGGATAACGATCCATGTAGTAGCTCGACGTGACGAACTCGCCCGAGGCCTTGGAGAACCAATAGGCGGTACCAGTGTGGCCCGCCATGGAAACCGCGCCGCGGTCCTTGACCGACACGCCGAAGATCTTGGCCCGGCCCGCAGTCCGAATCGCGAGCTCATCGCCGAAAGTCGAGACCAGAAGTGCCGATGGCGACCTCCCCTCGACCTTGGCCGTTCGCTGGGTCGGGTCAATCTCGGTGGCGCCGTCGACGTCGGCGCCGGCGGTGAGGAGGTGGACGGTCGGATCCTCGATGTTATAGACCAGTCGCCCGAGGCTGCGGTCGAGCCAGACGTTGGCGACCATGCCGTGGACCCGGGGTTCGGCCCCGGTGGCGAGGCTCGCGTGCCCGACGATGGTCTCGGTGTTGGCGTGGTCGAAATGAGCGTTGGCGTAGTGAACGCCGTGCTCGAGCAGCCACTTCAAGCCACCCTCACCGAGGCGGTCGGCGTACCGCGTCGGCAGGTCGCCGCGCAGCTGGTCGACCGTGATCTGGACGATCAGACGTGGCGGTTGTGGTGGATCGCCACCCTCCACCGCGGAAATGGGCCGGGCAATACAGAGTGCAACTATAACCAAGAGTGCCGTCATCTCAAGGTGGCCGAAAATGGTTGAACGAACTCGTGTATTCAGTCCGATCTTCTGCTGTCGGGTGGTCATTTAAGATTCTCCAATGCTGATTGCCGACTCGAGTGGAACTCCACGCCTTGCGACAACGCTGATCAAACCGTTGAAATTTCGGTTCGCGAAGATGGCCCGGCCAATATCCAATCCGTGTGCCACGAGCCGCGACTGCCGCATCGACGATCCCCGGCTGAAAATCATTGCGTGATTTTCAATTTTGGTTTTTGAATTCCCATCCGCCCGGCAGCCGGGACGGCCGCCCCACAAACCCACGCGCGGCGGAGGTGCCTACGTGAAAATCACCGGGTGATTTTCAGGGTTGAGTTTTTAGTTCTTAGTTTTGAGTTCTGCGCCCTCACTTTGGTCACCTCGCGGGGAATGACAACTCAAAACTCATAACTCAAAACTGAGAACTCACGGCGATTCCTCCGGCACCCATCGCACCTTCAAATTCCTTGCCGCCCTGACCTCGTCGACCCTCTTGACCGGGGTGTCGTGGGGCGCGGACTTGACGAGATTCGGATCGGTTTCGCACTCCCTGGCGATCGCCAACATGGCGTCGCAGAAAGCCTCCACTTCCTCCGGGTCCACACTTTCGGCGGGCTCGATCATCAATGCGCCGTGTACGATCAACGGGAACGACATGGTGGGCGGGTGAAAACCGTAATCGAGCAAGCGCTTGGCAATGTCGGTGTTGTGGACTTCGTGGCGGGTCTGCACGCTGTCATCGAACACCACCTCATGCATCGACGGTGCGTCGTACTTGAGGTGGTAGGCGCCCTTGAGGCGGTGGCGGACGAGGTTGGCGTACAAGACAGCGACATCGGACATGGCCCGCAGTCCGTCTGCGCCGAGGCTCTGAATATAGGTCAACGCCCGCACCAGAATGAGGAAATTGCCGTAGAAGCCGCGCATCGGTCCGATCGACTTCGGGTCGTCCCACAAAAGGCTGAAGGTGTCGCCGTCGCGGGTGACGCGCGGCACCGGCAGGTAGGGGATGAGAGCCTCGGAGACGGTCACCGGTCCGGCGCCCGGTCCGCCCCCACCGTGCGGAGTGGAAAAAGTCTTGTGAAGATTGATGTGCATGGCATCGGCGCCCATCAAACCCGGTAGGGCCCGGCCGACAAAGGAGTTGAGGTTGGCGCCGTCCATGTAGACAAAACCGCCGCGGTCGTGGACCAGCTTCGAGATTTCGGTGATCCGGTGTTCGAAAAGACCGAGGGTGTTGGGCACCGTCAACATGACGGCCGCCACCGTTTCGTCCATCATCCGATCGAGCGCTTCGAGATCCACCGTCCCGTCGTGGCCCGAAGGGATCTCGACCGCCCGGTAGCCGGCAAAGACCGCGGTCGCCGGATTGGTGCCGTGGGCGGAGTCGGGAACGAGCACCACCTGGCGGACGTCGCCGCGAGCCTCGAGGGCCTTTCGGATCATCAAGATCCCGGTGAGTTCGCCGTGCGCCCCGGCGGCCGGCTGCAGGGTCACGCCGGGCATGCCGGTGATGGTCTTGAGCGCTTCTTCGAGCTCCCAGATCAGTCTCAGGGCGCCCTGCACCTGACTCTCGGGTTGGAGAGGGTGGATTCCGGCCAACCCGGGGTAGCGGGCGGTCACCTCGTTGAGCCGTGGGTTGTATTTCATGGTGCACGAGCCGAGGGGGTAAAGACCTTCATCGACAGCGTAGTTGAGCTGGCTGAGACGGTGGAAGTGCTGCACGACCTCCATTTCGGAGATGTCGGGGAAGTCGGGGTCTGGCTCACGTATGAGCTCCGGCGGCAGTACCTCTGCGGGGTCCACCTCAGGCACGTCGAGCTCCGGCAGCATGAAGCCCTGACGTTGAACCCGCCTCGGGTTGCGCTCGAAAAACAGCGGCTCGGAGCGGATGGCGCGGCGCTTCATGACACCCTCTTCAATGCACAGACAAACGCATCCAGGTCTTCGGCTGAGTTGCACTCGGTCACGGCTGTCACGATGCCGTCCGGCCACGAGTCGTCCCACAGGGCGGATGGGACACCGGCGAGAACCCCTTCGTTTGCAAGGCGTTCCACGAGCTCCGGTCCGGTGCCCGGTCCGACGAGCAGGAACTCGTTGAACGTCGGGCTGGTGGGGTAGGCGAGCTGCCACGGGGCGCCGATTTCCACGATCCGCCGTTTGAGTTCCTCGGTTCGGGCGAGACAGGACATGGCGAGCCGCCGTAGTCCGTGACCGCCGATCGACTCGAGCCACACCGTCGCCGCCAGGGCCATCAAGCCCTGGTTGGTACAGATGTTCGAGGTCGCTTTGGCGCGTCGGATGTGCTGTTCGCGGGTGGAGAGCGTCAGACAGAAGGCCCGACTGCCGTCCTCATCCACCGACTCGCCGACGAGGCGCCCTGGCATCTGGCGGATGTGTTTTTCCGAGCATGCGAAAAAGCCGAGGTGGGGCCCGCCGAAACCGGGGGCGACACCAAAGCTCTGGGCCTCGCCGCACACCACATCGAAACCGAATCGTCCGCCGCCGGCCAGCAGCCCGAGCGACGCGGCTTCGGTGACGACCTGCACCGCGAGGGCACCGCTCGCCTGTGCGGCCTTGGCGAGACCGGGAAGGTCTTCGACGATGCCGAGGAAGTTGGGCGATTGCACCGCCACGCAGCACGGCTCCGGAGCGGCCTCGCGGACCCGGTCGGGATCGAGGCGTCCGTCGGGCCCTGGCGGTACGGTCACGACTTCGATTCCGGCGGAATCGGCGTAGGTGTTCAATACCTGTCTGTACATGGGGTGAATGGTCTCCGCCACCACCGCCGTTTTGCGTTTGCCCCGTAATACCCGGTGGCTGAAAAGGACAGCCTCGACGAGGGCGGTGGCGCCGTCATACAGCGAAGCGTTTGCCACTTCGAGTTCGGTGAGACGGGTCATCAGGGTCTGGAACTCGAAGATGACCTGCAACGTGCCCTGCGAAATCTCGGGCTGGTACGGGGTGTAGGAGGTGAAGAACTCCGCCCGCGACAGCACGGCATCGACCACCGAAGGTTGGACGTGGCGATAGACACCGGAACCGAGGAAACTCGGCACGCAACCCAACGAAAGATTCGCGGTCGACATCCGAGACAGAGACAGCCGGACCGACTCCTCGTCGCGAGCGGTGGGCAGGTCGAGCTGGTCGACGCAGACCGCGGCCGGAATGGATGCAAAGAGTTGATCGATGGACTCGAGGCCCAACTCCTGCAAGATATGCCGTCGGTCTTCGTCGCCGGCGCCGACCCAGGGGTGCATCAGCTGTTCTCCTCCTCCAGGAACGCCGCGTATTCCTCCGCGGTCAACGAAGCAACGCCCTCGGCGGATCCGCTGATCTTGACCAGCCAGCCGTCGCCGTAGGGATTCCCGTTCACCAGGTTCGGTTCGTCTTCGAGACGATCATTGATGGCGATCACCTCGCCGGCTACGGGGGCAAGAAACTCCGAAACAGCCTTGACCGATTCGAGGGTTCCGAGCTCTTCATTGGCGTCGACTGCGGTGCCGACCTCGGGAAGCTCGACGTACACCACTTCTCCGAGTTGGTCCTGGGCGTACTCGGTGATGCCGATCACGACCCCGTCGTCCTCGATCCGAATCCACTCGTGCGAGCGGACGTACAACAGATCAGCCGGGATACTCATCTTGGGCTCCTCCTTGCGATGTGGACAATAGTCATATCCTATTTTTTCTTCCGCTTATAAAACGGAAGGTCGACCACCCGAGCGCGGACGGTGCGGTTGCGGATGGAAACGAAGACCTCGCGGCCGACATCGGCCGCTTCGGAGGGAAGGTAAGCCATCGCGAGCGCTTTGCCAAGGGTCGGGGACTGGGTACCCGAGGTCACGACGCCCACCGGTTCCTCTGCGTCGGCGTCGAGGAGCACCGGGTAGCCGTGGCGGGCAATGCCGCGATCCATCATTTCGAGCCCGACCAGCCGTCGATCGACACCTTCTTCCGCCTGTCGCTCGAGGACATCGCGGCCGATGAAATCTCCCTTGCCGAGCTTGACGATCCAGCCGAGCCCGGCCTCGAGAGGGGTGGTCGTGTCGTCGATATCGTTGCCGAAAAGACACATGCCGGCTTCGAACCGCAGCGTGTCTCTGGCGCCGAGCCCGGCGGGCTGTACGCCCTTGGGACGGCCCTCGGCGAGAATGGCACGCCACACAGCGGGCGCATCCGCGGGAGCAACATAGATCTCGAATCCATCCTCACCGGTGTAGCCGGTACGGGCGATGAGTGCCTGGACCCCCGCCACCTCGCCGTCGATGAAACGGTAGTACTTGATCTCACCGAGATCCTGAGGGGTGAGCGGCTGCAGGACCTCTTTCGCGAGCGGTCCCTGAAGCGCCATCTGGGCGTACTGGTCCGAAAGATCCGTGACTTCGACATCGTCGCGATCGCTCGCCAGACTGGTGAGATACGCGACGTCCTTGAGCCGGTTGGCGGCGTTGACGACGAGGAGGAAATCATCGTCGGCGACCTTGTGCACCAAGACGTCGTCGACAAAGGTGGCCTCGGGCAGCATCAGCCCCGTGTACTGTGCACGGCCGGCGACCATTTTGGAATGGTCGTTGCAAGAGACCAATTGGATGAAGTCGAACGCGCCGGGACCGCGAATCGCGATCTCGCCCATGTGGGAGACGTCGAAGAGCCCGGCCCTGGTGCGAACCGCCTCGTGCTCTTCGCTCAGACCGGCGTACTGGACCGGTAATTCGTAACCGGCAAACTCGATCATTCGCCCACCGGCTGCCACGTGTTCTTCATAAAGAGACGTACGCTGCACCTGCCCGGAATTGTCCATCGCTCCGTGGTCCTCCCCGTCACGCCGCAGGGTACCATCTTCAGAGTGCTGATATCAGCTGGTTTCAAGCAACTTGGCGAGGATTTCCCGCGCGCGTTCCAGCTCCTCTGTCGGGCTCTCGACCTGGGATATGAGATAGCGGTAGCTTTCGCGCAAACGGTCGTGATCTTTTGTCCGAATGAGTTCGAGGAGTTTTTCCAATGGCTCCCGACCGGCTCCATCGGGGCCGACCCTGGCGATTTCGCGCTCGAGGATCACACGAACCAACGAGAGCACCTCGCTCTCCTCCTGACGCCGGGAGGGAGACTCTTCGCCGCTGTCGTCAGGGGAGACCGGGGGTTGGACAGCCCCATCTTCGCCCGAAGTGATTTTCGACGCGATATCGTCGTTGGAAAAGACCCCGGTGGGGAGGTCGCGGAGCTCGCGACTAAAGCGTCCGAGCATCAAATAGAGCTCCTTCTCCGACGCGAAGTTGCCGACCAGGCGTGCATTCCGATCGAGATCCAGGGACTCTGACTCCTGCAGCATGATGTTGGCCTGTGCGCCACGTTCGAGGGTGATGGTGCGTGCACGGACCCTCCACGCAGTGAGCTGGCCGGCCACGAAACAGGAATCGGCGGCCTGGACCGAGACCGCTTCAACCTTGACGTCGGGGTCGATTCGGACCGATCCGCTCCCGGACTCGATCACGGAGTACACCCCCGAGTTCTGAATCACGAGATTGCCTGGGGTCCGGATGGACAATTGGCCGTTCTCGTTGACCGAAATGTCGGTGCCCTTTGGAATGATCATGGTCGGGAAGTTCTTGACCTCTTCCATCTGTCAGTTCCCCCTCATTCGAGACGGCAGTGGATCGAAGGCCGGGATCGGTGCGTTTCGGCCCTGGATCAAAAGCTCTTCGTGGCCGGTCCACTGGTAATTGAGAATATAGATTCGCGGGTCGACCGGTGCCGGCTCGCCGTCACTTTCTTTTCTCACCCGAACTTCGTAATGCAGGTGGGGAGAAGTGCTCCAGCCGGTGTTGCCGACGGTGCCGACCTCTTCGCCCCGACGCAGAGTAGCTCCACGGCGAACGGTGATCTCGTTGAGGTGGGCGTAGATCGTCAGGTAGCGCGTGCCATGCGTCACCACGACCACGTTGCCGTACCGCCACCACCGCACGTTGCGGCGCAGCGGGTAGCGACCGGCGAAGACCACGCGACCACCGCCGGACGCCAAAACCGGTGTGCCTTCGCGCGCGGCCAGGTCGAGACCGGAATGAAAATCCACGGTGTTGGTAAAGGGCGAGGTACGGTTTCCGAACGGCGATGTCAGGACGAATGTGCCGACGGGCAGCGGGCAGATCGAGGGCACGGCCTCAGCGAGGTCTTCATTGGATCGGGAAAAACTGGCCAGTTCGTCGGCCAGGGTGAGCAGAGCGCGAGTATCCGAGTCGAGTTTGAGAGCTCGCTCGAAGGCGCTCCGCGCCTCTTCGACCTGCAGGTTTCTCTCCGGCTGCTCCGGGTAGCCTCCGAGACCCTCGGAATCCTGGGGAGATCCAAGGATCAGGCTCATCTGGCGCTGGAGGGCCCTTGCCGAGGCCACTTCGCGTTCGAGGCGGTCGAGGACCCGGATTCTTTCAGTAAGGACTTCCCTATAGAGATCGTGCTGCTGCGACAGGGTGTGCAGGCGCCCGGTCATCAGCAGCGATCGGATGCCGAGGGGTGCCAAAACGGCACCTGCGGCGAGCAAAAGCGCAACCAGCGCGGCACCCGTCACCAGCAGCTGGAAGACCTTTCTGCTAAGAAAGTAGTACCGCACTTGTTTGCGGATGTCCGCCGGATGGTATTGGATCTCGTACATAACCTGGTTCCTGTGGTGGCCCCGCCCTGCCCCGGTTCATAGCGTCGCCCTGCACCGTGTCCCGTGGGGAAGTCTCTGATGAGCGTAGCACGACGGGTCTTGAGAACGGACCCGCTCAGGTGGCCCGTAAAGCGACAACAGGATCCTGTTGTGAAGTCTTCCAGGCGGGCCAGATTGAGGCCAGGATCACCAACACCATGCACACGCCGGCGATCGCGGCGACCAGAAGGGGCGTTGGAATCAACGGGATGGAGTCCACCATATAGACCCTGGCCAGACCGGGTGGAAAACGGATGGCCCGGGTGGCTGTCATGATCCAGCTTGCTGCGCAGCCGAGGATGATGCCGGCCGCGACGCCGGAGCCGCCAAGCAGTGCGCCCGCCATGACGAGGATGCGCCGAATACTCGACGGCGTTGCCCCAAGCGCCTGCAGCATGCCGGTCGAGCGTTGTTTATCGATTGCGAGCACCACCAGCGCAGAACTCACCTGGAACGACGCGACCGCGACAACCAGCGACAGAACGACGAAGAGTGACAATGTCTGCCAGCGAAGAGCGGCGAATAGAGATCTGTTCATCTCCCGCCAGTCGGTGAAATAGAGCTGCGAGTCCAGTTCTTCGAGCAACGCGCGAGCGCGATCCACCGCCATCGGGTTGGCGAGCTCGATTTCGATTCCGGCGACCCCGGTTTCAGGGAGCACGCGCAGAACCTCTGCCAGCGGTACGGTGATCCATTGTTCGTCAAACTCGGCAAAGGACAAGCTGAATGTGCCGATCACCTGCAGGTTGAGCGCGGGCAGGATCCAAGATCCACCCTCGGGGGGCAGACGGACGGTGGCGCGATCGCCCGCGGTGAGGCCCACCCGTTCAGAAAGCCGTCCACCCAACACGGCCGTCAGGCCGGCGTCGGAAGGCCACGCAGCAAGACCGGTGTAGGACGGCGGATCGGCGACCGCTTTGAGGATCACCGGCAGTGGGTTGGTGGGTTCGGCCGGATCATCGAGCAGTCCGGTCAGGTAGGTGACCGGTGTGGCTCTGCGGACGCCATCTATCGAAGCCATTTCAAGCGCCGTGCGGTCGGCCTCGTCGGGTGTGAGCCGGCCAAAGGCAAAGCCCACCATGTGTGCGTTGCCGCGCTGCAGGGCGGTGGCGATGGCCTGTGAGTAACCGGACATGAGGGCCACGGTGACCACCAGGGCGGTCACGGCGAGAGCGATGCCGGCGAATGCTGCAAGCGCAGTGCCGCGAAGCAGGAGCCCGGTCCGCCGCCGGAGAAACCTCAGAGCGAGTTCAAATTCCAGTTTCACGCGCTGAGTCTACCCGAGTTGGGCAGAGGTGCAGAGGAGCAGGGGAGCCGCGGCCGGTCACACCTTTCGTGCGCGGTAGGTCACGGACCGGACGATGCCGGCGACCTCGCTGCGTTCGATCCCGGCCTCCTCGAGCAGTGAGATCACCTCGGCGGGCGAGGCCTTTTCGGTCATCTCGAGGAAATCCACGTCCTTGAGGATTTCCACGTCACCGAGGCCGGCGTCGGCCAGGAGATCGAAATAGACCTGGCGTCGTTGGGCTCCGGAGACACAACCGACATAGGCCATCACGTTCTTTTGGACGGCATCCGGCAGGTCACCGTCGAGAACGATGTCGGACACCACCATCCGGCCGCCCGGGCGAAGAACTCGGGCAATCTCGGCAAAGACAACGCTCTTGTCCGGTACCAGGTTGATGACACAGTTGCTGGTGATCGCATCGACAATCGCGTCATCCACCGGGAGCTGCTCCAGCCTGCCTTCGCGAAATTCGACGTGGTCGGCCCCGGACCTCGTCGCGTTTGCGCGTGCCGCCTCGAGCATCTCAGGGGTCATATCGACGCCGATGACGCGGCCCCGGGGTCCGACTGCGCGGCCGGCAATCAGTGCGTCGATGCCTGCTCCGGACCCGAGATCGACCACGGTTTCGCCCTCAGCAAGCTCGAGGTGCTGCAACGGGGCCCCGCAACCGAGACCGAGGTTGGCGCCCTCGGGTAGCAGGTCGAGATCGATGGATTCGTATCCCAGGCTTTGCGCCACGGTCTCGGTCGAACCGCAACACGACGTCGGGGCTGGCCCGCAGCACGAAGTGCCGGCTGTGGCGAAGGCCGCATATCGCTCGCGGACCTGTTTGACGACCGACTCGCTGTCGGTGGCATCGAGCTCTTCGTGGGTGTCAATATCACTCATCGCATCCTCCAGTTGTGCACGGGGGCATCTCGGACATGAGGTGGTCGTAGGCGCCCGGGCAGCAGTGTTCGGTGGCCCGACGGACGGCCGCCAACAGTTGATTGAATCCATCCAGGGTCGAGGTTACGGAGTCGGGCGGCAGGCACTCGACGACCGATCGCGCGAACTCGACCTCCTGGAGGCCGACTTCCGCAGTTGCCAGGCGGCCTGTGTCGGTCAAATCCACCCTTTGCGCGCGTCCGTCGTCGGGGTCGCCGACCCGGCACAGGAGACCGCGATCCTCGAGGCGGGAGATGTTTCTGGTGAGGGTGCTGGCCGCGATGCCCAGGCGTTTTGAAAGCTCGCCGAGACGTAGAGCGCCATCCGTCAGGGCCTGGAGCGTCGCGGCCTGGGCGACCGTCATGCCGCAGCAACTCATATCCGACCGTTCGGCGAGCGAAAAACGGCGCACCAGGGCACGGATGCCCTGTTGCAGCTGCCGGGCCTGGCGATCGGTAAGGGCGCGCGGAACCAACTCTTCAGTCATCGGTGATAGTTGTATGTTACAAATTTCTTTCTGTCAACCCCACGGACATCATTTCAGAGGGCTCTTTCCCCCTTTCTCCCTCTCCCCCTTTCTCCCTCTCCCCGATTCCCCCTTTCCCCTATGCCCCAGGGCACCCCCCGCGCCCCGCTATCGTGTAGAATCCCTCCCTTATGGCAGAGTGGAGCCCCACTTCGTGGCAGACCAGGCCGGCCGAGCAACAGCCGACGTACCCGGATCAGGAGCATCTCGCCGAGGTGGTCCGGCAGCTGTCGTCCCTGCCGCCGCTCGTGACCTCCTGGGAGGTCGAGAAACTGCGGGTGCAGTTGGCCGAAGCGGCACAAGGGCAACGTTTTCTGCTCCAGGGCGGCGCCTGTGCGGAACGCTTCGACCAGTGCTCCGCCGAGATCATCACCAACAAGCTCAAGATCCTGCTGCAAATGAGCCTGGTGCTGACCTATGGTCTGAAACGACAGATCATTCGGGTCGGACGGTTTGCGGGCCAGTACGCCAAACCCCGGAGCGCCGACATGGAGGAGCGGGGCGGTGTTTCTCTGCCCAGCTATCGAGGTGAGTTGGTCAACGGCTCGGACTTCACGATGGAAAGCAGGGTTCCAGATCCCGAGCGGATGCTCCGCGGCCACGAACACTCGGCCCTGACCCTGAACTTTATCCGGTCGCTGGTCGACGGGGGTTTTGCCGATCTCCACCATCCCGAGTACTGGGACCTCGATTTTGTCCAGCACTCGCCGCGCGCCCAGGAATACCAGAGGGTCGTCGAAGGCATCTCCGACTCGCTGCTGTTTATGGAGACCCTTGCGGGTATTCAGGCTTCCGAGATCAGCCGCGTCGACTTTTACACCAGCCACGAAGCCCTGCTGCTGCCCTACGAAGAAGCCGAAACCCGGCAGGTACCGCGTCGCGACGGCTGGTACAATCTCGGGACCCACTTCCCGTGGATCGGGATGCGCACCGCGGAAACGGTCGGCGCTCACGTCGAGTATTTTCGTGGGATCCGCAACCCCATCGGTCTCAAGGTGGGCCCGAAAATGACCGGCGAGTGGCTGCTCGAACTGCTCGAAATGCTCGATCCCGAGATGGAACCGGGGCGGATCACCTTGATCCACCGGATGGGTCACGACAAAGTTGCCGAGGCCCTGCCGGTGCTGATCGACGCTGTCAGGGGCGCGGGGCGGACCGTTCTGTGGTGCTGCGATCCCATGCACGGCAACACCGAAACGGTCGCCGGCGGCCGCAAGACCCGACGTTTTGAAAACATCCTCTCCGAGCTGGAACAGAGTTTCGACATCCACGCCGAGCTCGGGTCCTACCAGGGCGGGGTGCATTTCGAGCTCTCGGGCGACAACGTGACCGAGTGTATTGGCGGCGCCCGTGGTCTGTCGGAGGTCGATCTCGAGAGGGCCTACGAATCCAAGGTCGATCCGCGCCTCAACTACGAGCAGTCGCTGGAAATGGTGCTGTCGATCGGCCGCAAGATCGCGGTGATGAACGGGCATTCGTAGGGGCTTGAGGCGCGGGGCTTGAGGCTTGAGGTTCGTGAACCGACTGAGGCGCGCCCAAGCCCCAGGTCCCAAGCCTCAAGCTCTTCTGATGCGCTGCACTCCCGCGAACCGCAGGACGGATATCTCGTGCGCAGTTGCTCAACCGGATGTGGCATGAATGCGGTTGCCGCACTATCTTTGATGGTGAGTGCTGCTGGAGGTAGGCTACCGTGTGGGCGACATCCGATGGGCCACGGATCGAAGACTTCGGGATCACCGAGGAAGATCTCGCCCGTGCTCCGGGCCTGTTTGTCGCCAACCACCGGTTCGCCATCCTGGGGCTTGCATACCTCATAGCTGCTGCGGCGCTATTCACTGCGATCCTGAGGGTCGGCAATTCCTGGGCAGCGGCCCTCTTTTTCACCGTCGTTGCCATAGCAGCCGGTTCGATACTCCTGTTGCCGTTGGTGGTGGCCGCTCTGTGTGCAGGAGAACAGGCCGAGGAACGATGGTTGTGCCGGCGGGTCCCGGTACTGCGTGCGTGCCTGGCCTACCGGAAAGCGGTGGCCGACCACACGCGTCACACGGCTTTAGAGCTGACTCGGCACTCCCCGGCGCCTGAGGAGTGGGCTGTGCTCTCTCCGGGCGTCTTTCGTGCTGAGGTGGCATCGCTTCTCGAACAATCGGTCGCGGCGCCCGTCTTTCGTTGCGACCGCGAGGCCACTGGAATCGACTTTCGAGTCGATTGGACGGACCGGTGCGTCATCCTGCGCTGTGAACCGGGTTCGCAGATGGTGCCCCCGGGAGTGGGGAGGGAACTCACGGCAGCACTCGCTGATTTCGAAGCGGATGCTGCGGTGATCCTGGCGGTCTCCGATCCCGACCCGGGCCTCGCGCGCTACATCACCAAACGGTCCATCACGGTCCTTCCGCCCTGGGAGTTGACCGCATCGACGGTGATGTCGAAGACGGCCGACGCGACGTAGTTGCGGCCGAGTCGCCCTCGTGCGTCAGTTGGCCAGCAGCTTGACGCCCCCCGACGAGGTTTCCACGGTGAGATTCACCGCGCCCGAACCGCCGTCGAGATCGAGGTGTTTTTTGTGCATGGCGCCGGGAAAGTCCGAACGAATTCCGCCCGAGCTCACATCAACTGAGCCGTTGAATTGAGTGCCCTCGGGAAAGGTCAGGGTCACGCTCCCGGAGCTCGCGTCGGCACGCACATTGGTCCCGCCGGGGATCGCGTTCCACTGCGCGGTGATGCCCCCCGAGGAGGTGTCGAAGTGAGCGTCGCCGAGGAGCCCCGCCACGTTGATGCTGCCGGACGAGGTGTCGACGTGCGCCTCGTGGGCGCCGCCGGCGAGGCGGACGCTGCCGGAAGAGGCATCGACCGAAAATTTCTCAAGCGGGCGCATCACGGCAACCCGCACCGAACCCGATGAGAGATCCGCTCCGAGCTCACGCATGGCGCCATCAACCTTCAGACTCCCAGACGAGGCATCGACGTTCACGACCGCATCGCCGAAGTCGCCCAAGATCTTGGTGCCGCCTGACGATGAGTCTATCGACAAGTTCATGCCCGGAGGCATGGCGACGGTGATCGTTCCTTTGGCGGAAATGGACTTCCAGCTCCAGCCCTTCTTGGCGATGGATCTGACGATCAGCTTGTTGCCTTCAACCAGAAACTTCGGCTGCAGAGCATTGGCTGCATTCTTTGCCGAATTCCCACTGCCCTTGACCACGACATCGACCGTCACGTCGACAGCGTCTCCGGGGACGGCGGTGACCTCGATGTTGTGGAAGGAGGCGTCGACGACGACGGTGGCGCCGGGACGGGCGTCGAAACGGTGTTTCTGGTGGATTTCGATATCGGCGGCAGCGGTGCCTGCCATCAGCAGACAGAGCGCCGATGCGGCAATGGCGGTGCGCACGTGCATGATGTGATCCTCCCTGTTTCTCACTGGAGTACAGTACGAACTGAAGGCGTGAGGGTTGTCTTCAATCCAGCTTGAACGAATAGTTTCGACCTTCCGGGTTGGTGACCTTGACCTTGATCGCAGAGGTCATGGCGGCGTCGATCGAGGTGGTTCTGCCGAGCAGGCACTCGGCAACCGCCCACGGCATGGTGGCCTCGATCCTGCCTGACCCTCCACCAGAGAGATCGAGATCCACCTTGCCGCCACGGCGACGGGCGGTGATCGTGGATTCGCCGTCTCGATAGGTGGCTCGTGATCTCGGTCCATTTTGATCGAGTTTTTGAAGCAGAGTCTCCAGCCCACCGTCGATATCGCCTGTGCAGTCCAGGTCGGTACCGATGAGTTCCTCCACGAGCCCGCGAGCCACGTCTTCGGACAGGGCGACCCGGATCTGGTTGGCGTCGACGTCGATATTGAAGTCGGATTTCGGTTCGGACGTCGTGCACGAAAGGCCGACCGCAAGCACGGCTGCGACGAGTGCCCCCCGTCCGAGGTGAGATCTCGTGGTCATCGGTGTCCTCCTCCTGCCACAGACAACGCACGGCTTTCGAAAAGGTTCGCCGAGCGACGACACCGTCCTATTCGAGTTGGTGGATTCTCAGCAGGTTGGAGGAATCCGAAAAACCGAGCGGTAGGCCCGCCGTGACGACGACATAGTCTCCACTTTGCGCCAAACCGCGGCGTGTGAGCTCGACAAGGAGAGCCTGTCCGAGAGCGGCGACGTCCCCGGTGGCTTCGGTCACGGCGGGGATGACGCCCCAGGAGAGATCGAGCTGGCGGGCCACCTCCGGGGAGGTGGTGACCCCGAGGATTGGCGTTCCTGGGCGGAGCCTGGCAATGAGACGGGCGGTGGCACCTGAGCTCGTCGTGGTGACGATGGCGGCGGCGTCGATCGACGCCGCAAGCTCGCACGCGGCTCGGCTGACGGCCCCCGTCACATCGGGGATGTGTGGTGAGACGGAATCGGTCTTCATTTTTTCGTGGTCGAGGTGCGGCTCGGCCTGGAGAGCGACTCGATCCAGGACGCCCACCGCCTCATTTGGAAAGTGGCCGATAGCTGTCTCCTCGGAGAGCATGACCGCGTCGGTACCATCGAGGACGGCGTTGGCCACATCCGATGCCTCGGCGCGCAGCGGACGGGGGCTGTCCACCATCGAGCGCAGCATCTGGGTCGCGGTGATGACCGGGCGCCCGGCCCGTCGGGCAGCGGCGATGATCTTCTTCTGGATCATCGGCACCTGTTCGGGCGGCAATTCCACCCCCAGATCCCCACGCGCCACCATCACACCGTCCACCGCCTCGAGGATCGGATCGATCCGCTCGACAGCCTGTGGTTTTTCGATCTTGGCGATCAGCATCGGAGGATGCTCGAGATTGTTCAGGATGGTGCGCACCGGCGCCAGATCATCCTCGTGGCGGACAAACGAGAGGGCGACAAAGTCCACCCCTTCCTCGAGCCCGACCTCGAGGTCGGCGCGATCCTTGTCGGTAAATGCTGCCATTCGAAGGTTTGCGTGCGGGAGGTTGACGCCCTTGCGGGAGGTCACGGTGCCGCCATTGATCACCTGACACACGAGGCGGTCGTTGGCGACCCGCCGCACCTCGAGCTCGATCAGACCGTCGGCGAGCAGGATTTGTTCGCCGACACCGACGTCTTCGACGAGCCATGGATAGCTGATCGGGAGGGCGCCGACGACGTCTGATCCAACGGCTACGAGATCCACGGTGGATCCGGCTTCGAGGACGACGCCTCCCTCCGGGAGTTCGCCAAGGCGGATCTTTGGCCCACCGAGGTCTTGAAGGATGCCGACGTCCTGGCCCGCAGTGCGTCCGACCTCGCGGATACGCCGGATGGTCTGACGGTGGCTCTCGCGGTCGCTGTGAGAAAAATTGAGGCGCACGACATCCATCCCCGCTTCGAGCAGGGCGGCGATGCCTTCCGCCGTGTCGGTTGCTGGACCGAGGGTGCAGATGATCTTGGTCTTTCGGCGTGGTTTCGGTTGCATGGGGGCATGGTAGCAGGAGGCAGGGCGGCAGGATTCAGGATTCAGGATGGAGAGGGGCAGGGGTGCAGAGGGGAAAGGGAGAAAGGTGGCTCCTCTCGGGAACCCGCCGGAGGCAGCGATCCGTGGACGACGGCCGGACTGGAAGGCCGGCCATCGGCCACTCGCTGGCGACGGTGCGTCGCGGCGCCCGTAGGGTGCCAGCAAGCGCGATCTGAAAGACGGGTTCACTCGAACGCTCGAAAACGGCGCACCGATTCCGCGGAGGACTTCCCTGCAAGAGATTTCTCCACTCGTTCGCTACGCTCTCTCGGTCGAAATGACAGGATGGTGGGCCGGCCTTCGCAGCCCACCCAGAATGTCATCCCGAGTGAGGGAGTGAAACGAGCGAATCGAGGGATCTCAGTCAGGGGAGTCGTCTGTAGGCCCGCCAGTGCGGCGGAGGGGCAGAGGAGAAAGGGAGCAGGGGAGTCTAGATGATGCCGAATTATGGATTTGCGGTTGCAGGCACCAACACCGTTGCTGGCGTCGAAGGCGAGTGTTTTGCCAGGACTTCGATCAGTCGATCGGGGTGGTCGGTGAAGATCGCACCGACTCCCTTCTTGATCATCCGCCGCATGTGGCGCTTCTTGTTGACGGTGTAGATTCCGACCGGAATTCCGTGTTCGTTGCAACGCTCCGACATCGTTGCAGTCAGGCGCTGTCTTTTGATGTTGAACACCGACGCTCCAACAGAGGCGACGATGTCGACGGCATCGTGGCCCTGGTGAACTTTCGAATTGTAGAGAACCGCAGTGAGGAGATCCGGCGCCTGGGAGTGGACCTTCTCGAGGGCGGTCGGTGAGAAGGAGGAGATAACCACCTGATTCTCCATCTCCGACCGTCGGACGGTTTCGATGACCTTTGCGGCGATACTCCTCTCCACCGCCTCCGATTTGATTTCGATATTGAGCAGGATTTTGCCATCGACTGTCCTGAGAACCTCCTCAAGAGTCGGAATGTGCTCACCTGCGAACCGGGGATTGAACCATGATCCGGCGTCGAGTTCTTTCAATTGGGCGAGAGTGAAATCGGAGACGAGGCCGGAACCACTGGTTGTGCGTTCCAGCGTCTCGTCGTGGATGACGACGATCTCGCCGTCGGAGGAGAGCGTGACATCGATTTCGACCATATCTGCTCCGATGGCAATGGCTTCGCGAACTGCTGCCAGGGTGTTTTCCGGGGCGAGGCTTGAAAACCCCCGGTGGGCGATCACCTGGGTCCCGGCCCCCGGTTCGTAGAATTCTCCGATCGTCGTGGGCCGGTCTCGTGCAGATGCCACGCTCGACAGAATCAAAAAAACGGCGGTGACGGCTGTTCTGACTCGCTTCATATCCATATTGTACGAAACGAGGTTCAGAATCGGGGGTGCGCTCTTGAAACTGGGGATATATCTTGATCTCAAAGCCAGATTGGGAGGTGTGCGATGCCGAGATTCGTCCTCATGACCCGTCTCGCTCCGGAGAGTCTGCACGACGCCGAGGTTCGTCGAGCCATGGGAAGGGCGTGGTTGAAAAAGGTCCAGACAGCCTGCCCGGAGGTTCAGTGGTTGGCCCACTACGCCATCCTCGGACCCTACGACTTCATGGACATCTACGACGCACCGACGGTGGAGACGGCTCACAAGGTGTCGTTGATCTCCCGTGCCGAGGGCGCTGTGTCAGCCGAGAGCTGGCAGGCGCTGCCCTACGACGACTTTTTGGAGTTGCTCGAGCAGGTCGAGCCGTAGTCCCGTCCCCGTTCCCGTACCCGTTCCCGATGGAGCAGGGGAGAAAGGGAGAAAGGGAGCGAGGGGGTAGTGGAGCAGAGGGGCAGGGGTGCGGCTACTCTCCTCGGCCATCATTCCTCGAACGGCAGGTCCTGATCGTCGGCCTCTTTTTTTGGGGCCGGCTCGTCCTCGATCCGGTCGTCACTGCCATTGTCGCCGGTGCGAATTCGCCGCACCTTCGAGACTGGTTTTGGCGCGACCCGCCGGCCGCGGGCGGTAACGCCGATCAGCTCGAGCACCGAGAGGTCGAATTCGGCCTCATGCACCCGCTGTCTCTTCATGGGCACGTAGGTGACGTGAATCGTGTCGTTGCAGTCGCCGGGGATCAGGTAGTCGACGCGTCCAACCTTGCCCTTGATCAGCTCGTACTCGCGGTCGCGGATAAAGGCCCGGATGTGGATCTTCTTGGCCCAGGCGATCTTGTCCTTGTCGCGGTAAACCACGGTGAAGGCGGAGCCCCGCTCGGGGTCGAAGATCTCGGCATGAATCACCGGCGATGGGAAGAGAACTTTGTCTTCGGGCGAGATGATCTTGAAGGATCCGTCGCGGCTGACGAGCAGGATCTTGTCGTACTCGCTGACCGTGAACTGGTACTTCGTGCCCTTGACCTCGGAGCCGAAGAAACCGGTCTCGGGCTCGTAGGCGACCCTGATGTTCTGGCGTGCGACCGTGCGCACGTCGACGGCTTCGAAGGTCGCGATCTCCGACCTCCGGGGATACTGATCGCCATAGGTGGCGATGAGATGTTCGAGGTAGGCGATGGTGGTGTCGGTGAGCTTGCGCAGCTTGGATTTGATCTTTTTGATGCCCTTGACCGCGAGCTTGATCTCGGACCGGTTCTTGTCGATGTCGTACTGCGAGATCCGCCGGATCGGGATCTTGAGCAGGCGGTCGATATCATCGTCGGTCACGTCCCGTTCGAGCTCTTTCAGGAACGGCTTGAGGCCGGTCCGTACCTCTTTGACGACCTGTTCGGCGGTGGTGGCCTCCTCGATGCGTTTGTAAATCCTGTTTTCGATAAAGATCCGCTCGAGATCGAGCCAGTGTTTGCGGTCGCCGAGCTCGTTCAGTTCGTACTGCAGCTCGGCCTTGATGAGCTCGCGCAGTTGATCGGTGAGAAAGCACAGGACCTCGGACACCCCCATCTCGACCGGCCGCCGGTCCTTGATCATCACCATGTTGGATGACAGCGAGACCTCGCAGTCGGTGTGGGCGTACAGCTGGGGGACAACCTCATCGGAGTAGACCCCGCGCGGCAGCTCGACCTCGATCTCCACCTCGTCGGTGGTGTAGTCGTTGATGGTGCCGATCTTGACCTTGCCCTTTTGCGCCGCCGATTCGATCGACGCGATCAGGCTTTCGGTGGTGGTGCCGAAGGCGATTTCGCGGACGACGATGGTCTTCTCGTTCTTTTTGTCGAGCCGCGCCCGCACCTTGACCTTGCCGAGGCCGTCATCGTACTCGCTGACATCGAGGATGCCGGCGGTGGGGAAATCGGGGAAGATCTCAAAGGCCTCGTTTCTGAGGATCTTGATCTGCGTTTCGAGGAGCTCCGGCAGGTTGTAGGGCAGAATGCGGGTGGACATGCCGACCGCGATGCCCTCGGCGCCGAGCATCAAGAGCACCGGCAGCTTGGCGGGCAGCGCGACGGGTTCTTCGTTGCGGCCATCGTAGCTCGGGCGGTATTCGGTCAAGGCCTTGCGGAACAGGGTCTCCTTGGCGAGAGCGGTGAGGCGGCACTCGATATAGCGTGCCGCAGCCGAGGCGTGACCTGTGACGGGGTTGCCGAAGTTCCCCTGGCGCTCGATAAAATAGTCCTTGTTGGCCAGCACCACGAGGGCGTCACCGATTGAGGTGTCGCCGTGGGGGTGGAGCTTCATGGTGTCGCCGATGACGTTGGCCACCTTATGAAACTTGCCGTCGTCCATCTTCGAAAGCGTGGCGAGGATGCGCCGTTGCACGGGTTTCAATCCGTCACGGACGTCCGGGATCGCGCGATCCACGATCACGTAGCTTGCGTATTCGATGAAGTTCTGGCCCATGAGGGGCTCGATGCGGGTCATTCAGTCTCCGGGAAAGGCATCAGGTTATCCGTCGTCGGAGGCTCCGACTGCTGCATTGCCGCTTGAAAGCTTCTTAATTTTGAATTTTGAATTTTTAGTTTTGAATTCCGGATCGGCATTCTCCAGTAGCGTGCGATGGGTTCGACTAATTCAAAACTCATAATTCAAAATTCATAATTGATAGCGGACATCGTCATGCGATGTCTGCAATGAGGTTCTCGATGATGTACTCCTTGCGCGCGGGGGTGTTCTTGCCCATGAAAAACTCCAGCGCCCTTTTGACGTCGCCCATGGAGCCCGGGGTGACGCGGTTCATGTGTTCGTCGTCGACGATGAACTGTTTGAACTCCTTGGGAGAGATTTCACCGAGGCCCTTGAACCGGGTGACCTCGTTGTTCTTCAGCCGCTTGACGGCCGCGTTGCGCTCGGCCTCTGAGTAGCAGTAAACCGTTTCCTTCTTGTTTCGAACCCTGAAGATCGGCGTCTCGAGGATATAGATATGGCCTGAAACCACCATCTCTTCGAAAAAACGCAGAAAGTAGGTCAAAAGCAGGTTGCGGATGTGCATGCCGTCGACATCGGCATCGGTGGCGATGACGACCTTGTTATAGCGCAGACCTTCGAGATCTTCCTCGATGCCGAGGGCGCGCATGATGTTGTAGAGCTCCTCATTCTTGTAGACCGCCTCGCGGCCGAGCCCCTGGGTGTTGAGAGGTTTGCCCTTGAGCGAGTAGATGGCCTGGGTCTGAACGTCGCGGGCCTGGATCATGGCGCCGCCCGCCGAGTCACCCTCGGTGAGAAAGATGGTGGTCTCCTCGCGACGCTTGCCCTTTGCATCTGACAGGTGAACCTTGCAGTCGATGAGTTTGGGAATTCGGATGGCCACTTTCTTGGCCCGTTCCCGCGCTTCCTTCTTGATCGCGGAGAGCTCTTTACGGACCCGCTGGTTGTTCTTCACCTTGTCGAGGAGCTTCTTGGCCTCCTCGGGGTTTTTGTGGAGCCACAGTACGACCTGTTCTTTGATCGCGTTGACGATCCACGACCGGACCTCGGTCGAGCCGAGCTTGTTCTTGGTCTGCGATTCGAAGACCGGGTCCTGGACCTTGACCGCCACCGCGCCCACCAGACCGTCGCGGACGTCTTCGCCGGCAAAACCGTTCTTGGCGAACTCGTTGACGCCCTTGAGGATGCCCTCGCGGAAGGCGCTTTGGTGGGTCCCGCCGTCATTGGTGTACTGGCCGTTGACGAAGCTGTAGTAGCTCTCGCCATAGGCGTGGGTGTGGGTGAAGGCGAACTCGAGCCGATCGAGCTTGCAGTGCATGGCGTCATACACCGCCGGTTCGCCGCCGAGCTCGTATGCGAGGAGGTCGGCGAGACCGTTCTTCGAGCTGTACTTTTCGCCGTTGTAGTCCAGTGTCAGACCGCTGTTGAGGAAGGCGTAGTAGCGCAGGCGGTGTTCGAGGTACTCCTCCTGCCAGCCGTAATCGCCGAAGATCTCGGGGTCGGGGATGAATCGTATCCAGGTGCCGTTGCGGGTCTTCGGCTCCTTGCCGCCCTTTTCTTCTTTTTTCTTTCCCTGGCTGAAGAGGCCGCGTTTGAACTTGTTCTCGCGGTAGCTGATGACCTCGAACTCCGACGACAGAGCATTGACCGCTTTGTTGCCGACGCCGTTGAGGCCGACTGAAAACTGGAAGACGTCGTCGTTGTACTTGCCGCCCGTGTTGATCTTCGAGACGCAATCGATGACCTTGCCGAGGGGGATGCCGCGGCCGTAGTCGCGAACCGACATTTCGGGACCCTTGCGTTTGATCTCGACCCTGCGGCCGTGCCCCATGATGAACTCGTCAACCGCGTTATCGATGACCTCTTTGAGCATCACATAGATCCCGTCGGCGGGGTTCGAGCCGTCGCCGATGCGGCCGATGTACATACCGGTTCGCAGCCGGATATGTTCGAGCGCATCCAGGGTCTGGATGGTCTTTTCGTCGTAGGCGATCTTCTTTTTTTGTTCTGTCATGTTCGCTTCAGTTACACCCCTCTCACGGGCCTAGAATACCACCGCAGGCGTCGAGTTCGTAACGATAATCTGGTCTGCAGCCAAGCTATGGAATGAGCGCGCAACCGGTGCGCGGTTCCAATAATAACCCAGTAACCAGGAGACCATCTGATGCGACTCGGAGCGACCCGATCGAGAGGCATGTCTGTGCGCGTTCAGAGCTTCGCCGTGGTGCTGGCGATCGGAATCACGCTGTTCACAGGGGTCGATCCGGCAGCAGCCCGGCCCGGACGGGTCAAACCAAAGAACAGCGCCATTCGGTTTGCTCCGGACCTCGATACGGCTTTGGTGACGGCCGAACAAGAGAACAAGCCCGTGTTTCTCGCCTTTGGGGCCACCTGGTGCCCGGTGTGCCGGGAGATGGAGGAGAAGACCCTCCTCGAGGAGCCCGTCCAGGCCCTTGCCGGTGATTTTGTGTGGGTCAAGATCGATATCGACCGTCAGGTGAGCCTGGCCCGAGAGTGGCAGGTGGAGGCGACGCCTACCATCTTCCTCCTCGTTTCGGCCGGCAACGCGCGACAGAAAATCATCGGCGGTGTTGGAGCGGATGATCTGGCGTCGACCTTGCGAACATTCCTTGGCCAAATGCGGTCTGAGATGGCGACCGGTGAGTCAGTTCCGTCTCAGATCTTCCGTTCCACAGCGCTGACCGAGACACCGAGTGGTTTTCGCGGCAAATCCATCTGTTTTTCGCACGTCGGTTACGGACCTCTCAGCGTTCGCAGCCAGTCGGCATTTCAGTCCCTCCGCCTGGGAATCCTGCCGCGTACGCCGTCGACCCTGGCTAGGGGCCAACACCAACTGCGATTGGGAGCCACCTGGGCGAATCAGTGGGCCAACGACGATTCCGAATTCGATCCGGCCGCGGAACAATTCGGCGACTATCTTCTCGACTACGAGAGCCTCGACGCCGCGATCACCTACGCCTGGGGAGTCAGCGACACCATCCAGTTGGAAGCGGAGTACGAACAACGTTGGCGGTTCGGCGGAGCGATGGACAGTTTTATCCAGAATTTCCACGATCTGTTCGGCCTCGATCAGAGTGGCCGCGAACTGGTCCCCCGCAATCAGTTCAGGATCCTCCTGGATCCCACCGAGGGGGGAAGCGCGGTCGATCTCGGTGAAGAGGCCGAAGGCACCTTTGCGCGGAACCTCCTTCTGACCTTCCAGCATAATCTGACCTGCGGTACCGCGACGCTGCCGGCGCTCTCCTACGCGGTTACGGGACGCTATGCAGTTGGCGATGCTGGTGAGGTCGAGGGCGGAGACTGGGACGTCGCCCTGTCGGTGGCAGCGTCACGTCGTTTCGGGAAATTTTATGTCTACCTCACCCTCGGCTATGCCTGGTACTCCAGCGACTCGTTCTACGGTATCGAGCTCGAGGACACGCAGTTGACGATCCTGGCGGCGGGGGAGTGGCGGTTCAATCCCCGGATGTCACTCATTCTGCAGATCTTGAGCACTCAGGGTGTGGCCAAGGACTTTGGCCCGTTCTCCGAGGCCTCCAACGAGATCGTCATCGGGTGGAAGTGGGAGGTCCGCCAGGCGGGGGTGCTCGAGATCGGTCTCCTCGAGAACATTCTGACCTTCGACAACAGCCCCGATTTCGGTGTCCACGCGGCGTTCACCCAGCGCTTCTAGCCTGCAGAATTCACCCGGTGGGTCAAGCGCACTAGAAGCTGTAGCCCAGCCCGAAGATGGTTCGAAAATCGTCCTGCTGGGGGAAGGTCCCATCCGAGTTCTGGCGCGGGTCCTGGATTCGATCCCACACGATCGAGATGTCGAAATCGAGGTCGCCGATGAGCTCGAACTCGAATCCGGTGATCAGGTGGTGAGTGTAGGTGCCCGACTCCTCGTTCACGACAAAGAAACGGTAGTCGAAGAAGTAGTCCATCCAACCCGTGATCTCATTGTCATAGCGGGTGCCGACAATGAGTGCCGGCGTGGTGGCTGACGTGGGGTCTCCCTCGAGCACGTCATCAAACGTGGTGTGCTGATAGGCGATGCCGGTATCCACGTCCCAGGTGACCTTCGAGGTGTCGACGATCTGGTAGCCGAGGCCGACGCCGAGGGTCCACCGACTGGCGATGTTCTGGAAGGGATCGCGATAGTACTCGCCGAGCGCCGGCGAGATGAAGAAGCGGTCCGTTAGGAAGCGGTTCCAGCCCGCGCTGGCGCGTTGATTGTCGGCGATGGTTGTGTCGTTCGACTCGCTGAAGTTGCCGAGGTAGTCGAAGTTGATGCGGTCTTTCGGCGTCCGCCGCTTGATGTTGGCCTGGCCGTTCATTTCCTGTTGCTCGGTGTTTCCGGTTCGGTAGTTGATTCCGACGCTGAGCTTGCCGGACCAGTAGTTGCGCTCCTTCGGCGCTCCGGCAGTCAGGGAGAGGATCTGGGAGCGTTCGTACTCGAGATCCTCTTCTCCCATGATTCGGACCGAGTCACCGTCGACGAGGAGCTTCCCTGTTCCGATGACGTCGTCGAGGAAGGCAACCTGCATGATCTGCGCCGATCGGACCTGCTGGATGTCCTCCCAGTCGAGGGTCAGTTCGTCGAGTTTGTCGCTGTCGAACTCCATCGAATCCTCGTACATCGCGATGATCTCGCCCTTGAGCCACTCACCGGAAGTGAGTTGAATCCAGTCGAAGTCGTCGGGCATCGGTGGCGGAGGCTGCCACCCTTTGGCGCCTTCTTCGGCCGAAAGCGCACCCGCGGAACAGATGGCGGCGATGATGATGAGAGTGACCATGCGGGTCGTGTGTGTCGAGTTCCTGGTCTTCATTTCGAGTCCTCTCTAAATGCCCGTTTCACTGTCTATCGTCAACGAAGCCGCGATTATTCCGGGCCGCATCGGGGAGGCGAGATCACCATCCAGCATCCAGGATCCAACATTGGAAGGACCGGTGGGCCCTACCACCCACGAACGGGGTGCCACTCGTCGACCACCTCGGTGTCACGAACGATGTTGTAGCGATCGAAGCACGCGGCCGAGAGACAGGAGTGGTTGGGCACGATGCGAATGCGGGTACCCGGACGCAGGGCTGCGACGCCGGGACCGGTCAGCGAGCCGTGCTCCTGGCTGAGTCCCGTAATCCGAAGACCAGGCAGGGGTTGCAGGTCCTCGGTGGCGACGACGACGCCGAACCCGCAGTCCGCGTCTACGTGAGTTGGTCCAGGATCTTTGCTGAGGGCGAGGGCGCCGGCATCGACGACGGCTCGACCGGCTTCCGGATGGACGCTGATGACGGTGGCGAGAACCGAAAAGGCGGCTTCGTCCAGCTCGCAGGTTCCGATGGCACTCTGAAAGGCATCGTAAAAGACGTAGTTCCCGGGCCGAATCTCGGTCACACCGGTGAGGTCGTCGAAGGCGCGGGCCGTCGGTGTCGAACCCACGCTGATGTCGGGAATCGAGATGCCGAGGTCGCGCAGCTGGGCCGCGAAGGACGTGATGACGTTTCGTTCCTCGCACGCCACCTCGTAGGCCTGAGAACGATCGTGGGCCCGGTAGGCGTGGCCGGCGTGGGTGAGCAGACCTCGGAAATCTACGGCCTGGGACTCGGCGACTCGGCGCACGAAATGCTCCGCGCTCTCGTTGTCTGGTTCGATACCGGATCGGCCGTCCCCGCAGTCGATCTCCACAAATACCGGCAGCAGGGTGCTGCTCTCGGCGGCGACTTCTTCGACGGCGTGCAGCGTGTCAGGATGGTCGATCAACACATTGAGGGCTTCAATCTCCCGATTGAGGTCGAATGCTTCGGCCATCTTCTGCGGCGCGATGGGCACAGCATAGGTGATATCGGTAAATCCGCTGCTGGCAAAGGCCTGCGCCTCGGCCAGGGTGGAGACCGTGACACCGCCGAAGTGGAGATCGGTCTGGATGCGGGCGATTTCGATGCATTTGTGGGTCTTGACGTGGGGCCGGAGCCTGACGCCGAGCCGCCGCGCCCTGTCCGCCATCCTGGCGGCATTGCGTTCGAGTTGGTCGAGGTCCACCAGAGCTGCCGGCGTCGACAGGTCATCGATAATCACGCCGACAGGGTAGCACCGGATGAAGCCCGCAGGGGGGAAAGGGAGACCATCTCACCGTCCCATTCGGAGAAACCGCAGATCGCGCAGATGAACGCAGATGCTTGAGGCTTGGGACTTGCGGCCTGGGGACAGTCATCGGCTCACACCTGCCCGGAAAGTCCTCGTGCGGCGGAGGTGCCATCCTTTGCATTGTCTGGCCTCCCCATTTCATGGCCGCCGAGATTTCCGGCAGACAAGGCATAGGGTGGCTCCTCACGGGAAGCGCGCACCGAAAGGCGTGCTCACTCGAACGCTCGAAAACGGCGCACCGACGCCGCGGACGGTTTCCCTGCTAGAGATTTCTCCACTCGCTTCCGGCTTCGCCCTTCAGGCTACGCCGTGACAAGCCGCTCGGTCGAAATGACAGAGGGGGACGGGAGCCGCCGGAAAGTACTGTCATTTCGACCGAGGGAGCGTAGCGAGCGAGTGGAGAAATCTCTGGCGGCTCCCTTTCTCCTCTGCACCCATGCTCCCTTTCGGAACCAATGAGTCTTTCAGAGATTCATGGGCAGTACTGCCGCCTCAGCTCGCGTCGCATGAGCTTGTTGGAAGCGGTCCGGGGGAGGGTCTCGACGACCACCACATCGTGGATCTTGAAGAGTGGATTGAGTTCTTGCGCCAGCATCGCCCCGAGTTCCTGTCGCAGACCCGCCTGATCCACGGCGTCCGACGGGACCACGAAAACGACAAGTCGTTCGGCGCCCTCGCCATCCGGTTGGACGGCCACGGCCGCCGCCTCGAAGACCCTCGGGTGGTGCTCCATGACTCGCTCAAGCTCGAGCGACGATACCTTGATCCCACCGAGGTTCATGGTGTCGTCGGCGCGTCCCTGCGCCCGGTAGTAACCGCCCGGCAGCCGCGATACCTGGTCTCCGTGTCGACGCAACACCTCGCCGTTCGGGCCCTTGGGGCAATCTTGATAGTAGATGGCATCATGGTCGCGGTTGAGGAGGGTCTGGGAGAGGCCGATGGACGGCGGTACGAGAAACACCTCGCCCTCCTCGTTCTCCGCGACCGGCACACCGTTCGCGTCGAGCACGACCAGGTCGAGACCCAGGGCCGGGGTGGAAAAGGTGGAGGGGGAGGCGGGCTGCACCACCGTGCCGGTGAGGTGGCCGCCACCGATTTCGGTGCCGCCGCAGTATTCGATGACCGGCGCGCGGTAGCCGGTCCGGCTCATGAGCCACAAATAATCGTGACGGTTTGACGGTTCGCCGGTTGATGAAAAGACCCGGATGCCCGACCAGTCGGCCTCTTTGCACGCGCCCGAGTCGCGCCACGCGCGGACCAGCGACGGCACGACCCCGAGCATGGTCACGCCGGCGCGGCGGACGAAATCGGCAAAGCCCGGCCCCGAGGGAAGACCCTCATACAGCGCGATGCACGCTCCGTTAATGAGGGACGCGTAGATCAGCCACGGCCCCATCATCCAGCCGATGTTGGTGGGCCAGGCGACGACGTCGCCGGGGTGAATATCCTGGTGGAAACGGCCGTCCATCGCGCACTTCAAAGGCGTCAGGTGGGTCCATGGGATGGCCTTGGGATCACCGGTGGTGCCGGAGGAGAAGAGGATGTTGGTGGTGGCTGTGGGTTTGGCCGCGACTGATTCGAAATTTTCGGAAGGGGCAAGGAAATCCAGCCACAAAAGGTCACCCTCGCGCAGATCCGACGCCGCGCCGCTGGTCTCGGGGATGACGATGGTTCGGGGTGCGCCGGCTTCGCAGACCTTTCGATACAGTGGGATCAAACGGCCGCCACGGCTGAAGGACTCGACGGTGATGATGCCGGTTGCATTTGAAACCTCGAGACGCTTTCGGACTTCGGGTGGTGCGAAGCTGTCGGCGATCGAAACGACCGCGCACCCGGCGCGGATGATTCCGAGATAGGCCGCAACGCATTCGAAGTTCATCGGCATGTAGAGCGCGATCGCGTCGCCACGAACAAAACCGTGACCGGCGAGGCCGTTTGCGACCCGGTTGGCCAGCGCCTCGAACTCGCCGTAGGTATGGGTCACGAGCTCGTCGGTACCCTCTCGACCGACGACAACCGCGATGGTGCACTCGGTTGGCTGGAAACAGCTGTCGACGATGTTGAGCTTCGCGCCGGGAAGCCACTGCGGATTGGCGGCGTCGCTTGCGAGATCGAGAATCTCGTTCGGAGGGCGCTTGAAGACAATACCGAGATCGTCGATCGTTCGCCGCCAGAATCCTGCGCGGTCAATCGCCGACCATCGGTGGAGATCTTCATACCTCTCGAACCCGAGTGAAGTCATCAACTCCTGCACGTTGGTCTCGGCAGTCCCTTCGTCATCCGGCAACCACGCCGGTGGTGGAGAGAGTGGCACTGCGCGATCTGCGAAGATTTCGTTGAAACGGGACCACTGCTCGGCGAATGGGATTTCGGGACGGTCGCGGACCTTGGCGACGAACTCGAGCCATTGTGCGGTCTGGGCATTTTTGGACGTCATGACAGAACCCTCAACCCCTCGCTCCGTCTACGAATTCCGGGGAAGCCGAGCGTTCAATTCCTGGGATGTTCAACGTGAGAACGTTCCACCCGAACCACGTCGTCCCCATCGAGCACTTCGAGCAATCGATCGAGGGCCGCGTTCGCCGCCGTTTCGTCGGTGGACTCGAAGGTGATCCAGACTCGGTGGTCCTCACCCTCCGATCGCGGATAACTGCCGATCTTGACATCCGGACAGGTTCCGTCGATGGCAGTCAATCGGTCGGCGATCACGCTTTCATCGGAGTTCAGATAGAGGTTGGCGAGGTGTTTCTGCGTGCCTTCGAGCTCGCCACGGAGGGCGGGGATCTTGGCGGCGAAGAGCCGGGGGATGCCCGGGAAGATATACACGTTCTTACATGCGACCATTGGAATCAGCCCGTCGTTCGAATAGACCAGGCGACTGCCGGCAGGGATATCGGCCATTCGCAATGCAGCCTCGGTAAAGCGCTCGCCCCACCAGGCGTGGATCATCTCGACCAGATCGGGGTGGCGCTCGACGGCGACCCCGAACGCCTTGGAGATCGCCGCAACCGTGCGGTCGTCGTGGGTCGGTCCGACGCCGCCCGAGGTGACGACGGCATCGTATCGCTCTGCGCAGAACCTGACCTCCGCCACGATATCCTCTTCAGCATCGCCAATATACGAGATTCGGTTCAAATCGACACCGATGTCGGCAAAGAGCTCGATGAGAGGTGGGCCGTTGGCGTCGCGCACCCTTCCCGAAAGAATCTCGTCACCGATGATGATGGCTGCGGCGGTCGTCATCGCAGCAGTATAGCCCCACTTGAATTAGGAATTAGGAATTAGGAATTGGGAATTTCATCGCAATGCGGTGCCGACGGGTGATGTCGGAGTGTTCAGAATAGGCGGAACCGAATGCGGCGGCGGTTGCTGGCAGCCGGGACGGCCGCCCCACAAACGCTCCGGAGTCGGTCTTCTTGTGGGGCACGCGTCTCGCGTGCCGCGTCGATTGGGCCACGTGCGACGGAGGCGTTCCGTATCAAGCGCGGAAAGTCAGTGTGCGGCGGAGGTGCCATCTTCAATATTGTCGGACACATGAATACATACGTCGGCAAAATGATTCGGGCAGACAATGATGAAGGTGGCTCCTCCCGGGAAGGGCGTGCTGAACGTCGGGGTTGGCAGGACGCCGACTTCCCCCCCCTAAAACAACTCCCCACCAAAGAATCGGCTGTGGAACACGGTGAGCACCGCAAACACCGCGATGGCGATCAGGGTCAGCGGAAACGCCATTTCGCTGAGGACGAGGCGGTTGCGGCCGGTGATGATGGCGCCGAAGGGAAGGACCGATGTCTGTTTGCAGAACTCGACAAAGGTCTCGCCCTTGGTTCGTTTCAAGCGGGCATCCATGTCGTATGCGCCGAGGACACCGACGACGACGAAGGAGCCGAAAAAGGCCACGTCGCCCACGGTTCCGTTGGCCAAGAGGTGGGCGAGGCCCCAAAGCGCCAAGGCCATATTCATGGGGTGGCGGGTGATGCGAAGCACGCCGTGCACCTGGTCCTTGGCCGGCGCCATGCTGGAAGGGCTCGGGGTGGCCAACGACTGGAAGAACAGGAAAAAGGCGAAGAGCACCAGCGCCGCGGCGACGATGCGTTCGGGCCAAAAGGGGAGCTCCCACAGGACCGGACCGAGGTGGCGGTTCTGCCACCAAAGAACGGCCGCAGGCCCCAGGGTGCCGAAGGACACCAGCGAGTACAAACCACGGAATGGCCATTGGCCCATTTTCTCCACCAGACCCTGGCGAATGGATCCGTGCGAGAGACCGATGTGGGTCAACATGAACAGCAGCGAAAACACGACGATGAGTGTGAGGATCATGCGAGGAAGTATAGCGTTGGTGAACTAGGAATTAGGAATTACCGACAGGAGATTTCTCCGCTCGCTACGCTCGGTCGAAATGACAGGAGGGACGGATGGAAAGCGGCAACTGAAAAGAGTCGCCTGCGGCGGAGGTGCCGTTAGGGAAGCGCGTGCGGAAACGAGGCACGTGCGGTGGAGGTGCCATCTTCAATATTGTCGGACACATGAATACATCCGTCGGCAGGTTGATTCGGGCAGACAATGATGAAGGTGGCTCCTCCCGGGGATGCCGTTCAGAAAGTCGGGCTCCGCTCGAGAGCGCGGGCTCCTCCCGGGAAAGCCGTTCAGAAAGCCGGGGTTTGCTCGATAGTCCGGGCTCCTCCCGGGAATGCCGATGAGAAAGTCGGGCTACGCTCGAGCATTCTGGCGCCTCCCGGGAATGCCTTTCAGAACATCGGGCTTCGCTCGACCGAATTGAAAGCCGTAGGCGGGTCGTTTACGGCCCGCGGGCAAGATGCTGACGTCGCAGCTACGCCCGATCGATCGGAAAGGCAAGAACCTCCGAAATCTCCCGCGTCCCCATCGCCAACATCACCAGCCGGTCGACCCCCATCGCCACTCCGGCGCACTCGGGCATACCGTGCTCGAGGGCGGCCAGGAGGTGTTCGTCGACCGGGACCTCGGGGAGGTCCACGCTGCGCCGAGCCTCGAGGTCGGCCTCGAACCGCTGTCGCTGGACCG